>BNJV01000754.1_pt1 | contig 158605 bp, 215 predicted proteins | sample 8540591 | NCBI WGS metagenome assembly BNJV01 (sample SAMD00202457, study PRJDB9452) | human saliva metagenome | host: Homo sapiens
GCATAAACTGTAAATAGTTCTTTCTATGCCAGAATACAATATTCTCATTATCATATCAAAATTTTCAATTTCAATAATTTTGTTGTTCCGCTTAATGCCCTGTATATAAATGAAAGAGCATTCTAGAAATTTATATTTATTCATTTTCTCCATTTATATTTATTGAGATTCTTTCTCAACCACATAATTTTTTAAAAGGATCTACAGGTCTATTATTTTCAATATCTTTATTTGTTTCATCTTTATTGAACCATACATACCAGCGTTGATATCCAAATGCCCAGTACCACAATCGCATAAATCACATTTCGCATTAAGGTTAATGTTGAAAACTCACCATCAGAACTCTTCAAGAAGAGACCTATAGTTTCATTTAAATAATGCTTCAACCTTTGCCCTATCTAAGAAATGTTTGAAAAGTTCTTTTCCTCTCTTGCAAACAATTATAAATCCTATAGCTCCATTCATGTTTTCTTTCAGAATAATTTCCACAGATAGTTCTTCAAATTTATCTTCCGCTAATTTTACAATCTCATCCTTCAATCTTCAATTGTTGAAAAATTTGCGCCATAGTGTTGCCAACTTTTAAATTTGTTCACATCTTCTTGCAACTTATGTTCTGGAATCCCATCCTGTTTCATTATATCAAGTTGCTTTCATATCTTTTAGTGAATTTTTACCTGGCATAATTTTCTTCCTAATTTTTATTTTTTATTTTTCATACATGGAATTCCAGTTGTCATATTTTTTTCTTCACAGCTTCAATTTTCATAATTGATTGGTGGAAAATATGTCCGTCACAGTCTGAAAAACTATATAGCTATGGGCAGTCTACTGATCTGTTCTTCTGTAAAATTTTTGTATATCTAGCCTTCCACCTATTAGTAGTACCTTCTTGAGAATTTTATAATTCTATTAAATCTTCAAATTTTTGTAAATTCTATTCCTTTTCTTTTAATTAGTTCTTTATCCCCATTTTTAGATAAAAACTATGTTTTTCTGTTTGGTGCAATGGCTTGCCTAGAATATCAAAGTTTTCTTCCCATTATAAACTGTTTTACCTGTTGTTATTGTCTTAAAAATTTTTCAAATCTTCCGGTATGCCATAAAAGTTTGTTTTTCTCTTACCGATTTCCCTGTTTTTTCCTACGACCATTATAATAAACATCCACCTTCTCATTCATTTTAACTCACTAATCTGTTGTTCTTAAACTGCAACTTCAAATTCATACCAGGATGACTTTCATAATCCTCAAGCTTTATATCATCAAAAAGTCAAATCATCAAGGTTTGCTCATGCTATTTTACTTGCCAATTTCAAAGGTTCTTCTTTTCAACTGCTCTTTCAGACCTTCCATGATTTTCATAAACATGGCGTCTATTATAGTGTGTGCAAACCTCCAGGCTCATATCCATTCTTTGCTATCATCATTGTCAGCAGAATAACATGAGATTAAATGGAATTCCCAAAGCTATATCCTACCCCTCTGTGTCAAAATGGCAATTCAGTTTATTACCTGGAAACATTAAATGCAAAGTATAAGATATGGGGAAGTTTATTTATGGAAGCGTTTCAGGATTCCATGCCAGAACTATCATTCTTCTTCCATTTTTATGATTTGGATTAGTCAGCTCTTTCAATGTCAATTACATACTGAATTGATCGAAAACAAGCGACCATTTTCTTCCTTGTCCATTTATTATTTTCATCTGCAAATACTTCTCCATCCAATGACTTCAGGTACAGTGATACCTCTCCAGAATCTTCCGTAAGCAGTTTCAAGTCTTCCTTCACTGTCAGCCCACGCATCCCATATTTTAGTATTTTCACGTCCTTATGTGCCTTTCTCCGGTTAAATACCAGGAAAAGCTCACGAAGAACTGAAATACATTTTTTTGTTGTCAGGGTGGAAATCCTTCGCTTAAATCAACTTTTATAAAAATAGGCAAATGGTAGTAGTATTCACTCCTGTTCTATTTTTCTTTTTCACCTTATTTTCAAGAACGTATTTTACAAGATCTAAATATACTTTCATTTACCTTTCTCTCCCTCCTTGTTTAAATATTTATTTAAAACTATAATTTTTACTAATATAAACTTAATGCCTGTATAATTATTGGTGCAGCATCTTGACAGTTTGAGCGATCTTCCTAAAGGAAGCATTGGTGGTTGTAATATTGTCTTCCTTGTATTTATTCAATATATTTCCGGTATTCTTTGATTCAGGTCCGATATAATCATTTTTTTCCATATTTTTTACATCTATATATTTTATCTGTTTTAGTTGCTGCAAAATATACTCATATTGTCTTTCCTTCTTTTATATCCCAAATACATCGTCAATGGAAATATTGAAGAACATGTGTCCTGACAACATACAGCTGCATCTGATAAAACCGTTGGGATTTTCTTGACGCGAAAGGAACATACGAAGAGCAGGACTTGATTACGAGGATGTCTAGTTACATGGGCTGAAGATTTTGAACATCAGGAAAATATAGAAGGAAAAGACAATGTAAAATTATATTTTGCAAACGACTAAAACAGATATATATATAGATGTAAAATATGGATGATTATATAATGTTTGGACCTGAATCAAAGGGAATACCGGAGTAATGCATCGAGTCAGTACAAGGAAGACAATATTACAATACCAATGCGTCCTTTAGGAAGATCGCTCAATTTGTCACACTGCCGCAACACTTTTATACGAGGCATTAAGATTAAGACCGGGTTTATATTAGAGTAACTATTATAGTTTTAAATAAATATTTTAAACATGAAGGAGGAGAGAGTAAATGAAAGTATATCAGATCTTTGTAAATATTGTTCTTGAAAATGGAGTGAAAGAAAAACTAGAACAGGAGGAGACATGTTTCGACATTTGCCTATTTTTATAAAGTTGATTTAAGTTGAAGGATTTCACCCTGGACAACATGTGTATTTGCAGTTCAATGCTTCGTGAGCTTTTTCTGGTATTTAACGGAGAAGAGCACATAGGAGCAGGCCAAGAGAAAACACTAAAATATGGGATGCGTGGCTGACAGTGAAGGAAGACTTGAAAACTGCTTACGGAAGACTCTGGAGAAGGTATCCTGTACCTGAAATTCTCATTGGATGGAGAAGTATTTGCAGTATCGTTAAATAATAATGGACAAAAGTGAAGAAAATGGTCAGCTTGTTTGCTGATCAAATTCAGTATGTAATTGGACACATTGCAAAAGAGCTGGAAAGCTAATCCAAATCATAAAAATGGAAGAAGAATGATAGTTCTGCACGGGAATCCTGGAAACGCTTCTCCATGAGCAAACTTCCCCATGTCATTATACTACTTTGCATTTAATGTTTCAGGTAATAAACTGAATTGCCATTTGACACAGAGAGAAGTGATATAGCTTTGGGAATTTCCATTTAATCTGGCATGTTATTCACTGCTGACACGATGATGGGCAGTGAAAAAGAATGCGGATATGAGCCTGGAGAGTTTGCACACACTATAATAGGACGCCCATATTTATGAAAATCATGTGGAAGGTCTGAAAGAGCAGTTGGAAAAGAGAACTTTGAAATTATGTAGAGTAAAATAGCCGACAAACCTTTTGATGAACTGACTTTTTGATGATATAAAGCTTGAGGATTATAAGAAAGTCATCCTGCTATAAAATTTGAAGTTGCAGTCTAAGAACAACAGATTAGCAAAGGTTAAAACAATGAATGAGAAGGAATTAGGATGTTTAGTATAATAGTCGCAATAGGGAAAAACAGGGAAATCGGTAAGAAAACAAACTTTTTATGGCATATACCTGGAAGATTTGAAAAATTTTAAGGCAATAACAACAGGTAAAACAGTTATAATGGGAAGAAAAACTTTTGAAAGTATAGGCAAGCTATTACCAAACAGACATAAGTTTCATCTAAAAATGGGATAAAGAACTCAATTAAAGAAAAGGAATAGAAATTTACAAAAATTTAGGAAGATTTAATAAGAGATTGGCAAAAATTCTCAAGAAGAAATATAATAGGTGGAGAAACAGATATACAAAGAATTTTTACAGAAGGAAACAGATCAGTAGACCGGGTACATAAGCTATATAGATCAGACTGTGAAGCGGATGCATATTTTCCTGAAATCACTATGAAAATTGGAAAATAAACAGAAGATATGACAACTGGAAATTCTACAGGCGTATGAAAAAGCAGTCATAAAAATTAGGAGGAAGAAAAGTATGCCAAGAGTAAAATTCACTAAAAAGATATATTGAAAGCAACTATGATGATATAACGAAAGCAGGATGGATTCAGAAGATAAGTGCAAGAAAGATAGCGAATAAATTTAAAGGGTCAGCAGACCTATATATGCAAAATTTTTCAACAATTGAAGAACTGAAGGATGAGATTGTAAAATTAGCGGAAGATAAATTGAAAGAATATCTGTATGGAAAATTATTCTGAAAGAAAACTTATGAATGGAGCTATAGTAGACGAGAAGTTTGCAGAGAGGAAAAAGAACTTTTCAGAGCAATTTTCTTAGATGGCAAAAGGACGTGAAGCTATCATTTGTACTGACTATGGAAATCTCTCTCTTAAAGAAGAAGTTCTGACGTGAGTTTTCCAACATCAACTTATGAAAATGCGAAAATGGCAGCTATGCGATTGTGGTACTGGGCATCGGATATGCAATCGTGCAGGTATAGGTTCAATAAAAGATGAAACAAATAAAGATATTGAAAGATAATAGACATAGCAGATCATTTTAAAAATTATATGGATTTGAGGAAGAATCTCAATAAATATAAATGGAGAAATATAAGAATAAATATACCCCTGGGAATGCTCTTTCATTTTATATCAGGGCATTAAGTGACAGAGTATTATTATGAAATTGAAAATTTTGATATGAATAGCTAGAATATTGTTGTATTCTGGCATAGAAAGATATTTACAGTTTCGGCTGCCACGAGAACAATAAAAAGAAGGCATCAATGGTAAGTGCTTCAAGACGGGAAATATTATCTGAACTTTGAGACGGGAAGGAAAAGCACTTATAAGAGGTTCATCAAACAGGGATAATATAAAAGCCTGAAGGAGTCCCTGAGATATGCAAAAGATGGATATACTTTGGGAATTGCAATAGATGGGCCTGAAGGGCCAATATTTGAGCAAAGGCAGAGCGATTTATATAGCAAAGACAGGACTGCCTATTGTGCCTGTAAGTTCACTGCAACAAAAATGGATATTCAGAAATATATGGACAGGCTTGAAATACCAAAACCTTTTTCATATTCATTTTGTAGGAAAGCCTTTTACATAGATAAGAAAATGTCTCTGGAAGAAGCAACAGAAATGGTTAAAAGAAATATACATGATGCAGGACTGAAGGCATAAGGAAATATATATAAAAGAATATCTTGAAAATAATTTAAACTTCAACAAATTTAACAATACTGGAAGGAGAAACAAATAATGTCCGATTCATTTTTATTTAACGACAACCGATATACCATCCAAATGCGGCTCCTCACGTAGGAACGCATACACTACAATAATTTGTGATGTTATTTGCAAGATACAAGAGAATAATGGATATGATGTGTCATTTTATGACAGGTGTAGACGAACATGGTCAGAAAATACAGGAAGCAGCAGAAAAATGGATATACTCCACAGCAGTGGGTAGATAAAATGTCCTTAAATTTACTTCTTTATGAAAAGCTTAATATTTCCAACACTGATTATCTGAGAACAACTCAGAAAAAGACACATAACAGTGTTAAGAAATAATAAAAGAGTACATGAAAAGGAGATATCTATAGAGGTGAATATGTAGGGAAATATTCAGTTTCTGAAGAAACATTTGTTCCCGAAAATCCAGCTGGTTGATGAAAATACATGAAAAGAAGTTATAGATGTAAAAGAGGTTTCATATTTTTCAAACTTTCAAAATATGAAGATGCCCTTTTAAAATATATAGATGAACATCCTGACTTTATAAAACCTGAAAGCAAAAATGAAGTTGTGGCATTTATAAAACAGGGGTTACAGGATTTTGTCAATATCAAGAACAATCTTTGATTGGGGAATACTCTTGAACTTTGAAGAAGGACATGTAATATATGTATGGTTTGATGCTCTGACAGTATATCTTACAGGATCAGGTTTCCTGAAAGATGAAAAGAATTTGAAAAGATGGACAAATGGAAGGTGACACATCTTATTGGAAAAGGATATACTTAGATTTCCTATGATAATTTGGCCTGCCATGCTTATATCAGCAGGAATAAAACTTCCGGATACAGTAGCAGCACGGATGGTGGACTGTAGAAGGTGAAAAATGTCTAAACTCATTGGGGAATGTAGTAAAATCCTGAAGAAGAAGTTCAAAAATATGGTCTGGATGCTTCAGAGTATATCTAATGAGGGAAGCAAACATTTGACAGGATGCAGATTATTCAAAAGAAAAAGCAATGATTCAGAGAATAAATTCAGATCTTGCAAAAATGATTTGGGAAATCTTTTAAACAGAACAATAGGAATGCAGAAAAATATTTTAATTCAAAAGTAGTACTGAATAAAGTTGAAGATAAATATGATACAGAAATAAAAGAATTATGGAAAGAAACACTTGTAAATCTTTGATAATCATATGAATGAATTCCAGTTTTCCGAAGCATTGAAGGATATAAGGAAATTCATAGGAGAATGAACAAATACATTGATGAGTGTGAACCGTGGAATCTGGCAAAAGGATGAAAAGCGAAAAAGACAGACTTTCTCACTGTAATGTATAATCTTGTCTGTAGGATTATACAAAATTGCAATACTTTATTATGCCTTTTTATGCCCGATACTGCTGATGATTGGACAGCTTGGACTGGAACATAAATCTTGAAAAACCTTAAAAGTGAAAAGATTAAGGAATAGAATACACCAAGGAAATCTTTGGGGGAAGTAGCACCACTATTCCCAAGAATTGAAGCTGAAGAAGAAGTGAAAAGTGAATGCAAGGAAAACTTCATGAGTGAAAATCCTATAACAATAGATGATTTTCTAAAGGTAGAAATAAGTTGTTGAGAATGAGAAAAGTACTAAGCAGAGAGTAGAAGGGGCAGATAAAACTGCTTAGTTGTTGTAAATACAGGAAGTGAAACACAGATTATTTCAGGGATAAGCTAAATGTATCCAAATGAACAGAATCATGGAAAAGTTCATGCGACTGAATTTAGAGCCTGTAACACTAAAGGGAGATTTCAGGGAATGCTTCTTACAACAGCACAAAGAGTAAGTTTAATAGTGATTGACAGTGAAGATAAAAATAGAACAGTAATAAAATAACAGATTAAAATGTATTGGAATGGGATGATATGATAAAATGAGGAAATTTATATTTTATTTATTTTAACTTTCTCTATTGATAGTATCATGTTCAGGATAACAAAGGATATGACGCATTAGAAAAAGGATTGATAGAATTCTTGAGGATGAAGGATACATATTACAGCAGCTTGGAAAAGCTGCTGAACAGAAAAATGAAGATGTATTTGCACTGGCGTATGTATATTGGGAACACAAGGGAAGAATTTTATAATAAATTTTTAAAGAAAAGTAATGGATATGCAGAATACTATAAAGCTATGTGAAAGAAACAAAACGGAATGGAAGAAGAAATCATCAGTCTTCTTGAAAGTTCTGCAAAAACAGGGAATGACAAGGCCTATTACATGTTAGGCAGTATATATGAATCAAAAAGTTTGAATTTTCAAAGGCACAGGAGATATCTGAAAAAGGAAAGGATGCGGAGAAATATATCGATATATTCTGTATAATTATAATAAAAAATCTATCAGATGTACATAATCGTATTGAAGAACTGAATAAAAAGCTTAGGATGATACGATAAATCAGGTAGAGAAAAAGAGCTGGGAACTTTGATTGTTGAAAAATATCAAACTATGAAGAAGGATATAATATATTGAAAGACTTTCTATCTGAAAAGTTATCCTCCTGCATTATATGCAAAAGCTAAATAATGGAGCGAGAAGATATGAAGAGGAAGCTATTCAGATTTATAATGAAATATTTATGAAAAATAACATATCTGTGCAGGTTTTGAGCTGGCTTCGAAAACTGGTAAAGTCAAGTAAAAATTATGGACTTGCAATGAAAGTTCTGGATGATACTAATTCTGACGAGCCAGTAATTACAGGTTATAAAAGGATTTTTATATGAGAACATGAAACAATATAAAAAGCTGAAGAAAACTATCTGAATGACAGTTGAAAGAAAATGATGTTGGAATAATGATTTATCTGGGAAGCCTTTATGAGAATCTAGGTGAGAACAAAGAAAGCGAAAGATATTTATACTAAGGCATATCATTTAGGTTCTGTAGATGCAGGATATAAGCTTTGCATATCTGCTTGAAGAAATGGAGAGAATAAGCTGACAGGAAAATGATAAAAAGGAAAAATCCAAAAAGATAATAAGAGATGATGACATCAAAAAGTAAGGACAAACGAAAAATACTGGAAAACCTTGTTAAAAATGGGTGATGATTATTCAATGGTTGATTTAGAGTCTTTTATTATCCGTCAGGTGATTCAAATATTAGAATTTTAAACTTGAAAGCTGCAGCAAAACTGAATAAGACAGCCTTTATAATCTTGGAGTGTATTACTATGAAAAAGAAAAACAAGGAAAAGGCAAAGTTTTATTTAAAAAGTTGCAAAAGAAAATGGTTACGATATAGGTGCAGTATTTGAAAGATATATATAAGAAAATTAAAAATAAAATTCAAAAACAGAAAAATAGATTAGTATTATTTGTAGATGAAAATAACAAATTTTAAAATAGATTTGTAAAAAGTTCATTTGCAATAAAAACTGAAAGGAAGGATTTAGACAACAATGAAGAAACTAGTATTATTAATTACAGATGGGGCTTTGATAGCTATAATAGGATGCAGTATAAAGAAGCAGAAAATGAAAATAAATCTGAAACTCAAAAGTAAAGTACTAACAGAGAATGAAATTCTGCATGCACTTACTGGACAGATCTGGATGGAAAGATCTTTGACAGTATTGATGGAAAATGGTACCTTTATTTACTTAGTAGCTGCAAGAATGGTAACCGTCATTTGTAAGACTGAAATGCCGCATATTCAGCAATTTATGATGATGAAAATAAAGATAAGGTAAATGTTGTGGTAGTATTTACAAACGCAAACCTCGAGTCTTGAAGCAACATATATATCGGAAAATGGATATACAGTTCCTGCATATTAGCGATGCAGATGCAACGGTTCTGAATGGACTTAAAGTAAAAGGGTTTCCATTTAATTTAAAAGCAAATGGACTGACAACAGAAAGACAATGGATCCACCTGTAGATTTATCAAAAGCCGGTGTGTGAGTGAATTTACTGAATAAGAAAAGATAAATAGTGAAAGCATATTCTGTAAAATAAACAAGGAATAAAATAACAGGAAACTGCAAAAATATAAAATAAATATTTACTTTACAAAAGTGATTCAGTCAAATATGGTATTATTATATGAATCTCATGAGTATAGGTTGCCCTCTATTCTTTGGATTATAATAAATTAGGAGGAAATATTAATGGCAATGAAACCAGAAATTATCGAAAACATTTGGAAAAATGGTGACACTGGATCTGCAGGATTCAGGTTGCATTACTCACGAAGAAAGAATTGTTCATTTGACAGCTCACTTAAAAGTACATTTAAAGATGTTCTCAAGAGTGGATTATTAAAAATGGTAGGTAAAGAGAAGAAGACTGTTAAATTACATCAAAAATAGAAACACGCAGATGACTATAGAAGGAATTAATAGGCAAATTGAGGAATCAGAAAATAGTAATTTAAAAGGGCTGTCTCAAAATAGCTTTTTGAGGGAGCTCTTCTTTATAATGTTTGGTTATCATGAATTAATATAGTGAATTACAATGAGGGTAAATATGGCATATAAATTGAGTAGAATAATAGTCGGTCTGTTAGCCAGTAATAAGAAAGGTACTGTCTTTTCTCCTCTGAAGGTCGAGATATTCATGAAAATCTGGGGCTGTTAGGACATTATCTGAGGCAAAAACCATGAAAAATTGACTTTAGATAATATAAGGCGGGCTTTTCCTGAGTGATGAAGAAATAGTTAGATGCTAAGGAATCATGCTACAATGGGAAAAGATGGTAATGACTTCCATTTATCTTGGAAGAAATTACTTTCAAATGGAAATACAGTACTTGAAAATGAGGAACTAATGCTCGAAGCTAACTAGAAAACAACGATAGCTGTAATAATAGTTTCATTGCATCTAGGAGGATCTGAAAGCGTAGTGTACGGAGAAAGTATAAGAAAATGTGCGTGTATTCAGAAAAGCAGACAGACTCAAACGACGTAATGACGAACTGGCGGAAAAGAGGAGCGACTATCACTGGCATAGCTCTCAGAGATACGGACACACTTGAAATCATGCACTGAGAAAGTAAGACTATAATCGCTCTGGCACCAGATCATCATGCTTCCGATGATGGAGGTAGAATATTTCGGAAGAAGGGCTCAGGCGGTGCTCAGGACCCGGTCCTGCTTTGGGATTGAAACAGCAAAGTGCTTCTTGGTGCTTTGGCTTATGCCGCTATTTGAAGGACATAAATATAAAAAGCTGTATAAGGAAAATTATCGAAATAGAGAAAATTTGAAAAGCTACGGTAAAGTAATCATGCAGAAAATATTTTTCATGAGTTTGAGGAAATTATAAGAGAGCATCCTAGGGCAAATGTATGTGGCAGCATAAATAGATGGAGAGATTGAATAGCAAACTCAAAATACAGTCGTGAATTATCTGATAGTCAATGGACTAATGCAAAAGTATGATAAAATTAGGCTATAGCGAATTTTTGGAGGAGAAATATGAAAACATATTTATTTCTACCGATTTTTGTTGATTTATATAGTTGCACTACTGTTAACGATCTAAAACTCGTGTCACGAGACTGAAATTACGTAAAGTCACATGCTGAGAGTTACAGACATACGTTGTAGAGTGGGTGAAGCTGCAGATTGAATAAACTACGATAGAACTGAGAAGAATCACCTCACATTTAAAATACAGGTCATGTGATACTATTACAGCAATATGACCTCTCAAAGATTGAGATTTATGTTTTCAGAGGTAAAAGCTATTTCAAAGAAACAGGGCTAGCGCGACAATGGTTATAAATCATGGAAACTCGAGAGCAATTATTATATAGTGACTTGGAAAAGTGATCAAAAGTGAAGATGGACAATGGAAAGATTTCGAGATGTAGCAGACACAGTGAGGAAGCATGCCGTTACTCACAAACAAATTTCTACTGATTGTCATCTCTTTCTAGCTCTGTTGCCTATGGAAGTCGTATCAGACATGGGGAACCTAGTGAGCTGGAATTAAGAATAGTTGATGCAAAAGTAGCGACTTGGAGTCTTCTAAAAAGAAGCTGAGAGAAATAGAATCATTTAGAAAGAAGAAACACTTAAAATAAAGGAAGAATTACTTAATGAAAAGAAAATTACCATGAAGAAATAAAGAAAATGAAATCGAAATTGTTTCTAAAGAAGAAAGAATTGCAAAAAAGAAGAAATACTTGAAACAAAAACAGAAAGACTTGAAGAAAAGAAACAAAAATAGAAAACAGCGTGAAAACTAGAGAAAGAAACTGAACTGAATGACCTGATTTCAAAGGAAGAAAAGAATTGAAAAGAATTTCTGAACACAGGAGGATGCGGCAAAATCATCCTTACAAAACTTGAAAATCAGCTTGATCATGACAAAGCAGTTCTTATAAGGGATTTTTAACATAATCTTGACAGGAAAACAGAATTTCAAAAAGAATTATATCTACCGCAATAGGAAAGGCTCGCAGATTATGTTGTAGATTCTACAATTTCAGTTATTCAGCCCAGTGAGAAATAAAGGTAGAATAATCGGAAGAGAAGAGGAAACATAGATAATAGAAGGCAACAGGAGTTGACCTTATATGATGATACCCTGAACAGTTGTTCTTTCATCTTTGATGGTGTAAGAAGGAAGTTACAAAATTGCACTGAAAAACTTATTTCTGACGGAAGAACATCCCACAAAATAGGAGGAAGTAGTTGAAAGCACAGGAAGAAGTTGAAGAAAAAGGTCTACTTGATGCTGCGGAACAGGCTATATTAGTTGAATACCAACACTTCCAAGAGAAGTACCAAAGTATTTGGAAGATTAAATTCAGAACATCTTTTGGACAGAATATATTACAGCACTCAAGAAGCTGTCACATACAGTGGCTCTGGCGGCAAAATAGGGAGCTAATGTTGATGTTGCCAAGAGAGGCAAGCGCTTCATGATATAGAAAGCTTTTCTCTGATCAGGAAGGATCACACGCAAATAAACGGTGAGAATTTAGAAAGTTCTCTAAAGAAAATGAAATAGTAATAAATGCAGTTGAACCACCATAATGAAGTAGAGCAGTTAAGGGGAAGCCGTACTTGTACAGAGAGCAGATTCAATATCAGCATCAAGACCGAGCAAAGAAGAGAACACTATCTAACTATCTGAAGAGACACCTTGAACAGCTTGAAGAAAACAGCAATAGTCATGAAGGAATTGAAAGTTCATATGCAATTCAGGCTGAAGAGAACTTAGACTGAGTACATCCCAGATGAAATTGATGACGAAAGGCAATGATAACTCAAGGAAGTTACTAAGAAATGAAGAAAATGCAGTATCCTGGACAGATAAAGGTTACAGTAATAGGAAACAAGAGCAAATAGAATATGAAAATAATTAATTGTAAAAAAATGTGAAATATGAAATAGATTAGTTGAAAGGATTGATTTCTGTGAAAAGACAGGAGTCAGTCCTTTTCATTTTAAGAAATTCGACGGAATAAGTAGCTATAACAAAGCAAAGATTCTAAAATGATAGAATACCATACTAAAAAGGCTGTGATGTTATAAAACCAAATGAATTAAAAGATAATATAAAAACTTACGGAAACTTTCATTGAAACTTATAATTTTAAGATAAAATGAAAGTTTTTTATTATTATTTTTCAATATATTAAAATAAAACTAAAAATAGTAAAAAGTGCTAAAAATTATAAAATAAAACTATATAATAATATATATAGTATAATGATAAAAGTAATACAAATAAAATTAATATCAAAAAGGAGTAATGAAAATGATTTTAAATTAAGATTTTGGTTTTGTTTATGGTAATTATGACAGTTTCTTTTGCAAAATGACTGGGAATTCAGTTCGAGGAGAAAATATCATACCGATAGAAACTTCTCAAGTATCTATAGAAGAAATTAGAATGAAAAATTGTTAATGACGGAATGGATGTAAAAGTAAAAATTTATTTTTAATAGCCTGTTTCAGAAGATAATAGGATTTATCACCCCTGAAGGAGGATTGATAATGATGACAATTATCAATGGGATGGAGAAATGCATTTTAAGAATTTTTACAACTGTAGTGAATGGAAAACTGTGAAAATCCAATGTTGAGAAAAATGAAAGGATTTTATAAGAAAAATGTAGCTAAGTAAAAGAAGAAACAAAATACAATGTTGAAAACATAAAAGACAGTTATATATACTATTTTAAAGGCGAAATTTTTAAAAAGGGTGAAAATACTGTTGAACATAGTTATAACTACTCAGGAAGTCATGGGGTAGGATATAATGATTTTCAACATGTATGGACAACTATATCAAAAGTGGAAGAATAAGAGAGTTGATGAATTTGAACTTATTATTGAGCCTGGAGACAGTTTTTGTTTTCCTTGCCTTTACACATTTTGGAAAATGGAAAAGAAAAGATTAACTGGGAAATTGTAGGGAAGGACTGATACAGCAGTGAATGAAATAACTGAAAGTTCTACAAATAGAAAAACAGTAATGAAAAGAGTGTATGCCAAAACTTAAAAATGGTTATATAGCATACAGGACAAAAAGATTTTGCTCCTGATGATGAATTTTGGATGGAAGATATAGATAAATATAGTGTCAATTATTTTTCCATATGACGGAGAAAAGGATATATTTTTACTGATGATAACTTTGATTATGCCAGTTTAATGTGCTGTTATGTGACAGAGCCTTACAGCAAAGAAAAATATGGAAAATAAGGAATATTATGAGGCAGAACTGGAAGTCAGCAGGAGAAGGAGGAAGAACTGAGTGTCTGATAAGGAGCTTGAAATTTTAAGAAACTATCCATTTGCCCTTGCAGGATATGATTTTTCAAGAAAAGACCTGAAAGGATTATTTTTCACAGTTTCATATGGTATTATCCATAGGAGGATGTAGAGATACGTGTATCTCCTGAAGTTACAAAAGCAGTTGATAAAATAATGAAGAAAGAAAGAAAACAGTAAAATAAATTTTATACGAAACAAGGAAAGAAGGAAGAAATGAAATTTTTAATAATTGAGATGTGGGTTGGAGAACGAAGAAATATTTTGTTTAAGTATCTGGAGAAAAGAAAGAGAACTATGACTTTATAATAGTCAATGCAGAAAATTCAGCGGGAGGGTTTTGGAATAACTCCTAAGATTGCTGAACAGATATTTGCAAGAGGAGCAGATGTAACAACGCTTGGAAATCACACTTGGGATAAGAAGGAGATATATTCTTATATTAATGAAGCGAAGAATTTGATAAGACCGATTAACTTACAAAGGAAGCTCCTGGAAAAGGATATACATAGTTGGATGGTAAAAAGTAGCTGTTGTAAATGCTCAGGAAGGTTTTCATGCCTCCTATAGCATGTCCGTTTTCTGGCAATGGATGAAATAATCCCTGAAATACGTAAGGAAACAAATGTTATTATTGTGGATTTTCATGCTGAAGCCACTTCTGAAAAACAGGCAATGGGACGAATCTTACAGGAAAGTTTCAGCCGTTTATGGTACTCCACACCCACACTCAGACAGCAGATGAAAAAATACTTCCAGGAGGAACGCGTACCTTACTGATGCAGGAATGACAGGAGGACATGACGGAATACTTGGAATGAATAAAAAAGGAAAGTATACAGAGGTTTAAGGATGGAATGCCTTCAAGATATTCTGTATGTGAAGAAATTTAAGGATAAACGGTCTTGTGTTGAAGAAACAATAACAGGAAAAGCTGAAAAATAGAATTAATATGCATTATGATGAGGTTTAATAGATGAAGTGGATAGTCAAAAATAGATTATTTTTCAGATGAACTTAATCAGACTAAGGAAAACTTGATTAATATACTTTTCTGAAATAGGGATAAAACAGATAGAAGTTTCTGATTTTTCACAGATAATTCTTTGGATTATAATGTTAATTTTAAAAAGAAAGTGATGTATGGAGTATTACAGGATACATTATTGATAACAGGTTTGCAAAGCCTGAAATTAAAATATAATTTATGAAAAATTATCTGAATATAGTGAAACAAGGAAGATTTCATATATGAAAGTATATACTGCAAAATGTTCTGATGAAGACTGGCAGGATGAATGGAAAAATATTTTCCATACAGTAAATATTACTGAAAATATAGTTATAAAAACCAAGCTGGGACAGTTATGAAGCTATTGATGATGAAATAGTCATAGAAATAGATCCTGGTCTTGCATTTGGAACAGGAACACATGAAACAACATCTTTATGTGCAGAATTTCTGGAAAATATTCTAGTGGAAGAAAAAGACTGCTTGATATAGGGATGTGGTTCGGGAATTTTAATGCTCATAGGTATGGGAATAGAAAAAGTAACAGAATAGATATTGATGAAAAGGTTGAAGAAGTTGTACTTGAAAAATTTTGAAAATGATATAAAAGGATAATTTTCAGGTAATAATAGGAAATCTTGTTGAAGATATAAAATGATAAATACGATATTGTTGTTTCAAATATACTGGTAGATGTACTGACTGAACTCCTTGAAAGTATAGAAAAACTCTTGAAAAGGATGCAACTGTTATTTTTCCGGAATACTTGCAGAGAAAGGAAGAAGCTTTTACTAGAAAAAGCAGAAAAGTATAATTTACAGAAATTAGACAGAAAAGAAAAATAACTGGGTTTCCCTTTGTATTTAAATATGTGGATAAATCTATTCAGGGAGGAAAAAATGATTATTGCAGTAGATGGACCTGTCGGAAGTGAAAAGAGTACAATTTCAAAACTTCTTGCAAAGGAACTGGGACTTATGTATCTGGATACAGGGTGCCATGTATAGACTTTTTACATTGAAAGATGCTGAAAAGAGAATGTTTCATTTTCTGATAATGATAAAATAAATGAATTGCTGGAAAATTGAAATATTAATATAGAAAATGACAGATTTTATCTTGATGAGAAGATGTAAGTCGAAGAAATAAGAAAAACAGATGTTGCTGAAAAATGTTTCTAAAACAGCTGCAATAGATGAAGTCAGAGAAAAATGGTAAAGTCTCCAGAGAATTTTTCCAAATCAAAAATGTAATTTTAGATGGAAGAGATATAGGAACTGTTGTTTTTCCGGAAGCAGAATATAAAAATATTTCTTGTTGCAGATGCCCTAAAGAAAGAGCTGAAAGAAGATTTAAAGAATTTGACAGGCAAAAAGGTGAGAACATTTCTTTAGACAGTATATATGAAAAATATTTTTGAAACGTGATAGCTAGATTCAACAAGAGAAAATTCTCTCTGAAAAGGCAAATGATGCAATTGAGTAGATACTACAGGAAAAGAAATATAGAAGAGGTCAAAAATATAATATTAAACTTTATATATAATAAAGATAAGTAGTATAGTGAAAAATCTAATGATATGAAAAACTATACAGACATGTGATTATATATATCGGATATGAGTACTAGACAAAATTTTAAAAATAGTGTATAATAGTTAAAGAATTATTATAACAAAAATAACGGAGTGTAAATAAGTATGTCAAAAAGAATTTGTGGAAGCTTATGCACAAAAGCTACAGGAGAAACTAAAAGAGCTGAGGAAATTAGTAAATGAATTTTTAGGAACAGTTGAAAATCTTTAGTAAAAGGTGAAACAGTTCAATTCGTTGGATGGGGGAACATTTGATGTTCAAAAAGAGCTGCCAGAACAGGAAGAAACCCTCAAACTGGAAAAGAAATCAAAAATAGCTGCTAAAAAGTAGTTAAATTCAAAGTAGGTAAAAATTAGCTGAAAAAGTTGCTAAGTAATAAACTGCAGAAAACAAGTAAAGGGACTGTTTCAAGTAGATAATGTCTATCATGAAACGGTCTTTTATATATACGAAAGGACATTGTATGGTTATAGTTTACAATATTCTGAGATATTTTTATACGGAATAATACGTATAGTTTCAATCTCAACAGAAAAGTTGCGTATATTTTTCAGTAAAACGGCCGAAACAGGATTTCAGTAACAGGAGAGGGATTTCAATAATCAAAATGAGGCTATACTTATTCATATGTCATCTGTTGGAGGAATTTAACTTTCAAGGAACTGATTGACAGTGACTTTATTTTAAAAGGAGAAAATGTAACATCTCAATAATGACGATACTGGAAAAGATGCTGCTGAAAAAGTTATGGAAATAATGAAATGTGCTATATTTTATTTTCCTCTGGATGATTATGTATGCTGGCAAAATCTGTTCAGAGGATACAAAACTAGACAGTTATTATTGAGACTGAAATATGGCCAAATCTTTTATTCGGTTTGCATCTGAAAGAAATCAGAACTTTATATTATAAATGGAAGACTGACTGGGAAGAAAATGAAATCCATCTCGAAAATAAAAGAGGATTTATATATAAATGCTTGATAAGGCTGAGATACTAATGGTAATCAGAGTGATGAAGACAGGAAAGTCTGATATGTAAGCCTTTAGGATTAACTGATGCAGAAAGTAAAAGGAATTAGTGTGCACTTGGAAATATTCAATAAAATACGATATCTTGAAAGAGAGCAGAAGAAAGTAGAGCTGAAAAATAATATATCAGAAGGATAGATAATAGTCTGTGGAAGTACACGTCCAGTGAGGAAAGAATCTGGCTGTGAGAGTTATTTAAGGGAAATATCACGAGGAAAGACGATATCGATGATATTAGTGCCTGAGACATCTTGAGAGAATTGATGAAGTTATAAAGTGAAATACAGCAGATTTTTCCGAGAAGTGTGGAAAGATGCAGCAGAAGTTGGATTAGGAGATTTTGCTCCAGAAACTGAAAATTCAAAATCAGTCTGCACCACTGTCAGAAGATAGAAGAACAGATATACTGGTAGTGGATAAAATGGGAGGTCTTAAGAGAGATTTTCTATCAGCTTGCAGATTTTGTATTTGTAGGTGAACACTTGTAATGAATATTGGTGGTCACTCGATATGGAAACCTCTTTATTATGGCAAGAAGCCTATAATTGGAAATTATTACCAGAACCATAGACTGAAAATTGTGGAAGATGCTAAAGAAATGGATTTTGTAAAAATAGTTGAAAATAAAAATGAGATTATTGAATACCTTGAGAAAATCTGGAAACTGTGGACACTTCAGGATGACAGAAAATAACGAGATAGATAAATTTTAGAGAACTGGAATCATAGCCATGCCCTATAATGCTAGAAAAATTAAAAATGAAAGGAAATTGAAAGTACAAATGGGAACAGCTGAAAATAAAAAGGAGAGTGTGGTGTATATGAAAAGCCATAAAGAAAATTATAATAAATATATGTTTGAAATGGTGGAATTAATACTGATTACCTGATGTATGACAAGGAAAAAGTCGACAGCTACAGGGCAAATGGAATGATGGAAATGAGCAATGATATATTTCTTGAAAATAGGTTGCGGAGCGTGGAAATTTTACGTTGGAAATGCCGAAAATTTGAGGACCAGGACTATATATTGCACTGGAGCATGAGATTTAAAGAGCTTTGTACTTGAGCAAGAAGAAAATCTCAGAGAGAAGACATCTGAAAAATATTTTATTTATAAGAAAGAGGAGGAAACTGTGCCCGAATTTCATAGGGAGACAAATGAAATTTCGGGAATGTATATTAATTTTCCTGATCCATAAGGAAGGTGAGAGAGCATAAAAGACTTATATATAAGAGCTTTGAAGAATGGATACTATTCGAGGTGGGAAAGCTGTACTTTAAAGACGGATCATCAGCAGTACTATGAAGATGTACTTGAATTACTGAAGGAAATTGATGGATATGATGTAGTTTATCACTGACTGATGACCCGTATACTAGCAAAAGCTGCAGAAAAATATTAAAGACAGAATTTGAACAGCTATTTTAAGTAAAACATAATATGAATATAAAAATATGTGAAATTGAGAAGAAGTGAGGATAAATTAAAATTTGACAAACAGTCTAAAATATGATATAGTATCACAGTATACGCATAAATTGGGTGGCTAATACCTATAATTTAGTCGATTTTGAAATTCGGAGAGTGGACGAAATGTTTGCAGTAATTTAAGACAGGTGGAAAACAGTATAAAGTTCAAGTTGGATCTGTATTAAAAGTTGAAAAATTGGCAGCTGACGTTAATTCGGACGTAGAAATCAAAGAAGTTTGTGAGCAGGAGAAGGATAACGTAACTGCTGGAACTCCTTTGTTGGAACGCTTCTGTTGTGGCACAGTTGAGAACACGAAAGGTGAGCAAGAAGGTAAACTTTAAATACAATAAAAAAAACTTATTACAGAAAAGGACACAGACAGCAATATACAGCAATTGAAATTAAATCAATAAATGCTTAATTGACGTGTGGTTTAAATGATAAAATAAAATTTCTGAAAAAAATGAAAGAATTATATATTTTGAAATAACAGGACACGCTAATCATGGTGAAGTGGGGAAGATATAGTATAAACTAGTTGTTTCTTCTGTTTCCAGATGACTTTAAATGGTCTTTCGAAACTTTGAAACTTGATGACAAGCTTCAATATGAAGAAAAGAAGGACATTGTCTGTGATTTAGATAACCAATTGACCAATGATGAAATGAAAGTCGCAAATTCTACCCCTATCAATACATTTGAAAGCAGTGGAAGGAAGTTATGGAAAATATGTAGAAATAAGAGTTAGGAGGTATAAAAATGATATTGAAATTAAATTAGCAGTTGTTTGCCTCAAAAAAAGGGACAAGGATCTACTAGGAAACGGAAGAGATTCAAACTTAAATATTTAGGTGTTAAAAATATGAGTAGAAGAAGTAAAAGCTGAAACATAAATGGATAAAGAGAACCAAATTCATGCAGGAACTAATGCAGATTAGGTAAAAGATTTATACATTATTTGTTTTGACTGATGATTTAAAATTTGAAACTTTGGAAAAGGTAAAAGAGTATCTATTCCTGAAAGAAAGAAGTCAATAACTCATAATGAGCATTGTGCAGATTCTCTATGGAATCTGTCTTTTTTGCAGTATAATAAAACTTGTTTTTTTTCTAAATAATAGTATATTAAATTATGTGTTTTAATTAAAAGGTAAAGTGAAAGGAAAATTATTGGAATGAATGACAAGATAAAAATAATAGGATAAGGGAACATAACCTGAAAAAATATAAATATAAATACTGAAAAATCAGTTTAGGTTATTACAGGGGTTTCAGGAAGGAAAATCTCCTTGCTTTGATAACATATTCGAAGGTCAAAGATATGTCGAGAGTCTTTCACATATGCAAGAATGTTTATAGGACAGATGTAGAAACTGAACTGGACAGTATTAGAAGGACTTCCCCGTAATATCGATAAGAACAGAAAAGCGTTTCAAAAACTGAGATCAACTGTAGACGATCATAAAATGGTGATTATATGAGATTACTGCAAGCATATAGGTGAGGCTCATTGTCCAATATGGTCAGAAGGTGGTGGAAAGACAGTTCATTGAGGAAATTACTGATAATATAATTGAAAATGGTGCAGTATAGATTAATAGTTCTTGCAACTAGTGATAATTGATAAGAAAGGTACCCCCATAAAATTTATTTTTTGTAAATCTACAGAAAAGGATTTCAAAGAGTCAGAGTAAATGGAGATATTCTTGATTTGAATGATGTCATAGAACTGATAAAAATAAGAGACACAATATAAAGCAGTGAGCCAGAATAGTGATAAAACATGATGATAATGATTTTCTCAGCAGGCTGACATGATGTAGAAACTGCAAGTGAACTGTCTGCAGGAAAACAATTGCAACATAAAATGGAAAAGACGATCGAACAGAGTGAAAATTTTGCATGTTCCGGATCATCCTGATGTAGTTTTTCCCGGATGTCGTGCCTAGGCTCAACGCACCTTATGGTGCGTGTGAAAGCTGTACGGACTTGGTTCAACTCTTCTGAGGTTGATGAAAAGAAGCTTATCGTAAATGAAGATTCGGACCTGAGGGAAGTAATACCTTTCCAGTGCTCAACACAGAAAGGTTGGGGCTGGGAACTCACATCTATGGCGGCAAAAGCCCAGCAATATAGATATGGATAGGTCTCGGAACCGACTGAAAAGGAGAGAGAACAATATTTTTACGGAAGCAGCAAGAAATTTAAGCTGTCTCGGTCAGTATCAGTTTTAGCTATGATGCCGGTAGGAATTTCTGAGGGACTTGAAAAGTATAGAAAGAAGATGCCAGGGAGACAGCTTTGCAGATCGCCTAAGGAAGCAGCCAGAAGCTAAATATATGATAGACGGTGGTCACGTGAACATGTCATGGAAAAAGACTGTGCTGGATGTAAAAGCTTTGCAATAACTGTAAATGGAGTATCACAGACCTGACAGAAATGAGTGTTACAGAAGCACCGGAATTATGAAAATATAGAACCGACTGAAAGCAGAAACAGATGGCAATACAGAAATGGAAAAGGAAATAAAGGAAAGCATGAGTCGCTTTATGATAAATGTAGGGACTTGACTACCTTTACATTATCAAGAATGACAAAACTCTTTTCCAGGAGGGGAATCAGAGAATAAGGCTTGCAACTCAAATAGTCGCCGCCTTACAGGAGCGGCGTATATGTACTGACGAGCCAAGCCGTAGGTCGCATCAGAGAGGGATAATGACAGGCTTCTGGAAGCGTTAGCGAATTGGAAATGAAATTGGTAATACTCTGTGGTGGTGAACATGATGAAGATGTCAACGAGACGGATTACCTTATAGATATGGGACCGAGCAGGAATGACGGTGGAGTAGTCGTTGTTGCGGCAGGAACCCTAAGGAAGTACTGAAAACAGGAAATTCACTTTACGCAAAAGTATCTATTACGAGGAGCACAGAAGTCTCCGAAAAGAAGAAAGTGCTGATAAGGAAATATAAACTTAAGAATGCAAAGGAAATAATCTGAAAAATGTGACAGTAAGTATGCCTCTTTGAAGTATTTAAGCAGTGGTAACAGGAGAGTTTCAGGAAGCGGAAAATCTTCGCTTATAAATCAACAGATCGTTGTTTCCAGAACTGCATAACAACAGGTTGAATAAAGGGAAAGCTTATCCGACTCTGAAATGGTGGGATAGATGGACTTGAACATCTGGAAAGAGTACAGATACTGATCAATCACCAATTGGAAGAACTCCAAGATCAAATACTGCAACATATATACGAAAATATTTGATGATATAGGGACGTATTTTCACAGACCAAAAGATGCAAAAGCAAGAGGTTGCCACAGGAAGATTTTCCTTCAACAATGTAAAGGGTGGAAGATGTGAAGCGTGTGGAGGAGCAGGAATTAATAAAATTGAGATGAATTTCTTGCCTCGATGTATAAGTGTGGGAATGTGAAGTGTGTAAAGGAAAAGAGATATAACAGGGAAAACACTGGAAGTTCTAGTATAAAGGAAAAATATTTCAGAAGTGCTTGACATGACAGTGGAAGAGGCATATGAATTCTCTAGACGATACCTGCTCTGGAAAGAAAGCTTTCCAGGACACTATAGATGAGGAATGAACTATATTGAGCTAGGACAGCCTCGCAACTACTCCTTTTCAGGTGGAGAAGCGCAGAGAATAAAACTTGCTACTGAGCTTCAAAGAAGCTTTCAAGGGGGAAAACTATTTCATATACTTGACGAACCCACAACAGGGCTTCATTTTGAAGACATAAGAAAAATTACTGGTTGTGGCTGGGACAGACTTGTAGAAAAAGGGAATACCGCATCTTTGTAATAGAACATAATCTCGATGTGATAAAAATTTGCGGATTATATCATCGATGTAGGGACCCGAAGGCGGTGCACAGTGGGAGTGCGACAGATTACTGCTAAAGGGACTCCTGAGGTGATTGTGAAGTCAAGAAAACTCCCTACACAGGAAAGCCTCTTTTGAAAATATCTGAAATAAGGATGAAACATACAGGATATTGAATTAGAAAATGCTCATAAATGCTACTTACAGGAAAAATATACAGGAAAACAAAGAAAAAGATGAAACAGGAATATCTTTCGAAAGAAAACTTCTCAAGATATTCTTTATTTTATGAATTGTAAAATGGAGGAACAGTAAAATGAAAATGTAATTCAAAACCATTAATAAAGTATTTTTATTAATGGCAGTAATGCTGTTTGGAATTATATCGTGCAATTCTTTTCTTGCAAATAAAACGATACATGTCCAAACTCTATGATTCAGAAAAGGCAGGCAAAGTGTACTTTGGATTACAAAGAATTTTATAGTGGCAAGTGTAACTTAAAGAATCTGGAAAATTGATCAAAGATGAAAATGCTTATAGAAACCGATTATAGCATGTCTGCTTGATGAAAACAGTAAAGGAAAAATGTATCTTCGAGCAGCGGTATAAGATATGATGAATCTAAAAGGAGGAACTGTATCTTGTTGGATTTATCAGGCAGATAAATTGTAAATGATTAAGGGCAGGAAAACGCAAATTCCTAGAGCGGAAAAATACCCTTTAAAAACATTAATAACCAATTATGCAGAAATGACACCCAAGTCTCATAAATACGTGAAGAAGAGAGAAAAAGAGAAGAAAAGGAAAAATCTAAAATAAAAATATATGTAACATAAAAGATGGTAAATATGTCAGAACATAGAAGAAATAGACTAAAAACGGTATTAGAAAAATGGGTCATCTGTGTAAATAACAAACGAGTGCAAAATAACTCTGATATCCTTAGGATTATAATAATTACCATAGATGAATAAGTATTCATATACATATATATGAGCATAGGAGGAATTTTCAACATGAGCAGTAGTTGTAAATGAAAAAGGAAAGTGGAGGAGTAGCAAATAATTGAAAAGAAAATACCAAAAGTAGGTTCTGGCAGCGCTGTAGAAGTTGAATGTACTGTGGAGGTATGTCATACCGACGGCTACTGCTGCAAATGGTGATTTCGGAAAGTTCCAAAGAATTTTAGACATGAGGAATTGAATAGTAAAAGAAATAGCACCCGATGTAAAATCCTTTGAAAGTAGGTGATAGAGTGTTATTGCATGGTTCTTTCGAAGGATGTGAGTTTGTGAATACTGCACGACCAGAAGAGAAACTCTGTAGGGAAGAAAATGCAGGATGGTTCTCAGTTGATGGTGGAATGTCAGAATATTGCTTTAGCAACCGCCGATTATGCAGTAAAAGTTCCTGAGGGATCAGATCCGGCCCAGGCAAGCAGTATCAACATGTGCAGTGAGTTACAACATATAAAAGCTATAAAAGTGTGGAGATTTGAAACCAGGGCAATGGGTTGCACTATATGGTGCAGGAGTGATTAGGAAACTTGGCTATCCTATCATGCAAAACATGATTTAATGCTCATGTAATCGCAGTAGAGTACACGATGCATAAATTGGCACCGGCAAAAGAAGTAGGTGCTGACCATACCATCGGTGGTGCAGTGAAGATGTCCAGTGATTAATAAAAGAATTATCAAAAGGAGTGGAGTTCATTCCTGCAGTAAAGTTACAGCAGTATCAAAAGTTGCATTTTAATCAGGCTATTGATTCAGTACGTCCTGCAGGGAAAGTAGTTGCAGTAGGACCGCTCTTTCTGAAACAATGGATTTGGCTTCATAGTTAAAACGCGTTCTTGTGATGGAACAGAAGTGATCGGATCACTTGTTGGGAATCGGGAAAAGATCTGGAAGAAGCATTCCAGTTCGGCGCTGAAGCGAAAAGTGGTCCCAGTTGTTCTGCATCGTTGTCACTTGACGAAGTCACTCTCCTGAAGTATTTTAAAGAAATGGAAGAAGGAAAATCGCGACGTATGGTAACTTGGACATGAAAAAGCGAAAAGGAACTTGCGGATGTGGACATAATCACCAGAAAGCATCTGAAATTGAGCACGAGATAAAAGCGCGGCAACCGCTTCGAGCAGCGTTGCCTTTATCGTCATTTAGTAGCCTTGGGTAATTTTTAATTACTGGCATCACTCTTATCTCTGCCACTAGATTCTGCTACAATCATAATGCTTCCGGCTTATCAGCAGTACCTTCAGAGTACCTTTTTCGACAACACGACTTTTATTATCAGCAGAAATATCTTCTTCCATAGTTAGCGTCGGCCTTGTTATTTTCTTTTGCTCATATCCTTGTTGTGTGCTCAATGAAAACTGATAACTAATCCAATTAACAGGATTCCAAATAATTTTCATCCTCCTTGAGTTTTACCTTCAATCATTTGAAACTATTTAAATTTTTCAAGAGTAACATTTATATTTTTTCTTTTCCATTTGAGTAAACTTTAAAGTTGACAGTTTCTCCTATTCTTTTTGCTGCCAGTTCACCTATAAAAGTACCTGCTGAAGTAACTCTTTTTCCATTAAGTTCCAGAATGACATCATTATTTTTCATCCATATTTTTGAAGCCGGTGAATTAGGATATACTCTCACTATAATTCCTGTAGAATAAGGTATTTTTAATTCCTTAGCTGTTACAGATGTAAGATTTTCAACCGATATTCCTATGTAAGGACGTTCATATTTTCCAGTTTTTATAATAGAATCCTTACATTCTGCTGCAAGGTTTTGAAGGAATTGCAAAATCAATTCCGATGCTTCCTCCAGTTGTTGAGAAAGATAGCAGTATTTACACCAATGACATTACCACTGATATCTAAAAGTGGTCCTCCACTGTTTCCCTGATTTATTGAAGCATCAGTCTGAATAAAGTTTTCAATCTGCTCTATTCAGTGAACTTCTTCCGAGGCTCCGATAACTCCAACTGTCATGGAACTGTTAAGTCCTAACGGATTTCCAAATGCAATAGCCCAGTGTCCAATTTTAATGTTATCTGAGTTTGCAAATTTTAAAGGGTTAAAAGTTTTGCTTGAATTAATTTTCAATACTGCTATATCAACTTCTAGGTGAAGAACCTACAAGTTTTGCAGAGTACTTCTCCATCCCCAAATTTTACAAAAATTTCGTCAGAACCCATCAATAACATGGTTGTTTGTCATAACGTAACCATCGCTGAAATAACAAAACCCTGAACCCTAAAGCTTCCAGATTCTCTTTTCCTGTCTTCTTCCTGAAGTACCGAATAAAAATTCTTCAAGTGGATTATAAGTGTTTACTATTATTGTCTTTTTAGTACGGATATTAACAACTGAATGTTTTGTTTTTTCATATACATTTGAAAAGGCATCCTGAGTTCTGTCAGTAACATTTGCTGTAGTCTGTACATTTACGTTATTATTCTGTCTGTGATAGCAGTATCTGCAAATGTCCCTGTGGCAGCTAACATAAAGTCCTGCAATCATAATATTTTTAATTTCATAAAAACTCCTTCCATTTTTAGTGTAGCTATATATTACATTTTTTATATTAGAAAATAAGTAGAATTATAAATGATATATTCTTAGAACACTAAAAACAGTAAAATTAGGAGCTTTGAAAAAATGAAAATGAAAAATTTTGAAAAATATATTGACATTATCGGTAAAAAGTATATTATATTGTCAAGAAAAAGGGAAGAAAATAATAATAATTAAGAAATGAGAAGATGAGATGCTGGAAATAGACAGATTTGAAAAATATTGGATGAACTGGAAAAGAAAGGAAGACTTTCATATCAGGAATTAGACAGTATAATGAAAGTCTCTGCTTCCAACAATAAGAAGAGATATTGAAAAATGTATAAAAATGGTCTGTTGATAAAAATAAAAAGGCGGAGTTGCACAACTGGAAAAATTGAATTTTGATCCGAAAAATCGCAGACAGATTCAATAGAAATGTTGAGGGAAAAGAAGGAAATAGCTGAGAAAGCATTCAAAAGGATAAAAAGGAGATTTTATTTATCTGGATGCAGGGAACAACGGTTTTCTATCTTATTGAAAAATTAAAAGGACATTGAAGTAACGGTTATAACAAATGGGACTATGCATATCGATGAATTACTAAAAACAATATAAAGAACAATTGTAGCAGGTGGAGAAATAAAGGGACTTACAGGAGCAGTTGTAGGTATTGAAACAGTTGAATTTTCTGGATACAAATACCGGTTTGATAAATGCTTTTCTGGGAACAAATGGGTAGAGCCTGAAGGCAGGTTTTACAACACCGGAAGTTAATGAAGCAATGGTAAAGAAAAAGTGCTGGAGCTTTGCAGAAGAAAAGTATATACTGGCTGATGAAGATAAAGTTTGACAAAAATATCAAATATAAAAGTTTTCATCACTTGAAAATTGTAAAATAATCACAACAAAAAGGCTATTAAAGAAAAATAATAGATATAAAAAAATATTTTTATTAGTAATATTAAACGTAATTTTAATAACAGCAGACTTATGATAGATGATATTGCAATAAAAAGAAGGAGGAAATATGAGTTTATACGCTTACATTGAATCCTGCACTGGATTATGACATATCTTGAAGAAGAACTGAAAGCCCGGAACATCTGAATCTGAGTAAAAAGTAAACTTCAGGGCGGGAGGAAAAGGAATAAACGTGTCAAAAAGTTCTGAAAAATCTTGGTGTAGAATCTACTGCAATAGGGTTATGCTCGCAGGTTTTGTAGGAGATTTTATTGTCAGAGATTTGAAAAGAAGACAACATTAATGCAGAATTTGTAGAGCTTGAAGGAAATACAAGAATAAATGTAAAAGTAAACTGGTAATGACAAAGGAAACAGAACTTACAGGATTATCTACCTGAAATTACAGGTGAAAAATTGAAAGGAACTGACTGAAAAATTTCACATTTGAAGGATGGAGACATTCTGGTGCTTTCAGGAAGTATTCCAGAAAGTATAAGCAGAAGCATATATAAGGAATTATCAGAAAATGTAAAGGCAAATGTTGAAATAGTGCTTGATACAAGAGGAAATTTATTACAGGATAATATACATGGAAATTTTTCATTAAACCAAATATACATGAATTAAAGGGATATGTTTAATGAAAAAGCTTGAAACAAAAGAAAGAAATAGTAAAAATGTTCGTTTTTCTTGGAAAGAGGAGTTAAAAATATTATTATTTCACGTGGTGGAGATGGGGCTTTACTCGTAAATAAGGACTTTTGTACTGGAGGCAACTGTACCGAAAAGGGGAACTTATAAACTCAATTGGTGCCGGAGATTCAATGGTTGCAGGATTTATTGCAGGACATGTGAAGGGATATTCGATAGAAGATTCTTTCAGATTAGCAGTAGCTTCAGGAAGTGCAACAGCTTATTCATATGGATTGGCTGAAAATGAACTTGTTGAAAAACTGTACAAAGAGATAAAAATAATCAAGGAGGATGTATAGAGTATGAAAATATCGGATTTACTGATTAAAGATAGAATAAATCTGGATGTACAGTCAACTGACAAAACAGGAATCATAAGAGAATTAGCAAAATTACATGAAAAAACAGGAGTACTGAATGACTATGAAGGATATGTAAATGCCTTGATGGCAAGGGAAGCACAAAGTTCAACAGGAATTGGGGAAGGAATTGCAATTCCTCACGCAAAGACAGAATTTGTAAAAGAACCTGCACTTGCAATGGGAAGAAAAAAAGAAGGGATTGAGTATGATTCTCTTGATGGAGAACCTGCAACACTGTTCTTTATGATTGCGGCTCCAGATGGTGCAAATAATACTCATATTGAAACACTTGCAAGATTATCACAGCTTTTTACTGGATGATGACTTTTAAAGCGGCTCTTGAAAATGCCGCAACAGCAGATGAAGTGGTGGATGTGATTAATAAAAGCTGAGCTGAAAAGTTTTTCAGGGAAGAAAAAGAGAAGAAACTACTGAAACTGGAGAATAGTCAAGTTTCAGAAGATAAACCTTATATAATAGCTGCAACGGCTTGTCCTACAGGGATTGCACACACTATATGGCGGCAGAGGCATTGAAAGAAAAGCTGCAGATGAGGATGGGTGTAAAGATAAAAAGTAGAAACAAATGGGCAGACGGAAGAAAAAGATGTACTTACAGAAGATGATATAAAAGAAAGCAAAAGGTGTAATTCTAGCAATAAACAGAAATATTGAAGTAAATAGATTTAATGGAAAACCTTTAATTCAGGTTGGAAGCAAAAGAAGGAATAAATAATGCAAAAAGGATTAATCCAGAAAGTCTTAGATGGACAGGCTCCAATTTTTCATGCAAGCGGTTCTTCAGAAGCTCCAGAAGGGTCTTCTTCTGAGAAAAAAGGACTTTACAAACATCTGTTAAGTGGGGTCTCATATATGCTTCCATTAGTAATAAGTGGAGGAATATTGATAGCGTTAGCATTTTTAGTAGATACAATAACAGGGCATGCAAATGCCGGTGGTGGATTTGGTTCAACAAGTTATCTGGCAAAATTGTTTATGACTGTGGGAAAAGCCGCATTTGGATTATTCCTTCCAATATTGGGTGGATACATAGCTTACAGTATAAGTGAAAGGGCAGCCTTAACTCCGGGACTTGTAGCTGGACTTCTGGCTAGTACTCCTCTTGTTGAAAATGGTCCTGTTTCAGGATTTATAGGAGCGTTAATAGGTGGATTCCCTGGCGGGTTATGTTGTTAAATTCCCTAGTATGGGCATTTAAAGGGTTACCTAAGGCTTTAAATGGATTAAAAATGATTTTATTCTATCCAGTATTTTCAGTATTAATAACAGGTTCAATAATGTGGCTTTGTAATTAATCCAATTGCAACTCAGTTAAATGTGTGGATGAATAACGGATTAGGGTTCAATGCAAGGTGCAAGTGCAGTATTATTAGGTGCTTTATTAGGTGGTATGATGGCTCTTGACATGGGAGGACCTATAAATAAAGTTGCTTACGTATTTGGAACAGGAACACTTGCAACAACTATGACAACAGGTGGAAGTTTCTCAATGGCGGCAGTTATGGCAGGTGGAATGGTACCTCCAATAGCAATTGCAATGGCGTCACAATTGTTTAAGAATAAATTTACTGCACAGGAAAGAGAAGCAGGACTGACTAACTACATAATGGGATTGTCATTTATAACAGAAGGAGCAATTCCCTATGCAGGCGGCAGATCCTACGAGAGTAATTCCAGCAAGTGTAATTGGTTCTGCAATAGCAGGTGCATTAGTAGGATTATTCCAGATAAAAATACCTGCACCTCATGGTGGAATACTTGTAATGGCATTAAGTAACAATTTCTTCCTATATTTAGTGTCAATATTGCTTGGAAGTTTGGTTGCAGCAGTAATATTAGGGAATATTAAGAAAAAGTAACTGAATAGTTGGGATAGCTCAAGTATAAAAATGAAAAGACAATTTTAAAAAATTTAAAGTATAGAGGGTACTTTAAAGGAAAAATAATGGGAAAAAGCTATGAAAAATAAAAAAAGATAAATGTAGCATATAGAAAAGATAAATAAAATATATAAATGGGAAAAATCGCCTTTCTAAATATATAACTGAGAATGAAGTTAGTGTTTAGGGGCGTTTTTTAAAAAAGTATTGAAAAATATTAAAATGTGGTATAATAAAAACAATCAAAGATAAATAATAGTAATAAATATATTTTGAGTAAGAGGAGAAGAAAAGTGGAAGAGAACAAGACTTTGTTGAAAATCAACAACTTATATACGAGTTTTTTCGTATTAAAGATGAATATTATCCTGCTGTGGACAATGTCACGCTTGAGCTTAACAAGAAACGAAATACTTGCAATAGTTGGAGAATCAGGTTGTGGAAAAAGTACACTTGCGACATCTGTTATAGGATTGCATAATCCTATAAATACGAAGTCGGAAGGAGAAATCATCTACAAGGGAAGAAATTTACTCACTTTGACTGAAGCTGAGTATAATGAGGTAAGAGGAAATGACATAGGAATGATATTCCAGGATCCCCTTTCAGCATTAAATCCCCTGATGAGAGTAGAAGAGCAGATAGAAGAAGGATTAATCTATCACACTAAGCTGACAAAAGCTCAGAGAAGAGAACGTGTTCAGGAATTACTTGTACAGGTTGGAATACCTAAACCTGAAAGAGTGGCACGACAGTTTCCACATGAGCTTTCAGGAGGAATGAGACAACGTGTAATGACAGCAATAGCACTTTCATGTAAACCTACAATTATAATTGCTGACGAACCGACAACAGCACTTGACGTTACAATACAGGCACAAATACTGGATTTACTTAAATCACTTCAGGAAGAAATACAAGCTGGAATAATACTGATAACACATGACCTTGGGGTAGTTGCTGAAATGGCAGATAGAGTTGCTGTAATGTATGCAGGTCAAGTAGTTGAAGTAGCTTCAGTACACGAATTGTTTAACAATCCGAAACATCCTTATACAAGATCACTACTGAATTCTATACCTCAAATGGAACAGGAATCAGACACATTGCATGTAATACAGGGAACTGTACCGTCTCTTAAAATTCTAAAGAGAACAGGATGTAGATTTGCACCCTAGAATACCATGGATTGGACATGAAGAACATGAAGAAAATCCGAAATGCATGAAATTTCACCTGGACATTTCGTAAGATGTACATGTTGGAAGAATTTCTATTTCGAAGATAAGAATGAAGAAAAATAAATAATCATGAATCGGAGGAAGTATAAGATGAGCTTTTATTGAAATAAAAGAATCTAAAGGTTCATTATCCTATTCGAGGCGGTTTTTAATAGAATTGTAGATCATGTTTACGCGGTAGACGGTGTAGATTTGATGATAGAAAAGGGAAAAACTTATGGTCTTGTAGGAGAATCTGGATCAGGGAAGTCAACAATTGGAAAAGCAATTATAGGACTTGAAAAATAAAGGATGGAACAATTACATATGAAGGAAAAGTAATTGAAAAAGAAGAAGAGAAAATCAGATTACAATCAGAATATACAGATGATATTCCGTGATTCACTTTCAAGTTTGAATCCAAAAAAGAGAATAATTGATATTATAGCTGAACCTTTGAGAAATTTTTGAAAATCTTACTGACAAGGAAGAAAGCAGAAGAGTTTCTGAACTTCTTGAAATAGTTGGAATGACTGATGATGCACTTTATAAATATCCTCATGAATTTTCCGGAGGACAAAGACAGAGAATTGAGTTGCAAGGGCAGTAGCAATAAAACCAAAATTAATTATTGCGGATGAACCTGTTTCAGCTCTTGACTTGTCAGTTCAGGCACAAGTTCTGAACTACATGAAGGAAATTCAGAAACAGTTTGGATTGAGCTATTTGTTTATTTCGCATGACCTTGGAGTTGTAAAACATATGTGTGACCATATATCAATAATGTATAGAGGACGTTTTGTAGAAACTGGTGAAAAAGGCTGATATCTACAATAATCCACAGCATATATATACAAAAAGACTTATAGCTGCCATTCCTGAAGTAAATCCTAATCACAGGAGTCAACAGCAAGAAGACTTGCTGTTGAAAAGGAATATAGGGAAAATGAGCTGGAATATTATGATGCAAATGGAAAAGTATATGATTTACAGAAATTAACAGATACTCACTATGCCGCCTTGGCACATAAGGTAAAAGGAGGAGAAAAGTAAGATGTGGAAAACAGTATTGAGAAGAGTATTAGTAATGATACCTCAATTATTCATATTGAGTATATTGATATTTATACTACCAAGAAAATGCCGGGAGATCCTTTTACTGGATTGATAACACCTCAGACAAGTCCGGCTGTGTTGGAAGAACTGAGAAGAAAAGCAGGATTCTATGATCCTTGGCATATACAGTATATAAGATGGATGGGAAATGCCTTTAAAGGTAATTTTGGAATGAGTTATACATATAAACTGCCTGTAAGTACTTTTAATAGGGCAGAGGGTAAACAATACATTTATACTGTCGTTGTTCAGTATGATACTTACATACACACTGGCAATACCTTTAGGAGTGCTTTCAGGAAGATATCAGAATTCACTTCTTGACAGAGGGGTTACATTATATAACTATGTGAAGTTACACTATACCTACATTCGTATTATCGCTTATAATGGTATGGTTCTTTGGATATACATTAGGATGGTTCCCAACTACAGGATCAGTTACAATTGGATTAACACCGGAACATTTAAATATTTCATTGACAGAATACATCATATACTGTTACCGGCAATAACATATGCAATACTTAATACAACAGGTACAATACAGTATTTGAGAAATGAAATAATTGATGCAAAGTCACTTGATTATGTAAAAACTGCGAGAAGTAAAGGTGTACCTGAAAATGTAGTATATTCTAGACATATATTCAGAAACTCAATTTTACCAATAGCTGCATTCTTTGGGTATTCAATTACTGGACTTCTAAGTGGTTCAATATTCATAGAAAGAATATTCAGTTATCCAGAATGGGAAATCTGTTTATATCGTCTATCGGATCAAGAGATTACAGTGTGGTTACTGCATTGATATTATTGTTCGGATTTTTTTAACATTGATGGGAAGTTTACTATCAGACATTATCTTTAAGTATAGTAGATCCAAGAATCAGAATAGAGTAGGTGATATAGAGTGAAAAAGGATAAAAATAAGACGGAAAAATAATAATATAACTGTCAGTGAAAAGCCGACAGGATTTACAGTTATAATGAGGGAAATAAAAAGATAAGTTTGCTATAATTTCCCTTATAATTTGGGAGTACTGTTTTTAATAATATTTATCGGTGCATTCCTTACAAATCAGGAAGAAATAATGAAAATAAGTCTTCTTGACAAATATGCGGCACCTGTGAAGGATTTTATCTTGGAGCAGATTCCGGAGGAAGGGATATTTTAGGCCAGCTTATAATAGGAGCTAGAAACTCAATTATAATAGGGATTACAATTACAATTTTTAACTTCCGGAATAGGGATAGTAGTAGGGCTTGTAGCAGGATATTATAGGTGGAATAGTAGATGATCTTATAATGAGATTAATAGATTTTATAATGATATTGCCACAATTAATGCTTGTAATAGTATTTATAACTATTGTGCCAAAATATAATATTATGAGTTTTTGTTTTCATAATGACAGCTTTCTACTGGGTAGGAACAGCAAGACTTATAAGAAGTAAGGCTCTTTCAGAAAGTAGAAGAGATTATGTTCATGCGTCAAAGACAATGGGAACAAGCGATTTAAAAATAATATTCAGGGAAGTACTACCAAATATAAGTTCAATTATAATAGTTGACTCAACATTGGCTTTAGCAGGTAATATAGGAATAGAAACAGGATTAAGTTTCCTTGGATTTGGATTGCCACCTTCAATACCTAGTTTGGGAACACTTGTAGGATACGCAACAGATCCGGAAGTATTGTCTTCAAAGCTTTTGGATATGGCTTCCAGCATCAATACTGATATTAATAATGATGCTTTGTATCAACTATGTTGGACAGGCTTTTAAAGAGAGCGGCAGATGCAAGACAAAGATTAGGATAGTTTTTAATTTAATAAATTTACTGAAAAATGGAAATATGAAACGGACTGTTTAATGGAGTTAAGAAATGTATATTTCAAAAGCATATATTGTTAAACATTCCGTTTTTAAAAATTTAACTTTTAGAATATAGATATTAGTTAAATAAAAGAAAAACCAGGAGGTAAGAAAATGAGCAGAAAGAAAAATAGTCATGCTGTTTTTTTATTAACAATTATGTTATTAGTGACTGCGTGCGGACCAGGGAAAAGAAAAGTAAGACAGGGGATACAGGAAATGAAAAATGTGGCATTTCCAGTTAAAACATCAAATGATGGCCAAGCTGTAAAGGATGCAGTTTTAAAAGTGGCAATAGTGAAGGATTCACCGTTGGTAGGATTATTAAGTGATGAGTTTATTCAGACGGTTATGATGGAATTCTTGTTGATAACTTTTTAGGTTCAGGTATATTTGAAACAGATGAGAATTTTTGAAGTGACAGACGGAGGAATTGCAACTTTAACAGTAGATGCTGCAAAATAAAAAGGCAACTATAAAAATAAAAGATGGAATGAAATGGTCTGACGGACAGCCTATTGTTGCTGACGATGTAATTTATGCATATGAAGTTGTTGGAAATAAAGATTATACGGGTATAAGATATACTGATGACAACGAAAAATAATAGGAATGAAGGAATATCATGAAGGAAAGACTCAACTATATCAGGAATTAAAAATTGACAACAGTACAGTTGAAATTTCATTCAATGAAATTGGTCAGGAATATATACATTAGGAAATGGTCTTATAGGATATGCCCTTCCAAAACATTATTTAAAGGATGTAGCTATAAAAGATCTTGAAACATCAGAAAAATCAAGAAATAAAGTTCTTACAACAGGACTCTATACAGTTGAGAAAGTAATACAGGGAGAAAGCTTGGAACTTAAAGCAAACCTTATTTCTATAAAGGGTAAAGCAAAAACTGAAAAAAAGTTACTGTGGAAGTTGTAAACTCACAAACAATAGTTTCAGCTCTAAAAAGCAGGAAAATATGATATAGCTTATCAAATACCTACAGATTTATATAAAACATTTAAAGATTTGGATAATCTTTCAAGTACTTGGAAGACAGGAACTGTATTATTCATATATGGGATTCAAAGTGGGAAAAATATGATAAAGAAAAAGGTATAAGTATAGTAGATCCAAATGCAAAAATGGCAGACATAAGATTAAGACAGGCTCTTGCTTACGGACTTGATATAGATCAGATGGTGAAAGCTTTCTATCATGGATTAAGAGAAAGAGCTACAACATCAATACCTCCTGTATTTAAGAAATATTATACAAAAGATATAAAAAGGATTCCCCTACAATCCTGAAAAAGGCAAAACAGCTTTTAGATGAAGCAGGATATAAAGATGTAAATGGAGATGGATACAGGAAGATAAAAATGGAAAACCGTTTGAAGTGAGAATAGCTTCAATGGCAGGTGGAGACATAGCGGAACCGTTAGTACAGTTCTATATACAGCAATGGAAGGAAATAGGGATAAAAGCTGTACTTGCTACAGGAAGACTTATAGAATTTAACAGTTTCTATGAAAAAGTAAAAGCTGATGATCCTGAAATAGATGTATTCTTTGCTGCATGGGGAACTGGAAGTGACCTGAATGCAATGAAGGTAAAAGGACCACGTGCGGCGTTTAACTATACACGTTTTGTTTCTGATGAAAATACAAGACTTATGGAAGATACTGCAAACCCTAAAACATTGACAGATCCTAATTATAAGGCAGAAGCTTATAAAAAATGGCAGGAATACTTTATAAATCAGGCAGTAGAAGTACTTGACATATAGATACGAAGTATTCTCTGTAAATAAAAAGGGTAAAAAAATTATAATATTTCATATGGAAGTGCTGGAGGAGTTTATACAATAGAATTAACAGCAGCTGAACCTATAAAAGCAAAAAATTAATATTAATGAATTATATAAAATTGCACTTTTTAATCTTAATAAAAGATTTGAAGTGCAATTTTTCTATAATTTTTTTAAAAATTATAATAAAAATTTGAAAAAAATTTTTGAAAAATATTTTGCCAATTTAAAAAGGTGGTAAACTTTATATATAAATTAAAAAAACAGGAGGTTACAAAAATGAAAAATTAAGAAGTCGATTATGCTCTTTTGGTCGCTATCATGATGTTGCTTACAGCTTGTGGACCGGGAGAAAAGAAAAGTAAAACAGGTGGAGGAGAAACTGTAGATGCTTTCCAAAATTCCTATTGAAACTACAAATAAAGAACCTGCAGTAAAAGATGCAGTTTTAAAAGTTGCAATAGTAAAGGATTCACCTTTGATTGGTATTTTTTATTCAGATATTGGTCAAGGAGATGGGTTTGATGGTGCATTAATATCTACTTTCTTTAGAAATGAAATATTTGATCTGGATGAAAACTTTGAAATTACAGATACAGGAATGGCAACATTATCTGTCGATGCTCCAAATAAAAAGCTACAATAAAAATAAAAAGATGGAATGAAATGGTCAGATGGACAGCCATTGACAGCTGATGATATTATATTTGCATATAAAGTAATAGGAAATAAAGACTATACAGGTGTAAGATATAATGATGACAATGAAAAAGTAGTAGGAATGAAGGAATATCATGAAGGTAAAGCACAGGATATTTCAGGACTTAAGAAAATTGATGACAAAACAGTAGAAGTTTCATTTACAGAACTGGGACAAGGTGTTTACACTGGAGGAAATGGATTAATAGGGTCAGCATTACCTGAACACCACTTTAAAAAGATATTCCTATAAAAGATCTTGAAAAATCAGAAAAAGTAAGAAACAAAATGATAACTCTTGGTGCGTATACTATAGTTAGTGGAGTTCAAGGGAAAGTTTAGAACTTAAAGCAAACCCATATCACTTCAGAGGTAAACCAAAAATTGAAAAAGCAACAGTGGAAGTAGTAAACTCAAATACTGTTGTATCAGCTTTAAAAACTGGAAAATATGATATGGCTTTACGTATACCTACAGATTTATATAAATCATATAAAGATTTAAATAACCTTGAAATACTTGGAATCCAGGAATTATATTATTCATATATGGCTTTCAAAGTAGGTCATTTTGACAAGGTAAAAGGTGAAAACATAACAGATCCAAATGCAAAAATGTCAGATGTAAGATTGAGACAGGCATTAGTTTATGGACTTGATGTAGAGCAAATGGTAAAAGCTTTCTATTATGGATTAAGAGAAAGAGCTACAATGGCTGTACCTCCTGCATTTAAAAAAATATTATTCAAAAGATATAGCTGGATTCCCTATATAATCCTGAAAAAGCAAAACAGCTTTTAGATGAAGCAGGATACAAAGATGTAAATGGAGACGGATATAGAGAAGATAAGAATGGAAAAACCATTTGAAGTAAGAATAGCTGCAATGGCAGGTGGAGATATAGCTGAACCGTTGGCACAGTTCTATATACAGCAATGGAAGGAAATTGGTATAAAAAGGTGTTCTTTCTACAGGAAGACTTATAGAATTTAACAGTTTCTATGATAAAGTACAGGCTGATGACCCTGAAATAGATGTATTCTTTGCTGCATGGTCAGTTGGAACAAACTTGAACCCGATTGAAGGTGGAGGAAGAAAATCACCATTTAACTTCCCAAGATTCTGTTTCTAGATGAAAATGATAAGTTAATGGCTGAAATTTCAAGTCCCTAAAACATTGAAGATCCTAACTATAAAGCAGAAGCATATAAAAATGGCAGGAATATTATATAAATCAAGCAGTTGAAGTACCTTTAACTTACAGATATGATTTATCTCCTGTAAACAAAAGGGTTAAAAACTTTATGTAGGTTACGATTTGTATAAAAATGGAAAAATGGTTAACCAGTGGGAACTTACTCGGCAGAACCTATAAAAAGCAACAAACTAATAGTTAAATATAACTGTTATATATGAAAATTATATAAAAAATATAAGATATTGAAAAAGATGTAAAATTGATTCAAACACTGATAAATAAAGGTTTATCAGTGTTTTTATGATGATGAAAAAGTATTGATATAATTTATTAAAAAGTGCTAGAATAAATTAAATTAATATATCAATACTGGAGGTAGGTTAGTATGAAAATTAAAAGTGTAGTTTCAGTGTTAGTTATGATGATGTTGTTAATGTCATGTGGACCAGGGCAGAAAAAAGAGTACTGATGGAAACAAGAATTCTGAGAGCATAAAATTTGAAACAGAAACTCAGAATAAAGATAATGCAGTTCCAGGAGCAGTTCTGAAAGTGTTGCAATGGTTAAGGATTCACCATTGTAGGGATATTTAATGAAGCAATGTACAAGGACGGTTATGACGGAGATATAATTGAATGGTTTTTAACAAATACCATTTTTAGATATTGATGAAAAACTTTGAAATAACTGATACAGGAATAGCAACATTAAATGTAGATCCGGAAAATAAAAAGCAACTATAAAAATAAAAAGATGGAATGAAATGGTCTGATGGACAGCCAATAGTTGCAGATGATGTAATCTATCCTTATGAAGTAATAGGTAATAAAGATTACACAGGTGTAAGATACAGTGATGAGAGTGCCAAAATAGTAGGAATGGAAGAGTATAAAGCAGGAAAGGCATCCACAATTTCAGGAATTAAAAAAAGTTGATGACAAGACAGTTGAAATTTCTTTTAAAGAAATAGGACAGGAATCTTTACAGGTGGAAATGGGTTGCTGACTTATGCAATGCCTAAACATTACTTGAAGGATATACCCTATAAAAGATCTTGAAAAATCAGAAAAAGTAAGAACAAAAATTGGTAGTGGCAGGACTTATACTATAAGCAGCATAGTGCCTGGAGAAAGTATAGAATTAAAAGCAAATCCTAATTATTTTCAGAGGAAAACCCTAAAACTGAAAAAGGTTACAGTACAGGTTGTAAACTCACAGACAATAACTGCTGCTATGAAGTCTGGAAAATATGATATAGTATTTTTATTCCAACAGAATTATATAAAATTTATAAAGATTTTGATAATATAGAAACACTTGGAAGACAGGAACTTTACTATTCATATTTAGGATTTAAAATGGGTAAATATGATAAGGCAAAAAGGAGAAAATGTTGTTAATCCTAATGCAAAAATGGCAGATTTAAAATTAAGACAGGCACTTGCTTACGGACTTGATATAAATCAAATGGTAAAAGCCTTCTATGACGGATTAAGAGAAAAAGCTACTTCTTCTGTGCCACCTGTATTTGGAAAATATTATCCAAAAGATCTAGCAGGATTCCCTTATGATCCTGAAAAGGCAAAAAAACTTTTAGATGAAGCCGGATATAAAGATGTAAATGGTGACGGATACAGAGAAGATAAAAATGGAAAACCATTTGAAATAAAAATTGCCGCAATGTCAGGTGGAGATATAGCTGAACCATTGGTACAGTTCTATATACAGCAATGGAAAGAAATAGGAATTAAAAGGTGTTCTTGCAACAGGAAGACTTATAGAATTTAACAGTTTCTACGACAAGGTTGAAGCTGACGATCCTGAAATAGATGTATATTTTGCAGCATGGGGAGTTGGAACAAACTTAAGTCCATTTGAAACAGCAGGACGTAAATCAATGTTTAACTATACAAGATTTGGTTTTCAGATGAAAATGACAAACTGATGGCTGAAGTAGCAAGTCCTAAAACATTGACAGATCCTAACTATAAGCCGGAAGCTTATAAAAAATGGCAGGAATACTATATAAATCAAGCAGTAGAAGTACCTTTAACTTACAGATATCAATTATATCCTGTAAATAAAACGTGTTAAAAAAACTTTGATGATAGCTTATGGCATACAAAAAAACAAGGGAAAAGGAATACACCGTTGAACTTACAGCTGCAGAACCTATAAAATCTAAAAAAATAATTACAGTTGAAATGAATGAGGGTAATAAATGCCCTTTTCTTTTTTCAGGTACTGCAAGGCGGAGTTGTAAAAATAAAGAAAATATTGATTAAATCATTAAAAAAATGATAGAATTTTAATAGAAAAAAATTAAGTTATGAGAGGAGAAATAGTTAATGGATGAATTGAGAAAAATTATTAAAGGAAGGAAAGCTTTACTTTTTCAGACAGTACTTTATAGTAGCATATGAATTATTTAAGGAAATGATTAAAAATGATAATAAGGAAATAATAGTATTATATGTTCTTTATTTGGCAACTGTATTTTGCTGTAAGTCAGAATCCTTTATTCGAATGCTTAGTGGTATAGTAACACTTGTAGCTATATCTAGGATATGGTTATTATACAAAAAGTGATTTTTTTAAAAATAGAAGAAAGGGAATATGATAACAACGGGTAATCTAAGAAAAATATTTGCACTGCTAGGTTTTTCAGCATTAATTGGATTTATACTGGGAGTAATGTTTATGCATTATATCTTCAGTCTTGGAATCGAAAGATTGTCAAGACAGATCAGATAAGTTTACTTTTCTGAAATGAGAACCAATTATAATATTGGTAGTTATAATGCTTTTATACAAATATGTATTTTTATACTTTATTCCAGTGTATATGTCAAGAAGAGGTGGTTTCTGGGAATCCTTCAGATATAATTTATATCTTTCCAAAGGAAATAAAATGAGAGTGTTAATACCAATATTTGTTATAGGGCATTGAATGTTGGAATAGGACAGACTTTAGGTAGATTGGGAATTATAGGAATTTCTTTTTGAGCACAGTTCTGACAGTGACGCTTAATATATTTAAAAAGTAATGCTGCTATCAATTATTTATCTTAATGTGGAATATACAAGTGAAATACCTGAAGAATTTTTCTTACCTTATAGGTAAAGAAGAAGAAACTTATAATGTAGTAAAAGATAAAATAGAAGAATAAAAGTAATAATAAAAAAACTGTTTCAAGTTTTTCAGATTTTAAAATATATCTGGCTGAAACAGTTTTTATTATATTATAGCTATTATTTATACATTTGCACTTGCAGTATCAACTCTCACACCATGTACAAAAATATTTTTGACCAGTAGGAGTGTTCCATTGAAGATAATATAACTCTTTTGAGGAAGAAGATTTATGAACAATGAATTTCCTAGATAAACAGCTGTGTGGATTATATTTTTCCATCAGGTCTGAAGTACAAAAATATCTCCGTGTTTCAAATTATTTCTTGAAACATGTCTTCCTACTTTAATCTGATCTTTTGTAACTCTAGGTAATTCAAAAACTGAATACTTCACGGTAAACTCTACGTGTTAAGGCAGAACAGTCAATTCCTCTGCTTGAATCTCCACCAAATGCATATCTTTGTCCCTTTCAGTTTTCAAATGATTTTAAAAAGGGCATTCTGCAGCTTGACTGTACGTATTTCAGAACTTGTACCGCTAATTAAAAAGTCTCTGATTTTCTCTCCTGCAGTTCGTTAATTTTAGTAATAACTAAACTATCATTACTAAATCTGTTTTTAAATTTTGATTGTCTGATTTGTGCTCCTGTCGTCTTCTTTTTGCTAGCAGTTGCATCTGCATTTTCAGAATCTGTCTTAACTTTATTATTTCTTTTTAGAGCTTAAATTCTCCTGTAAAGTTGAACAGTTCATTGCAAATAAGGAAAGCGAGTCATCAGAATAACATTTTTCTTTTTCATAATAACTTTTCCTTTCTGAAGTTTTTAGCTTTTAAGATTCTATAATTAAATTTATTGGACCATCATTTGTTGACTCTATTTCCATATATTGCTGAAATTCCCTGTTTTGAAGGGTACATCTGTTTCGAAAAGTTTTTCAAGAAAAAGGTCATATATTTTTAGCTTTTTCTGCAGGTGCTGAATTTAAATAATCTGGTCTTCTGCCTTTTTGTATTTCCGTAAATTGTAAAATTACTTTACGATTAACAGTTCCCCTTTGATATCCTGTACAGATAAATTCAATTTGCCATTTTCATCATCAAAAATTCTTAAATGGATTAATTTATCGACGCAGTAATTAATATCTTTAATATCATCTTCATGTGTAATACCCAGGTATGCAACTATTCCTCTGTTAATTTCGCATTTAAAAACTATTATTAACAGACATTTTAGCAGACTTTACCCTTTGTATAATTAATTTCACAAAACCACCTGAAAAAAGCGTATCTTTGTTATTCTATTTTATAAATATTCTGAGGATTTGTCAAGCTTTTTCTTATAAATTCATTTAATTTTTATTTGAAATTACGTATAAAAAGTGTCATCTAAGCATTTTTAAAAAGTTTTAAATAAAATGAATGAGCTATATTCTGAGTTTAAATAGATAGTAAATATGAAGATTTTTAAAAAGGAATTTTTAATGAATTTATTGATATACTAATAACTACTTTGAAAAATTAATATTATCAAATAAAAATTATATGATATTTATAAAAATTTAAGTAAATAAGGAGAATAAAATGCCAACAAAAGAACATAGACTTTATAAAGCTTTTTAGAGCAATGAAAGAGAAAGAAAAATGAGATTCAGAAAAAGAAAGATGAAATATTTTGGAAAAGGTTTAGATAGTCCTTATTTTAAAAATGGAAGTAGACTTGGATAGAGATTTTTAATTTTTATGAAAAAGTTCTAAAGGAAGAAGAAAATTTGGATTTCAATTTTTCTGATTTAGAAGAATTGTATAAAAATGACAAATTATAATCTAAAAATAGCTTAATGTTGTTTTTAGTATAAGAATCTCCAAATACTCTTGCAATTTAAGGAAAAAAATATAATATTTAATAAAATTAAATAAGCTTTGAAAGTCTATAAAAATAATGAAAGGAGAATATTGACAATGCCTATAAAAATACCAAATAATTTTGCCAGCTGTAAATATTTTTAGCAAAGGAGAATATTTTTGTAATGAACGAAAGCTAAGAGCATTGTCGCAAGATATTCGGCCTTTGAAATTTGTGATAGTAAATCTGATGCCTACAAAAATAGAGACAGAAACCCAGCTTTTAAGATTGTTGAGTAACACTCCCCTTCAGATGGAGGTAACACTATTAAAGATGGACAGCTATGTGTCATATTTCAGAGGAACATATGGAAAAATTTCTATAAGACTTTTAATGATATAAAAGATGAAAAATTTGATGGGCTTATAATTACCGGAGCTCCTGTGGAAACTCTTGAATTTGAAAAAGTTGACTATTGAAGGAACTTACAGAAATTTTAGAATGGAGTAAAAAACATGTCAACATTGTACATATGCTGGGGAGCACAGGCGGGATTGTACTATCATTATGGAATAAAAATATCTCTCAATGAAAAGCTTTTTGAATATACCCTTTAAAGCTTGATGATAGCAACATAGGACTTTTTAGATTTGATGAAATATTCTATATGCCGCAGTCAAGACATACAGAAGTAAAGGAAGAAGATATAAATAAAATTGAGGAACTTGAAATATTGGCAAAATCTCCTGAAGAGGAGTTTTCAATCTGTGAGAACAAAGGATAAAAGAAGGATATTTGTTACAGGGCATATGGAATATGACAGAATGACCCTTGCATCTGAATATGAAAGAGATGTTAAATTAGGCAAGGAAATAAGCGTTCCATTTAATTATTATCCGGAAGATGATCCGAAGAAAACCTTTATTCAAGTGGAGGGACATGCAAACCTTTTCTTTATAAACTGGATTAACCACCATGTTTATCAGGAAACTCCTTATAATCTGGATGAGCTGGAAGAAATGTAATTTGGAAAATAATATGAGATATGAATTTAAGAGGAGAGATTATGGAAACTACAGGAGAAATATTGGAAAAATATATCAGAAGAAAGATATCTCAGGTAGAACTTTCTAAGCTGATAGGAGTTTCTCCCCAATACATAAGTAATATTATAAATGACCTGAAAGGACCGTCAGAAAATTTTCTGGATAAGTTCTATAAAAATATTTGATGTGTCGGATAAAGATAAAAAGAAAATTTCTGAATATGAGGAACTTAGAAGATTACCCAAAAAATTCAGGAGGAAATCACTCTTTTTAGACAGGATGAGATAATACAGGAAAAAGCATAAACTTCCTGCAAGTAATATTGTACTCGATGGTGAAATTTCTTCCAAATGACGAAATATATTTCTTCAATGAAAAAGAGATACAGATTTCTCCTAAATTTGAAGGAGATGACGAAGATCTTTTTTCAATAATAGTGAAATCTGATAATTATGAACCAAAAATTTCATCATTTGGATACTTTAATCTTTTCAAAACAGAAAAAAATTAATTTTGAAGAGTTACATAAAAAAATATTGTCTTGTTGAATATGAAAAATAAGAAGTATATAAAAATGTTGAATATATTGAAGATACAATAATTTTTAAAAAGCTTTTAAACGAAAAAGAAGATACAATGATTTTTTCCTAAAGGAACATATTATAATTTGAAAATATTAGGAATATTGAAGGGGACGTCTTCATCTATATTAATATAAAAATTATTAATATAAAAACTTATGTTATATATATATGTATATTGTAGATAATATATATGAAAATATAGTAGATACCAATTTATTATAAAATTATAGTGAATATATATTGAGAAATGATTTAAAAAAGAAATAGGAGTTGAAATGAGAAAAATAAATTAGCCTTGTTTACTTTTTTGCATTGGCGGCATTTTAATTTTGCAGGAAAATCAAGTGAAAAATATCATTACTGAAGGAATATACAGAAAAATATACAGGTAAATGGCTACGATATCTATGAGACAGAATATGATTTTGATAATGATGGAATACCTGAAAAATAGTAATAAACAGGAAAAAGGACAGTATCATAGCAAAGGGAGGACTGGCTCAATTTATACGTTGCAGGATGGTAAGTATGCACTTACTTATCAGATTCCTCTGAAAAATGAAAGAACTGCATTTTTCTTTTTGAAAATACTGAAAAACATTGAAAAGTATAAAAGATTATTATGGAGAATATTCTAAAGGAATAGAAAAAGGGCGAAGTAAGAGTAGTAAATCTTTTTGGTGACAATACAAATGAAAACGTATCAGTAAACCTTAAATATGATAAAAATTCTCTTAAAGATTTGGAGAACTTTCTTTTATTGGGCATTCAGAAGTGCTGAGGAAGCACTGAGTAATTCATCACCGGAGTCGCCACTTTGAAATATAAGGATAAGCCTAAGTTATTACTGGAATTTACGTCTTTAAAAGATAATACAAGCCAGAAATGGTACTCTTGCGGAATTTGGTAAGGAGTCAAAAGGTAAAGGGGTATATCAGGATAAATAGTAAGGTTATAAAAAGAGGATTCTATTGGGATAAAATGGTTTCTAAAATGGAAAAATAAAATGCTTTTTGTTTCAGATACGCTTGAAAAAAAGGAAGATATCTATATTGTTACTGAATACAGACCGTTGGCAAATGATTATTACAGTAAAAAGACAAATTTGGGAAATAGAAGTAACCAAAGTATAAAAGGATATGTAAATTCCAAAAAGAAGGAGAATACATAAATATACCCGGACAGGACTCTTCTAGAGTTTTAGGTGAAGAAAATGGTATGGTAAAAATAGAAACACCAATGTATGGAGGCCCATATTATATTGAAAAAGAAAATAATAACATACAGAAATCAGGATATAACATCTAAAAATAAATAAGTTTGTTGCAATAGATCCGGAAAGTCAGACGGAAAGCTCATATTTGAAAGAGAAATGACACTAATAAATTTAATGTTGTAACTTATTCTTTTGTAACAACAGGGGTAGATAACGGATACTCATCATACGAAACACCGCACGGAGCTTTCTTGTAGCATTTACTAGACCTTATATGTTATTTACAGGGTCATGCTAAAGAGGGTGACACACGTAAAAAGTGCAGGAAAAGAAGGACTTGTAATAGCAGGAGAGCCAATTATGCTGTAAGATTTAGTGGTGAGCATATATGCATGGAATTCCGGCTGCATTTGGTGCATCAAGATCAACAAAAAGCGTACACTGCAGGAAAAATAGGAACGTATAAGGAATCGCATAAATGTGTAAGACATTATGATGACCAGATTGAATATATAGTAAAATGGATAAATGCAGACAGTCAAAAAGGAAAAAGGAAAAATACAATACCTGCAGAGCCGGTAGTAGTAGTGGTCTTTATAATAAAACAAATTTAGAAATTTTTAATATTATAGCTAAAAGTTAAAAAAATTTCATAAAAAAATATTTCACAAATTTGGAAATGAGGTAAAGTATGAAAGGTACTAAGAAAATTATTTCTATTATTTTGTTTCTTATGATTTTATCTGTGTATGGAAACGTTGCAGGTAATCCTGTAACTAGTGGAAATACTGCAGAAAAACAGAAGAAAAGAAGGAATGGAAATCGAAATGAACTTAAACCGGATTTAGATAAGGACGGTAAGAAGGATAAACTGGTTATTATGTATCTGATTGAACCGGATAGGGTTGTAAATCTAAGTTTATTCCATATATAACAGATGATAAAAGGAAAGTCTGTAAAAAGGAAAAGAAGTTGAAAAAAATATTTGGGAAAAATCAAATTTCGATAATGATTTTGGTAATTTTATGACTAGCTTTATAGATAGTTATCCCTAAAAAGAAGTAGCAAAAATCTAGCTCTGATTCCAATACAGAGCCAAAAAGAAAATATCAAAAAGCAGAAACTGAAAAGAAAACAGAAGAAAAGAAAGTCCCATCAGAGAAAACACCAGCTGTAGCTGAAAAAGCCGGAAGAAAAGAAACAGGCTCCAGTTGAAAAGAAACCTGTGGAAAAAGTTCTACTACGGTAGAAAAAGACGGCAGAAAAACCTGTTACTGCAGTAGAGAAAACTCCTGTAGATAAAAAAAGCCTTCTACAGCTGAAAAAAGCACCATCAGAGAAAACTCCTGCTGTAACAGATGTAACAGATGATGTTCCTGAAGATTTAAAGAAAGAGGATAATATAACTAATGTACCTCAGAATACAGATACAGATACAAAAATCCAAGGACAATGTGGTAGATGAAGGTAAACAGCCTGCAAAAAAATATTAAAAGGACCTTATACTTATATTAATTACTATGTAAAAGAAAGACCAAAAAATTTAACTTTCAACTATAAATATGACAAAAATTCTCCTAAAGATATGGATGACTTCGTATTTATAAAGACAGCAACAGCAGTAAGAAAAGAGCCAAATACAAAATCAGGAGTTCTAAAGAATGCCGTCTACAGTCACAAATATAAAGTTATTGGAAAAGTTAAGACAAATGTACCTGGTGGAACTGCAGAATGGTATGAAGTTTATTTTTGATGGGAAACTTGGATATGTTTTAGCTGCAAATGCAATAAAGAGGGAATTTGACTGGAATGACATGATGAAAAGGGCTGAAAAAAACTAACAACTTTATAAAGGAAGCAGTTGCAAAAATCAGAAAAATTTATGTTTTTAGATGATTATACTCCATTAGGTGGAGGTAACGGTTCAAAGCAAGGATAAGTATGGTAATAAAGAAAACCAGAGTGAAAGAGGATATTTAAGTTCTTCATTTAAGGAATTTATAAATATTCTGACAGATCAATCATGACAATAACTGAAGAAACTGATAAAGTACATAAAGGTGAAAAATAGATGTTTATGATGATAAGGAATATTATCTTCAGAAATCAAACAAGAAACTTCTGAAGGATTCAGGAATTAAGGAAGAAGTTTCAAGATTTCATTTATGTTGATAGACATAGCCAGAATGAAATGATAATAGAAAAATAAAGGTTCAAACAGCTGGAATGTTGTAACAAGTTCGTTTTGTAACAACAGGGAAAGATGGAAATGGTTCATATGCAACACCTTATGGAGTATTTCATAGGCTTTATTCAAAAACCTGTAATGCAGTATACAGGTTCTGCCGGAACAGTGGTAGGAGATGCTAAAAATGCCGTAAGATTCAGTGGTGGAGGATATATGCATAGTATACCTTCATTATTTGAGCCAAAGGAAACAAGAAATCAGAGAAAAAGCTGTAACAGCAAAGAAAATAGGAACTTATCCTGAATCGCATAAATGTATAAGACATTATGATGATCAAATAAAAGTTTATATATGACTGGCTTTGGAAATGCTTCTGCCTGGAGATAAGAACGGTTTCAGAGTACCTGAAGTTCCAACAGTTATGCTTGTAAAATAGCTCTAAAACGATAAAATAATATTTAGGAAGGATATTCGGGGTATTCATTTAAAAAGTGGGTATCCCGTATGTTTATATATAAAAGAGGTGAGTAATATGAAAAATTGCAAACTTTGGAGTTGAAGAATGGCTAAATGTATGGGAAAATGATGCGATTTATGATATTGCAGGAAGTTCAATAGCGTCATTTACATTGGAAGAAATTATAAAAACAGGAAACAAAAGTGAAAAAGAATTTTTCAGGGTTAATGACGAAAAAGATGAATTATGGATGGATAGAAGGTTCTGCCTGAATTTAAGGAGCAGGTAAGTCTTTTTATATAAAAATATTAAGCCTGAACAAGTTTTTACAGACAAATGGGGCAACAGGAGGCAATTTCCTGGCTTTATATTCTCTGATTGAGGCTGGAGACCATGTTATTTCACTGTATCCTACTTATCAGCAGCTGTATGATATACCGCGTTCTTTTTGGTGCAGAAGTGGATTTGTAGGCATATTAGGAAGAAAATGGATGGCTGCCGGATTTGGAAGATTTACGGAAACTTGTAAGAAGTAATACAAAAATGATATGTATTAATAATGCAAATAATCCTACAGGAGCAATTATGGAGGAAGATTTTCTGAAGGAACTGGTAAAAATTGCTGAAGGCTGTGGAGCCTATATTCTTTCTGATGAAGTCTATAAATCACTGGAAACAGGAATAGAAGTTCCTTCGATTGCTGATTTATATGACAAAGGGATATCAGTCAACAGTATTTCAAAAACTTATTCTGTTCCAGGGATACGTATAGGGCTGGGTTGATGCAAATTCGAGTTAAGTGATATTTTCCGTAAATATCGTGATTATACAATGATATGTGCTGGAGTGTTTGATGATTATCTGGCTACGTATATACTGGAAAATAAGGAAGCTGTACTTGAAAGAAATAGAAAAATAGTAACAGAAAATTTAGAAGTTGTAAAAAAATGGGTGGAAAATGAACCTAAAGTATCACTGATTTATCCTAAATATGTATCAACTTCCTTTATTAAACTAGATATTCCAGTTGATACAGAGGAATTTTTGCATAAAACTTCTGAAGGAAAAAGGGAGTACTGTTAGTTCCAGGTAACCGTTTTGATATGCCGGGATACGCAAGATTAGGTTACTGCACACATAGGGAGATACTGGAAAAAGGGACTTGAAAAGCTGGAATTTTTGAGAGAATTTGAATAATTTAAAGAGGAGATTTTTAAAAATTTACTACTATGGAAAATAATTACAGTAATATGAAAAATAAAAATGGCGTATTAATAAGAGAAAAAGTTATGTTTGTTTTTATAATTCCTTTAATAATTGCCGGAATTATTTTTTTCAGTTGTAACTTATATTAATACTAAACGTGAAGAAGCAGTTGTCAAAGCGGCAATGGAAGAGGAAGAAGACAATATTTTCAGGATAGATCCTAGAAGAATCCCTCAAGTTACATATTATAACTTCAGGGGGAAGAGTATCCTGACTGGGCTAAATTTGGAATGACAAGAAGTAATGGAATAAAGGCTCATCAGGGAATTGATATTTTTGCTGTTCCGGGAACAGATGTCTTTGCAGTTCTGGATGGAAAAATTGTTGATTTATATGTAGATAAAAAGGGTTATGGGTTAAATTTTTTTATCTGGAAGTGGATCCTAAAGAGCTTGAAAAATTAAGAGAAAAAAATTATAAGCCAAAGGAAGGTTCGGGAGAAGAAAACTACGGTCCAAATTATGAACCCGGAATGGTAATAAAATATCTGAGATATTGTCATTTGAGTGAAGTCAGTGTAAAAGTTGGAGATACAGTAAAGGCGGGGCAGGTACTTGGAAAAACAGGAGTTACAGGCAATGCAAGGGAACACGTGCTCCACATCTGCATTTTTGAAATAGCTTATGAAATGAGGGAAAAGGGCTTTTAAACAGAGTGGATCCTGAAATGTATTTTTAAGATAAAAATGGGAATCAACTGTCTAAGGAAGAAAAGAAAGCACAGTTTGAGCCTCACTCAATTAGTCTGGAAGGCAGATAAAAAAATATGCGGAAGGTTTCAGGCTGGCAAGTGTGTTTATGGATGAGGAAAACGAAAAGAAGGCTCAAGGAAGAGGAAGAAAAGAATAAAAAAATTTCAAATAATGGAAAAGTTTCCGGAAGAAAGAAAGGGAGCAGGAGATAAGGTAAAAGGCCTTATCTGTTTTTGAGGGATGAAGAGAGTTTGTTGTGGATTAGAGGTTAGCATTTTTCTTATGTTCCATTTTTGGATGAACATATAAATTTAGAGTTGTATTTATGCTGGAATGTCCTAAAAATTTCTGCAACAGTTTTTATAATCAGTTCCAAGTTCGATTGCCTGTGTTGCAAAAAGTATGTCTCAAAGAATGAAAAGAAAGTTTTGAAATATTTAGTAAGGAAAGTATTGAATAATAGTATTTTGCGGTATATTCTAGGTTCAATAAAATTTCTATTTCCTGAAATAATATAGAAATTATTATTTTTACGTAATTTTTCATTATTTTTATTAGATGTTTACTGAGGGAATATTTCTAAATGAGGAAGTTGTCTTTTGGAGAAGAAATGATGATTTTACTTTCACTTGAAATAGTTTTTTAATATAAATTCTTTGAACAGTTCTATTTACAGATAAGATTTCATTTTCAAAGTCAATATCACACCATTTCAAACCACAAACTTCGCCTATTCTTAAGCCACATAGTAAAGAAATCAGTATACCAAGAGATTTTTCATCCAGATTGGAGTTTATATATTGAAAAGTTTAAAATGTTCAGCATGGCTAAAAATTTCTATTTTTTTACTTGGAATATTTTTAGGAAATTTATAGTCAAAAGTTTTTCTCTTAATAATACCATTTTTCATTGCAGAATTTAAACAAGATTTGGTAACTGTCATAATATCTTTTACAGTTTTTAGTGACAGTCCTTTTTATTATTTAATTTTTCCTGAATTTAATTTTTCAAATATTATATTTTTGTAGGTCATTATTTTTGGATATAGTTTATATTTTTAGCACCCTAAAGATGGTTTTTATGTGGTTTTCAATAATATTTGAGTATGTTGCATAAGTAGATTCTTTAAAAAGGGTTTTTCATTTTTTAACCATATGTCAATCCATTCTGAAAAATTTCATATCCTTTTCTACAATTAGTATTCTTTTTTTCATATTTTTTTACCTCCCTGTAATATAGTTCTTATTAATTTTACTATATTTGTGGAAGTTTTTTTATTTGAGGAGAATTAAGCTGAATACTTAATTCCAGTTTTATTAAAACCTTACTTTTTAAAGTAAATTCTAATATATTATACCATATATTATTTAAATATGACTAAAAACGTCTAGAAATCTTTTAGTCATTTTTCTTTTCTATATAATTTTAAAACCTCTGGAATTAAGTATTCAGATTAATTTTAAATAGGGCAGGTTGACAGAGGTTAAAAACTCTAAATGAAAAGGATATTGAAGGAAATGGAAAATTCAGCATTTATCTGAAAAGATAAATGAAGTTTTGCAGAAAAAGAAAAATGCCGTAGTCAATATTATTAACGATAAGCTAACAATATCAGCTTTACAGCATTAGAAAAGAACTTGAAAAATGTAAAGGAAATAAATTTTATTATAAGAGACACTAAATTTATTCCTGAAAATAATGAAATATCAAGAGAATTTATGATAACCCTAATGATATTTTTGTATAATTCTTATGATATAAAGGAAAAATAAGTTAAAGCATTTTTGCTAAGGCAAAGGCAATGTACAATTTTATAAAAATAATGTGAATGTTAGAAAAGTTAAATCATACAAACAAGTAAATGGAAATATTTTTGATAATTGATGATGATTTTTGTAATTCATGGTAGCTCATCACTAGAAGTGTATGAAAAGAAAATGAATAGTTATGACTTTGACACAACAATAAAGGGAAAAAGCTGAAAAAGATCAAATTCTTGAAATGGTAAAAATATAATCAGATTTGGAATGATGGTGATATAACACAGGATTATAAACAGGAATTATTGGAAAGTCTTGAATTTGTTTATAAAAATTATAATCCTGAATTTTTTGTATTACTTCACATTAAATGAATTGTTTGGAGATAAGCTGGACAGTGGAGTTGAGAGATTTGAAAAAGATAGTGATAAATTTAAAAACTGAAATATGGAATTCGCTTTTTGATTTTCAGAAGGATTGTGTTGTTTCTGCTATACAGAAATTACAGAAATATGGAGGCTGTATAATAGCTGATTCTGTGGGACTAGGAAAGACTTTTTGAGCTCTGGCAGTAATCAAGTATTTTGAAAAAAATGACAATGTATTAGTTCTTACTCCAGCAAAACTTTATGATAACTGGAGGTCTTTTCAGGAAACTATAAAAGACAGTTTTTAAATGAAATTTTTAATTACAAGATAATGTTTCATACAGATTTATCGAGAACTAAAGGTGAATCAAAGTCAGGTTATGAATTAAGCAGATTTGACTGGTCAAAAATTTGATTTTAGTTGTGATAGATGAGTCTCATAATTTTTAGAAATCGGATTGCAAAAATATGATGAGAATGATGAATTAATAATGAACAGATACTTTAAATTACTTTATGATGTAATAAAAAGTGGAAAAATACAAAAGTTCTGCTATTGTCTGCAACACCAGTAAATAACAGCCTTGTAGATTTAAAAATCAAATTTCAATTATAACAGGAGATAATGACAATGCATTTAGTGAAGAAGGTATTTCGAGTGTGGAAACATGCACTGAGAAAGGCAACACAAGTTATAAATGACTGGGAAAAAGAGGGAAGACAGAAAAAGATGAATTACTGGATAACTTGTCGTCAGATTTTTTATAAACTGCTGGAAATGATGACAATATCAAGAGAGAAAAACATATTACAAATTATTACGGAACAAAAATATAGGTAAATTTCTCAAAAGAATAAACCAATAACTTATTATCCTGAAATAGACAGTAAAAATCAGTTGTTAGATTTTAAATATACAAATTCACTTTTTAGAAGAACTGAATTTATCAGTATATACACCAACTAAATTTATAAAAAGTGACAAATTGGCTTACTACATCAACAAATACAAGTTATCAGGAAATCGTGGAGGAAAACTGGACTTTTGAAACACAATCAAAAGGACTTATTTATCTGCATAGAGTGAACTTATTTTAAAAAGGCTGGAAAGTTCTGTTTATTCTTTTTCTGAAACATTGAAAAGGCTAATTGAAAATATTGACAGGACAATAGATAACTTACAGAGAGGACAGCAGATTGAAGAAAATCTTGATGTGGAAAATGAAGATGAAATCTATATTGAAAGAAGTAAGTATGAAATAAAGGTAGAAGATTTGAGAATAAATGCCTATCTTGAGGAGTTGTATAATGATAGAGATATTGTATATATATGATGAAACATTGATTTTTATTGAAAGAAGATAGAGATAACAAGATTCATGAACTGGAAAAGATTGTGAAAATAAGGTTGAAAATACACCATATAATGAGGGAAATAGAAAAATACTTATTTTTACAGCATTTGCTGATACCGCAAACTATATCTATTCTGAGCTGTTAAAAATTCACTGGTAAAGATATTAGCATTGCAAGTGTTACAGGTAAAGGAGTGAAAACTTCAAACAAAAAGTAAGAGAGACTTTCATAGCATTTTGAGTGCATTTTTGCCAAAGTCCAAAATGAAAAATTGAAATCCCACAGGAAGAACAGATAGATATTATAGTAGGAACAGACTGTATTTCGGAAGGACAGAATTTACAAGATTGTGATACTGTAATAAACTTTGATATTCAGTGGAATCCTGTGTCACTTATTCAAAGATTTGGAAGAGTGGACAGAATTGGAAGTAGAAATGACAAAATACAGATGATTAATTTCTTCCGAATGCAGATTTGAATGAATATTTGGACTTGGAGAGAAGAGTAAAAGGGAAAATGACAAACATTAAATATCGCTTCTACTGGGGATGAAGATATGCTTAATCCTGAAATGAATGATTTTAATTTCAGGAAAAGACAGCTAGAAAAACTGAAGGATGAAGTGATAGACATAGAGGATACGAATGAAAATATTTCATTGACAGACCCTCAATATGAACGAATATCTGTATGAACTTTCAAATTATGTGAATAATCATAAGGAAATAAATAAAATATCTAAAGGAATTTACTCTGTAACTGAAGGTGAAAAAGAAAAGGAGTATTATTTTGTTTTTAAACATAGTAAAAATAATGCTAAACCTAAGAATGACAGTTCTCTTTATCCTTATTACCTGATTTTTGTAGGGAAATAATAAAGAGATTTTTATTTAAAAACAGTCAGGCAAGAGAAGTTATAAAACTTTTTCAGACAATTGTGCTATGAAAATGAAGTTCAGGAAAAAGTTTTAAAGGAATTTTTTTAAAGCTACAAAAAAATGCAACTGAAATGGGATTTTATTCAGAACTGCTTAATACAGTAGTAAACAGTATAAAAGGTGAAGAAGAAAAAAGCTTCTCAGACAGTATTTGATATTTTAGGCTTTTAATAACAGTTTTAAAAACGATACAGCTGATGATTTTGAATTAATTTCTTTTTCTGGTGGTGGGTTAAATGATAAATATGCCCGAAAAATATGAAGTAAATCAGGAAATAAAATTGAAGAATCTTATTCTGAAGAAATTTAAACCTGATGAAAAAGAAAATAAAGGAATATGTAAAATCTGTAATATTAAAGTACGTGATAAAATGATGAAGAAATACCAAGTGTAGAAGATGAAAGATATATTTTTAAAGTAATTCAGTATTTTTGAATTTGAAATAAGTGATATAAAAAGGCAGGATTTATTGCCAATTTATATCAGGAAAGCAATTAAATCGCCATGTATATTAAGATTTTACGATAATTCAAAAGAGTTGTATTCACTAGCTTTTAAAAAGATTAAATCAAAATGATAGAAATGAAATAGTAGTTACAGATACTGTAATGACTGGAAACATTTGATTTGTCAATGTCAGGTTCAGCAAAAAGGGAAGTGGAAGGAGCATTAGACTACTCTAAAATTTTAAATCGGACCAATAAAGTTAATTTCTATTCGGAAATATTTATAAAAATTATATTTTAAAAACCAGAAATATTATCAGAAATCAAGGAATATTTTAGAAAGTTTAATATGGTATGACAGAAATAAGATGAATGATATTTTTGAAAAGTTTAAAAATCTTGTGATGTACAAGGAAAAAAATGAAATTAGCTATAAAAATAGCGAAAAATAGAAATTAACAAGAAAAATTAGAGAATTAATTTTAGAATTGGATAAATATTAGAATTTTTGGAGGAAAAAAATGGAAAATAATAAAATAAAAAGATATAAATAACGTGGTAAATGATAATTTAAAAGCACTGAGCAATTATTTCCATCTGTTGTAAAGGATGGACAGCTGGATATAAAAGGCATTGAAGGAAGAGCTGGGGGATTTTGAAGAGGTAACAACTGAAAAAAATATGAGTTAAACTGGGCTGGAAAAACAGAATGCAAAGAAAATAGTACAGCGGGGAATAGGAAATAAAACATTGAAATTTGTGGAAAAAGATAGTAAAAATGCTGATACAACAGAAAATATCTATATTGAGGGAGATAATCTGGAAGTATTGAAATTGTTAAGACAGAATTATTACAATTCAATCAAAAATGATATATATTGACCCACCATATAATACAGGAAATGATTTTGTCTATAATGATACCTTTTAAAATGGATAAGGAAAAAGCGACAAGGCAGAGGAATAATATCAGAAAATAATGAAAAACTGCAGAAAAATCAGAAGTCAGCTAACAGATACCATGCAAACTGGCTGAATATGATGTATCCAAGATTGAAACTGGCTAGAGATTTACTGACTGATGATGGTGTGATATTTATAAGTATTGATGATAATGAGCAGGCTAATCTGAAGAGATTGTGTGATGAGATTTTTGGGGAGGAGAATTTTATATCTAATTTAATTTGGCAAAAAAAGTTTTCGAGATCAAATGATGCAACTTATTTTTCAACAATGCATGATCATATACTTTGTTATGTCAAACAAAAATATATTAAATTCACAAAATGGTTGGGAAATATCTTTACTTCCAAGAGATGGAGTTCCAAAGGATATTCTAATCCTGATAATGATGAAAGAGGTGTTTGGACTTCAGTAGATTTATCAGCAAAATCAGGAAATGAAAATTTAATTTACGAAATTGAAACTCCTAGTGGAAGAAAATGTTTACCTTCAAGTGGACGATATTGGGGAGTAAATAAAAATAAATTTGAAGAGTTGATAAAAAGATAATAGAATATGGTTTTGGAAAAAAATGGAAATTCAATGCCTAGAATAAAAACATTTTTAACTGAAGTTCAGGATGGATTAAGACCAAATTCAATACTGTTACATGAAGAAGTAGGACATAATCAAGAAGGAAAACAAGAAATTAAAAAAATATTTGGTGGATTAGGAATTTTTGATAGTCCTAAACCAACAAAAACTTTTAAAAATATCTTAATTTGATTGCAAATAATAAAAAAATTCAATAATTTTGGATTTCTTCTCAGGTTCAGCAACAACAGCCCATGCAGTTATGCAGTTAAACAGTGAAGATAATGGAAACAGAAAATATATAATGGTTCAATTACCTGAAACAACTGATAAAAAAATCAGAAGCGTTTAAGGCTGGATATAAAAAAATATTGCAGAAATTGGAAAAGAAAAGAATCAGACGTGCTGGAGAAAAGATAAAACAGGAAATAGAAGAATATAATTCAAATTTAAAACTTGGAGAAGAACCAAAAAGTTCCAGATATTGGATTTAAGGTATTTAAAGTGGATGATACAAATATAAAATGGTACGACTTGGAGAATTTCAATGAAGAAAGTCAATATTCTTTTGATGACTCTGATTCATTAGATTTTGTACTTAGAAAGCAATGATATTGATATTGTTTATGAAATAATGTTAAGACAGAATGATGTTCCATTGTCAGAAAGTCTGGAAGTATTGACAGATATTGGGAATAGGACATATTTTTTTATGCAAGTACATATTTAATTTGTCTTGAAACAGAAATAACAGAGGAAATGGTGGAAAAAAATTAGCTTTATTAGAGCCATTACCAATAAAAATTTGTGTTTAGGATTCTGCATTTAAGGATAATATTTCATTGAAGGATGAAACTTTTAGGAAGTTGAGAAGTCTGATTGAGAGAAATTCGGGAGAGAGTAAGGTTAGTTATAGGGGTTGAGTTTATTTAGGGAGGAAGGAAAAGATGGATGATAACACTGAATTTAAAAATTTTAGATCAAAAATCTATAATATATATTTTAATTGGCGGAGAACATACAGACAAAAAAACAAAATAGAATTTATGCCATATTTAAGTGGATCAAAGATATTGGAAATATCAAAATTATTTAATTTATTTCAGAATGATGTAGAAAGTAGATGGAAATACATGTCTAAACTCTTAAATCATTGCATAGAAGATAAAACTATAAATAAATTGTTGACATATCTTTTAATAAAAAAACAATTTAATGAAAAAGGAAAAAGTATGATGAAATAGTAAAAAGCAATAAATGATATAAATAATATACTTAATGTGGCAAATAAAAAGTTGGTAAAAACAGATGATAGTTTTTATATTATGGAAGTTAGTGAAAAAGAAATAAAAATTAAAACAATATTGAAATTATTGATGTTAAGTATATAAAAAGAACTTGAGAAAAATTTTAATAGATTTAGAAAAATAATTATGAAAGTGTGATTACAAAGTCACGGACTTTGTTAGAAGAAATTTTTGTTATGGAATAGAAAAGAAAAATATGGATCCACAGACAAATAAAGGCGATATTAATAAATTGTTTAAAGAATTTCGTCAAATATATAAAATGGATGAAGATAAAAATTTAGGTGAGAGAATAAAAATTAACTTCGGGATTGTATACTATTGTAAGTTCTATTGGAGAAATAAGAAATCATAATAGTGATTCTCATGGTATTGGAAAACAAAGAGTAGGTATTTTTAGAGCATCACGTGAGATTAGTTTTAAATTCCTCTATAATAATGTCAGAGTATATGATTTCAATAATTGAAAAATGATAAAAAGAACTAAAAATAATAATTATTTTTATAAAAAGGACAATGACAACCAAATAAAAAGAGACATAAAATCATTATAAAGAAAGAGAAATTAAGAATGATAGCAGATTTAATTATGGGATTTATTTTTGAATTTTTAAAATTGGAATGGCAGAAAAATATAGAAAAACAGGTGGAGATACAAGTTTTTGATGAAAATAAATACTTACTTTATTCAATATTAGTAGTAGTACTGTATTATTAATATCATTGTATATGTGTGCATTAAATAAAAAGACAATTTTTAAATTATTATAACAAATGTATGTATAATGTATAATTTTTGTAAAGATAATGATTGACAAAATCAAGATTACAAAAATACACTTAAAAAGTAAAGAAGGTGATTAACATGACACAAAAAAATAACTAATTCTAATATTGATAAAAAAATACAGAAAAAAGTAGAAGAATTATTTTTATTCTGAAAGTAATATGAAGTATTTGGAAAAAGTTATTGCAGATATTGAATCAGGAAAATCAAAATTAGTAGAACATGATTTGATAGAAGAATAAAGAAAAAGCCTTTTTATTGCTTTTAATTTTCAGATTATAAATTAGAAATACAATTGACACTCTAAAATGATATGGTATCATAAAAATGAAAATAAAGTTAAAAAGGGAGAGTGGTAAAAATGTTTAGTAACAGAGTTGAAGCTGAAAAAAATTTTTTTGAAAAATGGATTTTGAAAATATAAAGGATTTTGATGATATTGGTTTCTATGTATTACCTAGAGAAACAGAGAGGTTATTACGATATTCGTAAAGCTAACGAATATATTAAAGAAAATCATATTGAGAACGGTTTGACTGAAAAGAATTGGAAATGTTTAAAGTGAAAATAAAAATGGGTGGGTTAAATTGAGGTATAAAAATTAATAGAAATAGATATAGATTTATTAACTCAGTGTTTGATTAGAACAAAAGATAATAAAATTGTAAAAACTGAAGTAAAAGAAATTAATACACAGTATTATAATTTCAAAGATTGGGAGTTTAATTGGATTGAGGAAGGTAAAAAGGAAATAAAATTTTAGGATTATTTGCTGAAAGTGATAAAAGATTACAGGGAATTGTAGAATATTATGAAAATAAAAGAAAGAAAATTATTAGAAGTTGTGTTAGTTGAGATTGCCCCATTTAATAATCGTCATAATCCCTAAAAATTTTTAAAAAGTAAAGAGTATTTAGGAGTCGGAGGGCATTTGTTTGCTGAAATAGCAAGAATAAGTTTTGAAAAAGGCTACGATGGCTATGTTTCATTTTTAGCGAAAAACTAACTTGATAGAACATTATAAAAATATTAGGAGCAAAACAATTATCATATATTGAGATGTATATAGATGATGAAGCAGCTATGAAGTTAGTAAAGAAGTATTATGGTAAATATTAAAAATAGATAAAGGGAGAGTGGTAAAAATGTCTACAAGAAGTTTGTTAATTGAATCATTGGAAATTTCAGAAGATCAGCAGATTCCTTATTAGAGGCTATGGAAAAATAGCGGAATAAAAATAAAAAGAAGAACCTAATTACAGAGTAGTCAAAGACCCGGAAGAAATTTTTAGAAATAGCAAGAAACTTTGGCTATAATGAGTATCAAAAAAAGAAAAATAAAATTTCTAAAAATTAATATGAAAAGGAGTGAGAATTATAGCTACAGAAAGTATATTACTTGATGCTTTGAGAATTCCTGCAAGATATGCAGATGAAGTACTGGAAGCAATGGAAAGTAAAAAGAAAGTTAAGAAACTTGATGTTGATTTTTGAAATTGTAGATGACCCGGAAGAAATTTTGAGGATAGCAAAGAATTTTTGGATATAAGGAAAAAGAGTGAAACTATATCGTTGCAGAAATTAAGAGAAAAATTGAAAGACGATGACTTTATAAAAGAAAAATTTTAAAGACTTTTAGAAGTAGAGATAGAAATAGTATTGAGGATTTTTTACATAACAAAAGCTATAGATTTTTGAGAAAAATCACTTTCTGCAACACATATTATTTACAATAAAGAGGGAACGGAAATATTGGGGTATTTTACATTTACAAATAAAAGTTTAATTATTGAAAAGGAAAAATTTTTCTTAATCTTAGTAAGACACAGCAGAAAAAGATTTTCACAGAGTGGAAGAAAATTGAAAGACGGAAGTTATAGTTGTAAACAGTTTTTGCTGGCACAGATAGGGAAAAATTATAATATTTCTGATAAGAATATGATAACAGGTAATGAAATAATATCATTGGCACACGAATTATTATTAATCAGTATCATAAATACAAAAATATTTATGGTTAGAATGTGAAGATAACAGTTCACTGATAAGATTTTTATTCAAATTATGGATTTAACCTGATAAAAATTCAGTTCAGAAAATAACTTAAAAACAATGATACTAAGATTAGATAATTTTTAGAAATAATGATTTTAATAGTCTCTTTTATCAAAAAGATAATTGAGACTTTTTATTATAGAACAAAAGGAGAAAATGAAATGTCAAATAAAATAATATTTCAGTTTGATGATGATTTGAATATCAGAAAAAGGCAGTAAAGTCTGTCGTAGAACTCTTCAGAGGACTTCCAAAAACGATAGACAGTATTTATGCTAAGAAAAATAAGAAAAACAAGAATTACAGAAAAGATCCTGTGAGAAATATAGATATTGTAAAGGGAGAGAAACTTCTTCAAAATCTGAAGAAAGTACAGCTGGGAAATGGATTATTTACAGGATGAAATTTTCGTATAGAAATCATGAGAGGGATTTTTACTATTGAAATGGAAACAGGAACAGGAAAAAAACTTACGTATATTTACGTACAATACTGGAGCTGTATAAGGAATACGGCTTTTAAGAAATTTATGATTGTGGTTCTTCCGTAGCAATTCGTAAAGGAGTGGAAAAAAATCTATAAAAACAGCTGACTGGAACATTTTAAAAAGACTGTACAATGTAGATTTGTCAAAATACAGTTTTATTTACGACAGTAATAATCTCAGGAAAAAGTGAGCAGTAATTTTGTAGAAAGTAATGATTTGAGTATATGTGTTCTGAATATTCAGGCATTTAACAGGGATTCAACAAAAATTCGTAAGGATGATGAATATGGTAGAGTTTTATGGAATGATATAAAAATTTATAAGACCCTATTGTACTGATTGATGAACCACAAAAATAGAAGGTACAGCAAAGAAAAATCTCAATCATTGAAAGCGATAGATGAGCTGGAACCATTATTTACATTGCGTTATTCAGCAACACATAGAATTTATACAATCAGGTGTATAAGCTGGATTCCTATGAAGATACAAAAGATCTGTATACAGGTAAAAACTATAAAATGGAGTGATTTCTAAAGATTATCCATATCAGATATACTCATTTTTACAAAGGATTTGAAGGCAAGGATTGAAATATTTTTCTCAGATACAGGGAGAAAGCATCAGGTTTAAAAAGTTTTGATGTGGAAAATGGAGTTTCACTGTATGAATTGTCAGGTGAATTGCAGTATAGAGGATATGTTTATTGCGGAACAGCCAAATAAAAGCAAATCCATTAAAAGTTTCTTCCAGTAATGAAGATATTGAGCTGGAACTGGGAGAAAGTAACAAAAAGCTGGAAAAATAAAGAAATTATCCGTATTCAGATAAGGCTTGCAATAAAAAATCATTTTGAAAAAGCAGTTTGAAATTTTAGATGAAGGAAGAAAAATAAAAGGACTGACATTATTTTTCATAGATGAAGTTGAAAAAGTGCGTGACAATGATGCAAAGGACAGAAGAGGGGAATATCTGAAAATATTTGATGAAGAATATGTGATGGCTATAGAAAAAAATACAAAGAAAGAATTGAGAAACATAAAAATTATTTTCCAAATTATGAAAAATGTCAATTTAGTAAGGGAAGGTTATTTTTGCACTGGATAAAAAGAAAATGAAGTTGAAGTAGATGACTGGAATTTGATAAAGGTGAAAGTGCAGTAAAGACAAAAATCACAGGAAGATATAGACAGGGGAATAGAGCTTATTCTGGAGGATGAGCTGATTTCATTTAATGAACCTCTTGCCTTTATTTTTCACATTCCGCCCCTAAGGGAAGGATGGGATAATCCAAATGTATTTACATTGTGTACATTAAAAATGGAAGTAGTGATATAGCCAAAAAGCAGGAAATAGGGTAGGGGACTTAGACTTCCTGTAGATGTGACAGGAAACAGATGTCTGAGACAGAAATGTGAATGAACTTACTGTAATTGCAAATGACAGCTATGAAAATTTTTCAAGAATGTTGCAGGAAGATTTTAATAGAAATTTGAATATAAATGAAGTTACATCAGATATTATTCTACTTACACTTGAGAAATCAGGTATTCCTAAATCCAAAGTTACTTCTGAACTGGCAGATAATTTAAAGCAGGAACTGGTAAATAATAAGATAATGGATAATAATAATATTCTTTTAAAAGATACTGAAAAATAGCAGAAAGTTTATTAAAGAAATTAAATTTTCAGATGAAATATTAGAAGAACATTCTTCTACAAATTATGGAAAAATTTTGTAAAATATATGGTAGAAAAGGGGACAAAACGTATAGAAATAACAAATGGAGATAATGAGCCGATTATTAATAAACAGAGAAGTTTTATTTCTGAAAAGGAATTTAAAAGATATTTTTGAAGAATTAGGAAAAATCTCAGTAAAAAGCCATCTATAAATGTAAAATTAATAGTGATAAGTATATTTTAAGCAGTATAGATAAAATAAATAAACATATCAGTGATTTTGATTTAAAGAAAATAGTTGAGCTGACAGACTCTAAAGGAGAGTATGACAATACCGGAAAGTTTAAGCTTGAAAAATGATAAATGAAGATGTTGAATTATCTGATATTGTTACTGAAAAGAAAAATGACCTTGAAATAGCTAATTACATTATGTATCATATAATGTTACCGAGATTGGCAATACTTAAGATAATAAAAGGACTTGAAGAAAAATAGAGATGCCTTAAATATTCAGGATGTGCTGGAGGATGTTAGCTGAAATACTGTTGGAAGAATTAAAAATATGAAGGCTGAAGAAGTTTTTGAATATGAAGTGATAGATGGATACGAAACAGAAAGAGAAAAAGATATTTTGAAGTGGATAAAATAAATGAAGAAGATCTGAATAATAAGAGAAGACTGTTTAAAGCTAAAAAGACAGTACCAGCCTGAACGAGTATTATAAACTTGACAGTGATGGGGGAAAAAGAATTTGCAGAAAAGCTTGAAAAACAATGATAATGTGTTATTATTTACAAAAACTGAAAAAGGTGGATTTGGTAATAGACACGCCTTATGGAAACTATTCACCTGATCTGAGCTGTTGTCTATAGAAATTCTTTAGAAAATGAAGAAAATAATGTAGGAATTTATTTTTATAGTTGAAACAAAAGGCAGGCAAGGAAGAAAAAGGACTTGTCAGATGTTGAAAGAAAAATAAAATGTGGTAAACTACACTTTGAAGCTTGTTTCTAAAAATGTAGAATTTGACTGGGTAAACAGTTATGATGATTTTTAAAAGGAAGTTTAAAAGTAAAAATAAGGAGTCCCAACATGAAATGGAGAAATGAAGAATTAAGTAATAATGAAAAAAATCAGATTGGTATTTATTTCATTATTCTGTGACTATATTTATACTTTTTCCTGTATTTGTATCGATAATTTATCTTACTCCCTATATATGAAAAATATAAAAATTGAAAAAGCAATGAAAGAAAAATTTTTAGCAGAAAAAGAAAAAAAGATGAGTGGATTAAACAGCAAGTAAAAGGATTTAGATGAAAAAGTTCAAAAGATTTAAAAAGTAATAGTGAAAAATGATAATTCTGAAAAATCCTTTTTGAAATTAAAGCTGGAAAAATATTATATTATAAATTCAAAAATTTACCTTTGCTACAAATGTAATATATTCAGATAAATTTATTTACCTTAAAAGCTTATGAAATGGTAAAATATAAAATTTCCCAAAAATGAATGGCTATACTTTTTAGAGGATTTGAAAATAAGAAGTAAAAAAATGGACTTTACTCAACAAAAGATTATGATCGTTATGGAATACATCTTATTAATGGTAGACTTTTCAGTAATTATTCCAGTCACTATAACGAAATGTTATGGTTTGTAATGAAAAAACCTTTGAATATAAAGAATACAGGAATTTTATAACAACTGATTATACAGATTTAGCATCTTCAAAAGAAATGACTTTAGAAGAAATTAAAAGCTGCAGAAAAAGATAATGGAAAACCTTCAAAAAGTGAAGCGAATACTTATGACAATTTGAGATCACAAATGAGAGGAAGAAAAAGAAAAAGGAAAGCAGTACAAAAAGATGATCCAGATGCATCAAATATTTATTATTATCAAAAATAATTATAGGGCTGTTTTTCAAAAGAAGAACTGGAAAAATTAGGGGAAATCAAAGGAATATGAATACAGGATAAGAAATTCAGGAAATAGTTATGGAAGCTCCTATTCAAATGAAATCAGAATCCTACAGTAAAGAAGAATATGACGAAATGCTGAGAAATGAAGGTGAAATAACAGATGACTGGGAATGGGAGTCTGAGAAGATAACGGAGAAATAAGTAAATGGGAAGAGTAGTTTTTATAAATTTATTTTTTTATGATATAATTAAAGAAAAATTATAAGGAGGAAGGATGGAAGAAAAAGAGTTATTTTTGATGGAGGTCTGCTTAGTTACATAGGTTGGATTATTTTAGGTTCTTTTATAACAACATGTACTGTTGGAATTTGTTTTTCCTTGGGCTATATGCATGATTTATGGATGGAAAATAAATCATACGGTTATAGAAGGAAAAAAAGATTAAAATTTAATGGTACAGCTATGGGATTATTTTGGAAACTGGATAAAAATGGTTGTTACTGATAATAGTAACATTAGGAATTTACTCCTTTTGGGTACATATTAAATTGGAACAGTGGAAAGTAAAGAACACTACTTTTTAAATTAAATTGATAAAAACAGTAAATTTTTAAAGATATAAAAATTATAAATAAATAAAAACATTGCAATTTTTAAAATAATTGTAAAATATAACACAGTAAATACAATTGAAAATAATAAAAGTTAGAAATAACAGGATGTTTGGGAGAATCCATCCATAAAAACCTTTAATAAGATAACAGATTTACAAATGTATCGTTGTCAAAAAGGGGATGATACATTTTTTGTGAAAAATAATATAAAATGGAGGAGAAGATGTTAGAAATTTTTAAGAATTTTTCAATTTGGAACAAAATGAAATGCTCTGGCTGGCGTATATGTTATTCAATTATACTGCAGTTTTATTTTGCTTACAAATATTGGGGTAAAAAGTGGGATTACTTATATTTGTTCCTCTGTCAGTAGTACTGGCAAATATACAGGTGTTAAAAATGATGAACTTATTTGGGGTTGAAACAACAATGGGAAATATAGCCTTTGGAGGGTATTTCTTGTTTCGGATATTTTATCTGAAGTCGAAGGATATGCAAGAAAGCTAGTTACAATTGGATTTATTACAATGGTATTTACTACGATAGTTATGAACTGGGCATTAGCAATAAAGCCCGCATCTATTGATCAGTTTCAGGAACATCTGAAACCTATTTTTGGACTTGCTTTAAATGAACTATCTGTTATAAGAGTAACAGCGGCAAGTATGACAGCATTTATAATATCCAGACTATTTGATGTATGGGCCTATCAGGTTATAAGAAAATGGCGTCAAGCTATAAGGATATCTGGATTAGAAACAATCTGAGTACAGTAGTTGGACAGATAATTGATAACTCCCTGTTTACAGTTCTTGCATTTGCAGGAGTATACAAAATCAATGAATTATTTGTAATCGCCTTTTTCAACATACTTCCTGGAATTGTTTATTTCAGTAATGGATACGCCTTTTGTGTATATAGCGGCATTATGGAAAAAAACAAGGAAAGTAAAGGGGAACTGGAAGATCATATATAAAAATAGAGTTTATGAAAAAGTTTATCTTGAAAAAAGTAAAAAGCACTAACTTTCCCATTTGGGCAGTCAGTGCTTTTTGTATTCATAATAAGTCTTATAGTTTAAACAGTAAATCAGTATAAGTAGGCAATGTCCAGATCTCATTGTCAACTATTTTTTTCAAGATTATCACAAGGGACTCTAAGATTTTCAAGTCCTTCAACTAAAAATTCTTTTGCCATGTCTGTCTGCTTTTCAAGATTTTCCTCTTTTTTAACTTCTGCAATTCTTGCTTCAAGAAGCTTTGTTTCTTTACGGATATTGGAAATATCAGTCAGCACGCTTTTTAAAAAGTTCTTTTTGTTCTTCTGTACCTTCAGGATAGAATTTTTTTCAACTCTTTCAATATTTTCAGCCAGAAGGTTTGAATATTTCAGTCCAAAAGGAAGGATATATTTGTTAGCCATATCAATTAGCGTTCTAGCTTCTATGCATAAATGTGTAATGTATCTTTCTGCATAGGCATTATATCTTGATGCAGATTCCTGTATTGTAAGCATTCCAGTTTCTTCAGTAACTTTTAAGGATCTCCGGATCAAGATATTTTTCTTAATGCAGTATTTGCAGATGTTTCATTTGTAAGCCCCTCTTCTTTTAGCTTCTTCCCTGCCATTCTTCACTGTATCCGTTACCATTGAAGATAATTCTTCCATGTTTTTGTATGCATCTGTTATAATTTCAACAATAGTTTTGATCTAAATTTTTCCTTGTTACTTTTTCCAGTCTATCGGCATATTCGCTTAAAACCTTTCCTACAATTGCGTTTATTGCAGTTGCAGTTGTGGAAGGAGTAGAGCTTGATCCAGGCATTCTAAATTCAAATTTATTTCCTGTAAAGGCAAATGGAGATGTTCTGTTTCTGTCTCCAGCATCAATTCTTAATGAAGGAATAACATCCACATCAAGATTGAGCTTTGGAACTTGCAGCTACAGGAAGATTTTTCCCTAGATGCAATGTTTTCAAGTATTGTTGTCAGCTCATCACCTAAAAAGATTGAAATAATTGCAGGCGTGCTTCGTGTCCTCAAGACGGTGATCATTTGTTGCAGTTGCGGTTGTAGCTCTCAGTAAAGGATAATATCTGTCTATGGCTTCAATTACAGCTGATACAAACAGAAGGAATCTCTTATTTGTCTGTGGATCTTTCCCAGGACTGAAAAGGTTTCTTCCGTCATCAGTACTAAGTGACCAGTTATGTATGTTTTCCTGAACCGTTTACACCTTCAAAAGGTTTTTCATGAAGCAGTGCGACCATGTTATGTCTAAGTGCTGTTTTTCAATAGTTTCCATTATAATCTGGTTCTGGTCTGAAAGCCAGATTGGCTACTGAAAAATAGTGGAGCTATTTCAAACTGGTTAGAGCTACTTCGTTATGTCTTGTTTTGGCGGTACTCCCAACTTCCAAAGTTCCACATCGACATCACTCATAAAGTTTATTACTTTTTCCTTTATTTTTCCGTAATAGTGGTCGCTTAATTCCTGTCCCTTAGAGCAGGTGCACCAAATAAAGTTCTTCCTGTCAGCAGAAGATCTTCCCTTTCTTCAAATAAATCCTTGTTTACGAGGAAATATTCCTGTTCCACTCCCAAAGTATTGAATACGTGGTGTGATTCGTTATTTCCTAGAGCTCTTAAAACTCTCAATGCCTGTTTTTCCCTACATATTTCATTGTTCTAAGCAGTGGAACCTTTTTATCTAAAAGCTTCACCTGTAAAACTGAAATAAAGGCTGTAGGTATATATAATGTAACTCCCATTTTTTTATTTTCTCTTATGAACGGATATGAACTTGTATCCCAGACTGTGTATCCCTTGCCTCAAAAGTACTTCTCAAACCACCATTTGGAAAAAGAAGAGGCATCTGATTCTCCTTTTATAAAGCTGCTTCCTGAAAACTTATAAATAATTTCCTTATCCCCGAGTAGGTTCCAGAAATGAATCATGCTTTTTCTGCAGTCAGGTCATTCAGAGGTTGAAACCAGTGACAATAATGTGTTGCCCCTCTTTTTGTCGCCCAGTCCTTCATTGCATTTGCAATAACTTCAGCAGATTCTTTAGACAATTCAGTCAATCCCAGCTGAGAAAGTCTGAATTCTTCAAATACCGATTTTGGAACTCTCTTTTTTAAGTTACTTTCAGTAAAAACATTTTCACCGAATACTTTCATAATATTTTTCCATTTTTAAGCTCCTCACTTCTTTAAATTTATTTTTATATAATATATTAAAGTCTCAATATGTCAATATTATTTTTAAAAGAAAAACCTTATCCTGTAAACTATATATGATATAGAAATGTTGAAAATAGTAGAAATAAAAATTAAAAAAATATAGGATATATTTCTAAACTTTAATAAAAATTTTATTGAGTTATCAGTATATATCCTATATCTGTTATATCAAAGTATTTTTTTACTTAATTAATACCATCCTCTTAGTTTCATTGCATGAGCAATTTTTTAATACTTGTCATATAAGAAGCTGTTCTTACATCAACATTGTATTCTTTTGCCAGATTCCAGATGTCATTAAATGAATTTTTCAGAACATTTGTTTCTTTTTCCTGAACTTCTTCAAATCCCCAGTAGTATCCTTGAAGATTCTGTACCCATTCAAAGTATGAAACTACAACTCCACCTGCATTTGCAAAGTATGTCAGGAATAATAGTTATACCTTTTTATTTAAAAATTTCATCAGCTTCAGGAGTAGTAGGTCCATTTGCACCTTCAGATATTATTTTAGCCTTAATTCTATCTGCATTTTCAGAAGTAATCTGATTTTCAAGTGCACAAGGAGCTAAAACATCAACTTCAAGTTCAAGAAGTTCCTGATTAGTTATTTTTCTTACCATAGACACCATCAGCAATAACACCGTTAGGTCCAACTTCCTTAATTATTTTTCCATATCAAGGCCATTTTCGTTATATACTGCAGTATCGACATTTGAAATTGCTACAACTTTTGCCCCTGCCTTATGAGCGTAGTAAGCAGTATAGTAACCAACATTTCCAAATCCCTGTACAGCATAAGTTGCTCCTTTTATATCCTGTCCAAGTTTTTCAAGAGCAAGTTTTGCTGCAAGATTTACCCCATATCCTGTAGCTTCAGTTCTTGCAAGTGATCCTCCAAATCCAAGAGGTTTTCCTGTAAATGTACCAGGAGCTGATTTTTTAACTACACCTTCGTAAGCATCCACCATCCATGACATTATTTGTCCGTTAGTATTTACATCTGGAGCAGGTATATCAATTTTTCACCAATTAATGGAGCAATAGCTTCTGCATAAGCTCTGGAAATTCTTTCAAGTTCAGCAGCTGAATAATCTTTAGGATCCAAGGTAATTCCCCCTTTACCTCCACCATAAGGTATTCCTGCAACAGAACATTTAAAAGTCATCCATGTAGACAATGCTTTAACTTCATCTCTTGTTACACCTGGATGGAATCTTATTCCTCCTTTAAAAGGTCCTACAGCATTGTTATGCTGAGAACGGTAACCGGTAAATGTTTTAACAGTACCGTCATCCATTTTAACCGGAAATGAAACTTCCAGCACCCTCATAGGATTTTTTTAAAATTTCATATACAGCCGGGTCTGCATTTAATTTATCACACGCTGCCTTTACCTGCTTTTGAGCAATCTCAAAAGGATTCAGTGTTTCTTTAGACATAATATTTCTCCTCTCTAAATTTTTGATTTTTTTCTCAGTCTGACTGAGAACTTCCCACACATATTTTATACACCAATTTATTATTAAAAAAATCAATATTTTTTAAAAGTATAGAAAGAAAAATAATTTTGAATATATATTGTTAATGTTTGACTTGCAAGAGATAAATGTAACAAATAAATAAATTCTCGGTTTAAAAAAACATTTGCTATAATATAAAAGATAAATTATAGACATAAGGAGAAGAATAATGAAAAGGATAAAGAATTTATTAGTAACATTGATGTTTTTTTATCACTTGCAGTATACGGTAAAAAAATATTAATGCAGGAAATTACAGAATAAAATGACGGGAAAAATAGAATTACTTAATTATGATAGAGGGTTAAGTGACAGTGTAAATGTAAAGAGGGAAAAATGGAGCTGAAGTGATTACAGGCTCGGAAGAATTAAGAATAACTGACGGAGGTGGAAGAATACTTGTAACTAAAAGTAAGCAAAGGTCTTATAGATGGGAAATATGAAGAATATTATGCAAATGGAAATACATTCATGTCAGGAAGATATGAAGACGGTAAAAAGAAGGGGAATGGAAAACTTATACTGAAGAAGGGTATCTCTGGAAAAACATACATATAAAAATGGTCAGTTAAATGGTAAAATTTGTAAATTACTATACAAAAACCGGAGTGGAAGAAACAGTTGGAAATTACGTAAATGGCAGAAAATCAGGAAACTGGAACAGCTATTACTCTTCAGGAAGAAAAAACTGTCAGGTAACTATTCAGACGGATATAGACAGGGAACATTTACTGAATGGTATGAAAATGGTCAGAAAAATCAGTTATAAACTACAGCTATGATACAGTTGACGGGAAAATGACAGTATATTATGATACTGGTGCCGTTTTTACGAAGGAAACATGAATGATAAAGACGGAAGTGTAAAGGGATATGACCAAAAATGGAACTTTAAGATTTGAAGGAAAAACTGGAAAAAGGGAAAAAAAGTAGGAAACTGGAAATATTATGATGAAATGGGAAATTTAATAAGATAAAGTCAGGTAATTGATGAGAGTTTGTTTTAGATAACTGGAATTTTTCTGGAAAGGAGGCAAAAATGTCCTATTCGGTAGACTTGAAAAGAGAAATTTTCGGGAAATCAGTTACAGACAGGGAGGAGATTCTTGCCGAACTTTTTGGAATTTTTATTGCCAGGGATGTAATAACTGAACAGGGAATACACTTCAGCACAGAAAACATATCACTGGCAAAAAGAGTTTATTCGGGACTGAAATATGTGACAGAACTTGATATTCAGCTGAAATATGTGATGAGTAAAAGGCTTGGTGTACATAAGGTTTATGAAATACATCTCATGACAACAGAAGAAAAGGAATATAGGGAGCTCATAAAAAAACTGTTTTCATATAAGAGTTTTTTCACAGAAAAAACAGAAAAGGAGCTTGCTGGAATAATAAGAGGTTTTTTTCTCTGCTGTGGATATGTAAAATCTCCTGAAAAAGGTTATGCATTGGATTTCTTTTATAGACACTGAAGATGCGGCAACATATCTTTATTACCTTTTTAAGAATATGGGAAAGAGAGTCTTCCAGACTGAGAAAAAGAATAAAAAGCCTTGTGTATCTTAGAAATTCTGAGGATATACTGGATATTATATTTTTTTAATCGGTGGATTAACTTCCTTTTTCGAATTTGAAGAAGTAACTATAAATAAGGAAATAAGAAATAAAATTAATAGAAATATGAACTGGGAAATTGCAAATGAGACAAAAGAAAACTCTCTGCTGCAGAAAAACAGATTAGAATAATAAATAAAATAGATGAAGAAATTGGACTGGAAGAACTGTCGGATGTACTAAGGGAAACCGCAGTCAGCCGTCTTGAAAAATGAAGAAATGTCATTGCAGGAACTTGCTGATTTAATGTCAATTTCAAAATCGGGAATAAAAATAGATTCAGGAGACTTGAAGAAATCTATAAAAATTTAACTGAGAACAGAGGTGAGAATTAGATGCAGATATTGTTGAAAATACTATCACTTATTTATGGCTCGGTAATTTTTATACGAAATAAGCTGTATGACCTGAATATATTAAAATCAAAAAGCTGAAGGTGTGGAAGTAATCTGCATAGGAAACATTGTCGCAGGCGGTACAGGAAAAAACTCCTGCTGTTCAGTATTTTGTAAAAAAATATTTGAATGAAGGTAAAAAGGTAGGGATTTTTGAGTAGAGGATATAAGGGTAAAAGAAAAGAGGATTTGCTGTTAGTGAGAAATAATAAGGAAATACTGGCGACCTCTGCTGAGTCTGGAGATGAAGCATATCTTCATGCCCTAAATCTTAAAGTACCTGTTGCAGTGTCAAAGGACAGATACAAAGGGAGCAGTATATTTGCGTGATATCTGTAAAGTTGATATTATAATTATGGATGACGGATTTCAGCATAGAAAACTGAAAAAGGACAGGAATATTATACTTATAGATGCAACAAATCCTTTTTGGTGGAAATGATTATCTTCCAAAGGGGAGATTACGGGAATCACTTGAAATCCTTAAAAAGGGCAGATGAACTTATAATAACTAAAAAGCAATTATATAAATAATGAATCACTTGAAAAGATAAAGCAGAAATTATTAAAATATGGAAAGAAAATATCTGTTGCAACTTTTTTTCTGAAGAAAATTTTTACAATATGAATGGGGAAGAAAAAGGAGCTTAGTATAGTAAAAGATAAAAAAATACTCATTTTTTTCCTCAATTGCAAATCCTAAAATATTTTATGAAACTGTAAAAAGGCTGGAACCTTCTGAGATAGAAGAAATTAAATTTGAAGATCATCATCTCTATAAACCGGAAGAAATAAAACAATATTTCAGAAAAAGGGAAAAAGATTACGATTATATTGTAACTACAGAAAAAGATATAGTAAAAAAATTAATGAAAAAGATAGATAAACTGCTTGTTTTTAAAAATGGGATTCAAAATAGTGTAATTAATATTTTAAACAATAAATAGAATATTTAAAAAAATAGAAAAGGAGGCATCATTTATTTGGAAGAGGAATAAAATAAAATAGAAAACAATGGAAATATTTAAAGAAACAGCTGATTTTCAATTTATTTTTAAAATATAAAAACTGTTTTTTTCAAAAAAAGAAATACTTTACAGTTGATAAAAAAATTTTAAAAATAATAAGAAAAGAGCCTTCTTTTATATTGAACTGGCAAATATTTATTATAGACGGAACTGAAAATAAGGACGAAAGAAATTGAAAAAAATTTCTGGAAAAGGAATTTTCAGAAACCTATAAGGAAAAAAAGAAAAAAACGTATAGACAGAATGTCAAAAATAGAATTTTTCAAAAATTAAAGGACAGTTACAGAAGAGCTTTTGATTAATGCAAGTGCAGAACATTCGGTAAAACTTGGGAAATGAACTTATGTACAGGGATAAAAAGGTATTTTTTGAAATAATGTACAATTTTTGCTCTTTGTATCGTGTGACTGTAATAAACTTATAAAAAGCTTATTTTGCTGAAAAAAATGCTTAATGAAACTGATAAAAATGAAAATGGAAGTTTTTTTCAGGAAATAGAATATTTAGAGATGAAATCATAAAAGATATAATTAATTATTTTATCAAATCAGACAGGGAATTTTTTTAGATTATGAAAATGAATCGGATATGAAATATTTTATGGAAAAACAAGGCTGATTTGCTTTTATAAAAATATATACTGAAAAAAATATGATGAAATCGTAAAAATATGATATAAAAATGTCAGAAAAAAAATAAATTTTTGAAATTAATGAAGAGAAAAGAATATGCAGAGCTGTCAGAAAGTAAGAAAAAAACTTTATGATTATTTTACAAAAACAACTAAATAGAAAAGGAAAAAGGAGAACATTATGCTTGAAACAAGATATATAAGAGAAAAATGCCGATAAGGTAAGGGAATATTTGAAAAATAGAAAAGAGTGACTTTAATCTGGATGCTTTTTAAAGCTGGATGAAGATAGAAGGAAGTTCTTCAGGAAGTGGAAATGCTTAAGAAGGAAAGAAATGAATCAAGTTCACTTATAGGAAAATATAAAAAAAGAAGGAAAAGATGCAACAGAATTACTGGAAAAATGCAGGGTGTAAGTGCTAAAATAAAGGAACTGGATCAGAAACTTGCAGAAATTGATGAGAAAACAGCTTGCATTAGCTTACACTATACCCTAACAGACTTCATGAAAGCACTCCAATAGGGGAAAGATGAGAGATGACAACGTTGAGGTGAGAAAATGGGGAGAACCTACAAAATTTGATTTTGTTCCTAAACCTCATGATGAACTTGGAACAGCTCTTTGGTATTCTTGATTTTTGAAAGAGGTTCAAAAATTAAGTGGATCAAGATTTACAGTATATAAAAAAGCAGGAGCAAGACTTGAAAGAGCTCTTATTAACTTTATGCTGGATACACACACATCAGAACATGGATATGAAGAAATAATGACACCTCAGCTTGCCAAAGAGGGAAATAATGATGGGGACAGGACAGTTACCTAAATTTGCTGATGATATGTATAAAAATAGAAGGAGAAGACCTGTTCTTAATACCGACTGCAGAAGTAACACTGACAAACCTTCGTAATGGAGAAATTCTGGATGAAGAAGAAATCCCTAGATATTACTGTGGATTTACTGCATGTTTCAGACAGGAAGCAGGTTCAGGAGGAAGAGACCTTAAAAGGGCTTGTAAGACAGCATCAGTTTCAACAAAGTAGAAATGGTGAAAATTGCTCACCCTGATAATTCTTACGAAGAACTTGAAAAATGGTAAATAATGCCGAAGCAATATTACAGAAATTAAAACTTCCTTACAGGGTAATTTCACTTTGCAGCGGAGATATAGGATTCAGTGCGGCAAAAAAACATATGATCTTGAAGTATGGGTTCCTAGTCAGGATAAATACAGGGAGATTTCTTCCTGCTCAAATACTGAGGATTTTCCAGGCAAGACGTGCAATGATAAAATACAGAGTAAAAGAAACTGGAAAAAGTAGATTTGTGCATACGTTAAATGGTTCTGGACTGGCAGTAGGAAGAACTTTACTTGCTATAATGGAAAATTATCAGCAGGAAGATGGAAGTATAAAAAGTACCTGATGTACTAGTACCTTATATGGGTGGAATGACAGTTATAAAATAAAAAATTTTATGAACCAAAAAGAAACATAAAATCCTTAATTTTGAAGAGGAGTTAGGATGAAGAAATTTTTTAAAAAAATTTTTAGTTTTTTTCTTATAATTCTCGGAGCTGTAGTAGTTTATCTTGAACATTTCAGGATATGTATATCATAATGATATTATTGCCAAGGTATTGCATTATAATGTTGAAGGGCTGGATGTTTCACATCATCAGATAAGAATAAACTGGAAAAAGGGTAGACAGAAAGTATAAATTTATTATTATGAAGGCTACTGAAGGAAAAAGATTTCTTGACAGTGATTTTCTTTATAACTGGAATAATGCAAGATTGAAATGGATTTACAGTAGGAGCCTATCATTTTTTCAATGTTAAGCAGTGGAGAGGCACAGGCAGATTACTATATAAGCATGGTACCTGATTCAGATAAGGCTCTTCCGCCGGTAATCGATCTGGAAATACCTACTAAGTATCCAAAAAAATGTGGTTATAAAAGAATTGAAGGATATGATAGAAAAAAATTGGAAAGACATTATAAAAAAAGAGTCATAATATATGTAACCTATCACACATATAATGCCTATATAAAGGGAGAATTTCAGATAATAGGCTGTGGATAAGAGACATAAAATATATTCCTAAACTTGCTGAAGATGACAGATGGGATTATATGGCAAGTTTCAAACAGAGGAAAGAGTGACAGGAATTCCAGGGTTTTCACTGATAAAAAAATGTTTTGAGAAAGTGGCACAGTTGAAGAACTTATTGAAAAATAGCAGAATAAAGATTGAAAATGCAGGAAAAATTAGGGAAATAAAAAAATCTTATAATGTTTTAAACAAAAATTAAATAATATTGCAATTTTTAAGTAAAAATTTGATAATATGTATTAAGGAAATGAAATAGTTTAGCAAAAATTTATTATTAATATTAGGAGGCTAAAATGAAATATCATTTTAAAGATTTAGGATTAGCAACACAAAAAGAAATGTTTGCAAAAGCAAACAAGGAAGGATACTCAGTACCGGCTTTTTAACTTTAACAACATGGAACAATTACAGGCTATTATAGAAGCATGTGTTGAAATGGGGTCACCGGTAATACTTCAAGTATCTACAGGGGCAAGAGATTACATTGGAAAAGAAATGTTACCTTGGTTAGCTAAAAGCTGCAACAGCATATGTTGAAGCTTCAGGATCAGATATACCGGTAGCGTTACACTTAGATCATGGACCAAACTTTTGCAACAGCTAAAGATTGCATAGAATATGGATTTCTCTTCAGTAATGTATGATGGATCTCACCATCCATATGATGAAAACGTTGCAGAAGCAAAACAAGTTGCAGAATTCGCACACCAGCACGACGTAACAGTTGAAGCTGAATTAGGAGTTTTAGCTGGAATCGAAGATGACGTTGTAGCAGCTGAACACGTTTATACTCAACCTGATGAAGTTGAAGATTTCGTATCTAAAACAGGAGTAGATTCATTAGCAATCGCTATAGGAACTTCTCACGGAGCACATAAATTCAAACCAGGAGACGATCCTAAATTAAGATTGGATATTCTTGCTGAAATTGAAAAAAGAATACCTGGATTCCCTATAGTATTACATGGATCTTCAGGAGTACCTCAACAATTTGTAAAAATGATAATTCAATATGGTGGACAGATTGCAGATGCAATCGGTATACCTGATGAAGAATTAAGAAAAGCTTCTAAATCAGCAGTTGCTAAAATAAACGTTGATACTGACGGAAGATTAGCTTTTCACAGCTGGAATAAGAGAAGTATTTGCTAATAAAACCAGGAGAATTTGATCCTAGAAAATATTTAGGGCCTGCAAAAATTACATGAAAAAAATTACTACAAAGAAAAATCAAAAGATGTATTTGGATCTGAAGGTGCTTACAAAAAGGTGCTGAAAGAAAATAATTAATTTGATTGACCTTTAAAATATAAAAATTAAGTTCTAAGTCGGTTATTATGACCGACTTAGAATGATGAATAACTAAAGTAAAATTGTTACATGACAGATGAAAAATCATCTTTTTTTATTTAAAAATGATATCATAGCAGTAAAATCCTTATATTAAAAAGATATACAGATAAAGAGCAGTTCGTGATAAATAATAAATTTAAAAATATATTCAGGAGGAAAAATGAGAACGAAAATTGACGGGACAAAAATATTTTTTTGTCACAGGAGGTGTAGTTTCTTCGTTAGAAAAGGAATAGTGGCATCTTCATTAGGGAAGACTTTTAAAAAGAAAAAGAGGATACAAGGTAACTATACAGAAATTTGATCCATACATAAATGTCGATCCCGGAACAATGAGCCCTTACCAGCATGGAGAAGTATTTGTAACTGAAGATGGTGCTGAAACAGATTTGGATTTAGGACATTATGAAAGATTTATAAATGAAGATCTTACTAGATATAATAACCTCACTACTGGAAAAAAATCATGTCAAAAAAATAATTTCTAAAGAAAGAAAAAGGTGAATTTTTAGGGTGGAACAGTTCAGACTGTACCTCATGTAACAGACGAAATTAAGTATAATATTATGAAAGCTGCGGAAGAAAGCCAGTCTGACATAGTTATTACAGAAATAGGAGGAACAATAGGGGATATAGAAAGCGATCCTTTTATAGAAGCAATAAGACAGCTTAAAAGGGAAGTAGGAAGAGAAAATATAGCCTATATTCACGTAACTTTATTACCTTATCTGAAAGCTGCAGGAGAATTAAAGACAAAAACCTACACAGCACAGTGTTAAAAATGCTCAGGGACTTGGAATTTCTCCAGATGTGATTATAGTAAGAAGTGAGCATCCTGTAGATCAGAATATTAAAAAAAGAAAAATATCGATATTCTGTGATATAGATGAAGAAGCTGTAATAGAATCCCTTGATGCAGAAACTCTGTATGAAATACCTTTAACAATGGAAAGACTTGGACTTGCAGATGTAATTTGTAAACATTTTAAAATAGAAAATAAAAACCTGCCCTTATTGAATGGAATAAAATGTTGGAAAAATTTAAACACCCTAAAAAGCTTATAAAAGTAGCAGTAGTAGGAAAATATGTAGAATTGAAGGACGCTTATATAAGTATAACAGAATCAATTGAACATGCGGATTTAATCTTGATACAAAAGGTTGAAATTGATTATCTGAAAGCTGGAGAATTTGAAATAGAAAAACTTGCAAATTATGATGGAATACTTGTTCCAGGTGGATTTGGAGACAGAGGAATAGAAGGGAAAATAGATGCAATAGAGTTTGCAAGAAAAAATAAAATCCCATTCTTTGGAATATGTCTTGGAATGCAGATGGCATGTGTAGAATTTGCAAGAAACGTCCTTGGATATGAAGGGGCAACTTCAACTGAATTTGATAGCGATACAAAATATCCAATAATCAGTCTTATGGAGGAACAGGAAGGGCTTGAATATTTAGGTGGAACAATGAGACTTGGATCTTATCCATGTATTTTTAAAAGATGACAGCCATGCGGCAAGAGTTTATGGTAAAAACATCTATAAAATGAAAGACATAGACATAGATACGAGTTTAACAATAAATATAAGGAAGAATTTGAAAAAGCCGGAATGGATATAGTGGGACTTTCACCTGACGGAAATTATGTGGAAGTTATTGAAATAAAAAGATCATCCTTATTTTCATAGCTTGTCAATATCACCCTGAATTTAAAAAGTAGACCAATAAAAACCGCATCCATTATTTACAGGATGGGTAAAAGCGGCATTGAAAAAAGAAAAGAGAAATAGAAGTTAAATTGTAAAACAATAAGTATAAAAAGAAACTGTCTTGAGAAAAGTGAGAAACTATTTTTTATGAGTTATTCGTATTTTCTCCGTAGACAGTTTTTATATTGCTATTATTAAAATAGAGATAGCTAAAACAAATGTTTTAAGCTATCTCTTTCCATCCGATAAATATTAAATTGTATAAATTAGTCTCTAATAGTTGCTAATAATTCTCCTAAAACTTCAACTGCTTGCTCAGCGTCAGCCCCCTTCTGCGTGAACAGTTACTTCAGAACCATTTTTTTGATTCCAATTGATAATAATTTTAACAATGATTTACCGTTTACTTTTTTTCCTTCATTTTCAACGAAAACATCACTTTCGAATTCTTTTGCCTTAGCTACAAACACACCACCTGGTCTTGTATGTAATCCTGTAGGGTTTGTCATAACAACTGTCTTACTTGCCATTTATATATCCTCCTAAAAAAATATTTATGTAACTTAATTTTTACAATAGTTTTGGGTATTTGTCAATAAAATATTAAATAGTATCCCTTAAAAAAATCATAACATTTTGTTATTTGAAAATTCATATTTTTAAACTGTAATTGTTAAAGCCTTGAAATTAGTGTATGTTACATTTCCAGGTTTTTGAATTTTTTTAATTTTTTTAACGAATCACAGTAATCTACTGTGACTTTATCACCTTTATTAGCTTTTGAAAATTCTCCTGCAAGTTTAGCCGCATAGAGAAGAGTATCTTCGTCAACTTCCTTCTGTTCCCTTATGATAAGGACATGACTTCAGTGAATATCCTTCACATGCAGCCATATATCTCTTGAAGTACCTCTGTTAAAGGTTATTTCTTCATTTTCCTTATTGTTTCTTCCAACAAATATTTTTGAAGCCCGTTATATTCAAAAGAAAGTAGTTCCCTCTTTTTGCCTTATTAAGTTTGATTTTCTTTTTACCACTGAATTTCAGCTCATTTTCTATTTCTTCAATACCGACAAAGTCAGTTTCCTTTTTCAATAAAAAGTTTTTACCTCTTCAAAAATATTTTATTTCATTTTTTTATATCCAGAAGTCTTGCATTAAGAGCAGTTTCAGTTCTTTTTCCTTTGTTATATCTATTATAGTAAAAAAATTCAGATTGTCATTTGGAGATAGTAGCGGATCAAGGGAAATAGTAATATCACAATTATTGTAAAAAAATCAAAAACTGTTATTTTATCCATACCATGCTTAAGTAAATGCATATTTGCAGCTAATATATCTCCTGTATTTTTATAATTTTTCATAATTTCCGTTCTTTTTTAAATCAATATCTATATTTTTAAGTATTTTTTTCAAATTTCTTTATTTGAGTATCCACATATTTTACAAGTTCTTTTTTTCTTTTTCATTGATTACATTAGATGTAATTGTTGTTCTGAAATATTCATTTAATCCTTCGTTTAATGTTGAAAATTCCTTTTGTTTCAGTAACTTTATCCTCATATTCGGAAAAAAATAGTTATAAGTAAGTATTTTTTTGTAATTTTTCCTTAATTTCAGCTTCATGAAGAAGAGAAACATAGGTTTTAATATTTTTTTATAAATTTCATAACTGTTATAACATTGTATGGCAAAAACTTTTTCCTATTCCTTCGACTTTCTGGATAAAAATCCTGTGGAGATTCAAATGGGAAATTATCTTCGTCCAAATATACAGGAGAGATTTTTCTCTTCAAATGGAAGAGTGTATCTTGCCCCAGTCATTATAATTCTATTTCCTTCATCTATGGAAGAAAAAAATAGAGGGCTGAAATAATTTTTCATCATCTGCAGATGTCAGAAATATGTTACTCGCCTTTTCCCATTAGCTCCATAGTAAGAGTAAATTTTTTTCAACATCTCCAAACTGATTAAGCTTTTTCAAAAATCAAAATATACAATCCTGTCAAAACCTTCCTGTCTAATATTTATAAGAATAGAATTAAGAAGATGTTTTTTCAGGGAAAGAAGAAATTTTGACTGAAAATCTGTATTCAAATCCTTTTCTTCCTTTAAATAAAAAAATCGTAGAGTTATCCTTTACCTGAAAAAGAAGGTTATTCTTACCAAAGAAAAAGAAAGTGAAGAACGGTCATACTGATAAATTTTTAGTTAGCCTGTAATTCACTATTTTTTTCCTTTACCTCCTTAATTAAAAAAAGATAATCCTATTCCGTCAATATATATCATATCTTATAATTCCTTTCAAATAATAAATAAAAATGGATAAAAATCTTACATAGATTATATAAAATATTATCCATTTAAAGCATGTATTTAATTATACATAATTTCTTGTAACCATTATATCAGAAGCATCATCGATACTGATAACTTTTTCATCCCCATCAACAAGTAGCATAATAATGTGTTTATTAATATCAAGTATTTTTGATAAGGGATTTTTATAACAATTCCCTTTTTCATTCAAATATTTTTCTTATTGCGGGGCTTCCTTTAAATGATGATACCTGAACAATATCCCCCTTTTCAAAGCTCAGTATGGATTCTGGCTGAATATCTTTTTACTTTATTGAGGTTATTTACAATTACCTTAAAAACTTCAACAAAAGTATTGAGTTTTTCTTTAGGAATTTCTGAAGTAACTTTTTTCAAGAATATTTGAATGAAAGTTTCCATGATATTTGTAAGCTAGAAGTCCTTTTTTTCGATAACTGTACAAAAACCTTTCTTCTGTCGCTCTCAGAACGGTTACGTTCTATAAAATATTTATCTGTCAGCTTATTTACTGCAACAGATGCTGTTCCCATTGTAATTCCCCAGCTTATCAGCAAGCTCATTCATTGTAAGAGAGTCTTCCCCGATTGCTTCAATTACGTGTAATTCAGTAGTAGTAAGACATTTTTATAACCTGATTCAAGTTAATTTCCTCAATTTTTATAGTATGTCTTATAAAATTCATCTAGCAATGCTTCGATTTCTAAATACATTATGTACCTTCCTTTTCCTTCATTTTTTTAAATATCAATTATTTTTAAAAGATTCTATTTTTTTCTTTATAGTTTCCGCTAAAGACATAAGAACCGGCAACAAGGATGTTTGCCCCTGCCTCCTTTACTTTTTTGCAGTTTTCGGCATTTATTCCGCCGTCTACCTGAATATCTATGTCCTTATTAATATTACGTAATTCCTTAATTTTTTTCTGTCATATCTTCTATAAATTTTTTGTCCACCAAATCCAGGATTAACTGTCATAATAAGCACCATATCAATATTTTTTTCAGGTCGTACTTTATCATTTCCAGAGGAGTGGACGGATTTAGGGCAATTCCTACTTTTTTTCCATAGGATTTAATTAACTGCACTGTTCTGTTAAGATGTTTTGTGGCTTCAGCGTGAACAGTGATAATATCTGCACCTGCATCAACCATATCTTTTATGTACATATCAGGATTTTTCAACCATAAGATGCACATCAAAAACAAGATTGCTATGTTTTCTTATTGCTGAAATAACAGGAGCTCCAAAACTTATATTAGGAACATAGTTACCATCCATAACATCAAGATGCAAATATTCAGCACCATGTTTTTTTCCACTTCTGATATTTCTTCCCTAAATTACTGAAGTCTGCAGCAAGCAATGAAGGAGCTATAATAATTTTTCTTTTTCCATAAAAACCACCTTTTACTAAATAAATTTTATTTAATCTTCAATATCTAATTTTTAAAAATATTTTTCCAGAGAGTTTAAGTAAAAACTCATATCTCATTTTAGAAATATCACCATTTTTCAACAGCTTCCTTAATACCACAATGAGGCTCATTATTGTGGAGACAGTCCCTGAATTTACAATTCTGGATATGATTAAGAAACTCAGGAAAGAGTGTTTCAGCTCTTTTTGTTATCCAGTTTTGGAAAATCAAGTGATGTAAATCCCTGGTGTATCAATGATATACGTAGATGCATTTATTTTGAAAAAAACGGCTTTCTGTCGTAGTGTGACGTCCTCTTTGAAGTCTTTTTCACTGACTTCATTTTGTAGTAAGAATTTCTTCCCCAATAAGGGAATTAATCAAGGTTGATTTTCCCTACTCCGCTCGGACCTGAAACTGTAATAGATTTTCCTTCTATGTATTCTTTTTAATTCTGTCAAACCAATATTTTTTCAGTAGAAATAGGAAAAACTGGAAATTCTTCCCAAAAATTTTTCCTTTATCTTGTTTAAAAATTCATCTAAAGTATTTTTTTCAACTAAATCAATTTTTCGAAATAATTAATATAGCTGGAATATTCTGCCAAGAGGCATTTAATAACATCTTTTTGAAACACATTAAAATTAAATTCCGGAGAAACTATGGAAAATAGAATACCTATAAAATCAATGTTGGCAAGCAATGGCCGATATAGGAAATTTTTTTCTTTCATTAATTCCTATAATAACTTTTTCCTTTTTCATCAAAAATCAACAATATCACCTATGATACAGTTCATTTTATTATTTTTTGACTTTTAAAGTTCCCTTTAAGTTTGCATTCATAAGTATCTTCTTCCTTCAAATGATCGTATCTTTCATCTGAAACATAGTAAAATCTTTAATTTTTTTCTAATAACTTTTCCTTTAATATAAATTCCTCCCAATTATATTTTTACTAACCACCCACATTTTAATCATTGCCAGGACGATCAACTTCACGTTTTTAGGTTTTGTAAATATTTTTATTGTCATTTGAATCATCCGAATTATTATTACTGTTGTTATTCTGATTATTCTGGTTAGAATTATTTTTTTCTGATTCTCCTTACCTTTCGTTATTACGTTTGTCAATTTTTTCCAGAGTATTGTTAATTATATTGTCAATCTGTTTATCATCAATCTGCTTGTTAGTCTGATTTATGATTTCTACTGAAGGTTTATCAGATTTTACTGAGTTCCTGCATTTATAACAACAGAAATTTTTTGTCCTTTTGTAACTTTCTGTCCTGGAGCAGGTGATGTTGAAATAATAGTATTTACAGGAAGTGTAGGGTCACTTGACTTAGAAGTTCCTCCTAATTCCAATCCAATTTGAGCCAGTAATACTTTTGCATCATTTAAATCCAGTCCTATTAAGTTAGGCATGACAGAAGGATCGACAACTTTCTGTGATGAAACCAGTATTGATATCTTCTGATTTATTTCAAGGGTAGTTCCAGGTTTAGGATAAACTCCCAATATAGTGTTGTACTTCTGATTGGAAGGCTGATAATCTATCCTTTCAATCTGTATATTCTGCCCCTGCAGCAATGAACGTGCTTCAAGGAGTTCCAAACCAACAATATTAGGTACTTCCTGACCTTTACCGTTATTTACCCAAATCTGTATGGCACGGTTAACCTTTACAGTTTTTCCAGGTAAAGGAAACTGTATGTAAACTGTATCAAGTGGAACTTTTTCAGTTTTTTCGAATTAATTACTTTAACATTAAGTCCTGCTTCCTTCAAATATTTTACGGCATCCTTTTCGTTAAGATTTACAACGTTAGGAATAACTGTAAGCCTTTCATTGAAGAAATGCCTTATAAAAACATTTTTTCCTACTGTTGAAAGTATAAATAAAACAAACTAACACGAGAAAAGTTTTTTTATAGTTTTTTATAATATTAAATTTAAATTTTTTTAGCCATTTCAGCACCTCAAATATTTTTATGTTACTGTAAATATAATAACATAAATAGCATGAAAAGGCAATATTATCATATGGAAAAGAGAAGGTAAAAATTAGGAAGTAGTAGTAAAATATTATAATCAAATTTATCAGCTAGTTCATCAGTTATATTTTTATTTTTTTAATTTAAATGTGCTAAAATAGAAAAAAATAAGGAGGAATTATAAAAATGAGTTTAATTAAAGAAAGGAAAGTTGAGAATATTGAGCTTTTTATGATTTGATATTTGTTTACGCTATCTCAAAAATTTCAGAACTTGCTCAACATCCTCATAATGGAATTATTGAGCCCCTGGTACTTATAAGTTTTTATATTGTATTCTCTTGCAGTACTTCAGGAGTGGTCATATTTAACTTATTATTTAAACAGGTTTGGGACATTTAACATTAAAGAAATTGTCATTATATGTATAAATATGGGGGCTGCAATTTATCTTTCCAATTCTCTTTCCTTAGATTGGGAGCAGATTTTTTTATCCATTTTAGTATTTCTATGTTGATAATGTCTTCAAGTGTAGCATTTTTATATCATTGTCAGGCTATGAAAAAAAGTGTTGAGAAAGGGAATCAATCAATGCAAGAAATATCCTGTTGATTGTTATAACACTATTTGCAATGTGTTTATTATTAGGTTTTCGTGTAGGAATACTGTTTTGCATAGCTGCAAACATTTCCGGTGTTTTTTTCTGCCTATGATACATAGAGTGAAATTTAGCAACGGTACCAATTTTTGGACATTTTGAAGGAAAGATTCGAGCTGTTGACAATATTATTTTTGGGGAAATGGTTGTGACCATCGCACAATATTTTAGTCCAGAATACTTTACTATTTATCCTTTTTATAGCATTCATTACAATGTTTTTTCTATTTGGAACTTATACAGTACTGATAAATAAATCAATAAATCCTAACCAGAAGACAAGAGGGTTTATCCTTATATACTCACATTTTTCTGCTAATGAGTTTAGAGATTATAATTTATTGTTGGAATTTGGTTGGAAAGAACGCGGATAAAACATTTTTAGCAATCTTTTACATTGTCGGATATACAGGATTTTATTTAATGCTATTTGTAAATGAGATTTATCTGGAGAAGAAAAAATGCGTTTATGTAAAGAGGATTTTTAAAATTTTTGGAGTAATGATATTTTCTTTTGCAGTAATATTTATTTTTAGGGAAAAATTTTTATTGCTGGAGAACTTTCAATATTATTTATGACTTTTTCGATTTTTATTGATAGTTACTAGAAAAATATATAAAATAAAACTTTAAGTTTATATATTTTTCCTTGTATTTTGTTACCTTGAATTAATATGATATAATCATAAAAATATGAGGAGACAAACATAATTTAGCAAAGAATGGAGTTGTAAAAAAATGAAAAAAAGATTGGGAATACGGTATCAAAACTCAGATGATTACAAAGGAAAGCTCTCGCAAAAGAATAAAGGAACTAGGTGAAGAGATAACAGAAGATTTTAAAAGGATGATGATGCTCCTCTTGTTGTAGTGGGACTGCTTAAGGGATCCATTATTTTTATGGCTGATCTTGTAAGGGAAATAAAATTGCCTTTTGGTAATGGATTTTATGTCTGTTTCAAGTTACGGAGAAGGATTTGAATCAACAAGGGAAGTAAAGATACTTAAAGATCTTGAAGGAAGTATACAGGGAAACATGTCCTTATTGTTGAAGATATAATAGATTCAGGTATGACTCTGAAAAAAAGTTTTAAAAGTATTAGGTGGAAGAGGACCTAAGAAAAATTTCATTATGCACTTTACTTGATAAGCCTGAAAGACGTGAAGTTGAAGTTGATGTTCAGTATGTAGGATTTGAAATTCCTAATGAATTTGTACTGGGATATGGACTTGACTTTTATTGAAGAATATAGAAATATTCCTTATGTGGCACTTGCGGCAGATGAACTTTATAAAAAAATAGTTTTTAGTAGAAATGAATTGAAAAATAAATATTTAGGAGAAATTTTGGGTAAAAATAAATTTATAAAAATCATAGAAAAGAAACTCATGAAGAAAGAAAAAAATATGGTCAGAATTTTCTGGAGGATTCTGAGCTGTCAGAAAGAATAATAGAAATATCAGGGGTATCTAAAAGATACGGAAGTGATAGAAATAGGTCCAGGATTAGGATTTTTAACTGAAAAACTGATAGAAAAACTCAAAACATCTGACTGCTTTTTGAAATAGATGATGATTTAATTCCTGTATTGAATAAAAATTTCAAGGCAGGGATAATTTTTCATTAATTCATGAAGACTTTTATGATAGCAGATTTAAGCACTTTTCTGAATGGAAAGAAAAAAATATCAAGGTAGTGGCAAATATTCCATATTATATAATCTCTCCAATTATAAATAAATTAATCGAATATAGAAAAATATATCTGAAATTTATTTAATGGTTCAAAAAGGAGGTTGCTGAAAGGATTGCATCACAGGCAGGAAGTAAAAATATGAGTCTGCTTACTCATGCAGTACAGTTTTTATGCTGATGCAGAATATCTTTTTACTGTTCCTAAGGAGAAATTTATTCCTGTTCCTAAGGTGGATTCTGCATTTTTTAAAAATCAAAATGTTTGATGATGAGAGATATGAAAAACAGATTTCAGAAGAAGAATATTTTTAAATATCTAAAGACAGCTTTTTCCAATAAAAGAAAGAGTATCGCAAATAATCTGTCGGGAGAAGGGTACAGCAAGGAAGTAATAGGAAATATCCTTGAGAAACTGGGAAAAACAAGGCTTGCAAGAACAGAAGAGTTTTTCTGTTCAGGAATTTATAAATCTGATAGATGAATTAAAGAAGGAAAAACTGCAGAGGAAACGGAGTAGAAAAATTGAAAAAGTTGGGAGTATATAATTCAGACTAGGAAAGAACATATTGATTTTTATTAATAAAATTGTTGAAGATATGATCGGTCTTGGAAATGTCAGAACACTTGACAATAACAACGGACTAATAAAAAAATAATTACAAATTCCTATTTTTATTGATGATATGGATAAGGTAATCGAAAGATTGAGGGCAAAAGGACATCCACATAGAAATACTTGAAAAAAAGGGAATGGCTTGGAATATTGTAAAATAAGGAATTTTTTTAAATATAGAATTTAGAAATAAATAGATAAAATGATAGAAATATACAATTAAAAAAATACAAAATTATTGGAGGAAAAATGAGCAAATATTTTTGAAAACAGTTAATTTTTGGCTGGAAAAACCTGCTGGATTCAGTTGGAAACTACACAATAGAAAAGTAATGAAAAAGGGAAATATGTAGATATAGTAATAAATGTGGCACAGGAAGATATGGGAAAAATCATAGGTAGAAACGGAAGAGTAATAACATCACTTAGAACTCTTGTTTCTTCAATTGCTAAAAAGGAAAAAGAAAATAGTAAAGATTGAAGTTAAGGAATTATAATCGAAGGGAAAAAAATCTTATGAAGAAAAAAGCTGTAAATTGAGAGTTTATTATTATGATACTGATAAAATGGGAGTTGTATACCATTCAAACTATTTGAAGTGGATGGAAATGGCGAGAACAGAATATTTTAGGGATGTCTTTCCATATAAGCAGATAGAGGATATGGGGTTCATTTTACCTGTAAAGAGTCTGAATATAGAATATATAAGTTCTGCCAGATATGATGAAGAAATAGAAGTATTTGTGGAAATAAAGGAAATTAACAGCATAAAAATCAGATTTTACTATGAAATCTATAATTCAGAAAAGGAACTGAAAGTAACAGCAGAAACGATAAACGTATTTACAGATGAAAAAGGTAAAATTAAAAAGGGTAAGCAAGGAAATATTGGAAAAATAAAAGGACAGTAATTTTAAAAAGGAAGGAGACAGGGATTTCTATCCCTGGTGAGAATTATGAAAAATAGTAATTGGAAATGATCATGCAGGTGTTGACTTGAAAAACAAGGTAAAAGAGGAACTGAGAAAAAGGGCATGAAGTTATTAATGTTGGTACAGATACTCTTGATTCTGTTGATTATCCTGATATTGCTGCACTGGCAAGTGAAAAAGTCCCTAAGCGGAGAAGACAGTTTGGAATTCTAATATGTGGTACAGGTATAGGAATTTCAATTGCCGCAAATAAAATAAAAGGAATTAGAGCTGCCCTTGCACATAATGAATTTACTGCAAAGCTTTCAAGACTTCACAATGATGCAAATATTATAGCACTTGGAGCGAGAGTTTTAGGTGATTCATTGGCAATTGCGTGTGTAGAAACTTTTTATAAACACTGAATTTGAAGGTGGAAGACATGCAAGAAGAGTTGGAAAAATAGAAAAATAGAAAAATAAAAAAATCCCTTTCAATTGCGAAAGGGAAATTTTGAATAGGTGAAAAATTATAATCAAAAATTAGGAGGAAAAAAATGTCAACAATATTTAAAAATAATAGATAAAAGAAATTCCGGCAAATATAGTTTATGAAGATGAAGAGTTTCTGGCTTTTTCACGATATAAATCCTGCTGCAAAAGGTACATGTACTTGTGATACCTAAAAAGAGATAAAAAAATCTTGAAGCTGCAACAGAAGAAGATGCATTGTTACTTGGAAAAACTTCAACTGACTGTGGCAAAGGTGGCAAGAATACTTGGAATTAATGAAGAAGGATATAGAGTTATAACTAATATTGGAGAAAATGGTGGCAGTGAAGTTTTACATATCCATTATCATATTTTTAGGTGGAGAAAAGCTGCCTACTAAGCTAAAAATAAAATAGTCAGATCTCTAAACAACGGAGGAAATTTATGAAGACTACATTTTTTTAAAGTGCTGATAGGGATATTTATTTTAGCTAATTTAGGAATGGCAGAATATATTAAAACAAATAATGAAGTTTATTATAAATATGCTGAAGGAACGATTTTTCAATTTAAAGTTGAAAAATGTGGACTTAGGTACATTTAAAGTTTTTAAAATGATAAATACGCTAAAGATGTGAAAAAAATGTTTATTTTTTTCAGGAAATAAGTCGTTTGAAGATGTGGATGCCGGAACTTTTGAAGTATTGCCGACGGATTATTCAAAGGACGAAAAATAATGTATACAGTCCGGAAAATGGCTGGATTCAGAGGGTAAATGGTGCAAATCCAAAAACAATAAAGGTTTTAAATCAGTTTTTATCTGAAAGATGATAAAAATGTATTTTTTTAATGATGAGAAAATTTTAGGTGCAGATGCGAATTCGTTTATAGTTCTGGATAAAGAAAAATGGATATGCAAAGGATAAAAATTCAGTATATTATTTTGGGCAAAAAGTTGAAGGTGCAAAATGCGAAAAACATTTGAAGTAATTTCAGACGGAGAATATTCAAAAGATGATAAAAAAATGTATATGCTTCAGGAGAAATTATAAAAGGTGCAGATCCTAAAACCTTTAGGGAATTTCCTGAAACAAGCTATTCCAGGGATAAAAAAATAACCTGTATTACTATTATGGTGAAGATAAATTTCTTGGAAAAAAATAGTTGAAAATAATTTTGAATTTTTAAATCATTCTATAGTTAGAAATGGGAATGAAATATATTTTTATGGGAAGAAATTAAAAATTAAAAAGACGCGAAAAAAATTTAAATTAATAAAAAAATTCGCATATTATGTTTACAGGCAGTAGCATTATTGTTTACGGAAAAGATGAAGAAAAATGTATATGTAGTAACACCTGATGATGCTTCAGGAAATATTAGAATAATAGAAAATGCAGATAAAGATACTTTTTGAGGTAATGGAAAAATAATAGATACTCAAAAAGATAAGAATAATATTTATTATCTAGGAAATTATGGTATTGTGAAGTTGGAGGATGTGGATAGGGTCAGTTTTGTCATTAGTGAGCAGTTTCCCTTTTTCCTATGACAGAAAAATGTTTACTATGCAGGGAAAAAAAGTGGATGGTGTAACATCAGCCGGATTAAAGGTAATTAGAAGACCAAATGAACCAATTAATTTTTATAAGTGATAATAAAAATCTATACAGACTTGTTGGAAATATTTGATGAAAAATAATAGGGAACTGAAAAGTGTAAAAAGCAGTTGCTGTTAAAAAAATCCTAAAGTAGATTTTAAAACTTTTGAAATATTCGATGAATGGTCAAATTATTTCCATGATAAAAAAATAATGTGTATTATGAGAATAAATTGTATCAGATACCTTTAAAAAAAGATAGAAGAGGCAGATAGAAAGAGTTTTTATCCTTTTTAAATAGTGAATTTTCAAAAGATAATAAAAATGTCTATTACTATGGAAATAAAAATAAAGGATTTAAATTCAGAAGAATTTGAGTTTTTTTAGGAAACAACTTTATAAAAGAGTTGGATATTGTTTATTTTTCTAAAAAAATAAAGATAAGGCTTATGCTTTTAAAAAAACAGAAATAGGAAAAGAAACATATGAAATAGTACCTTTTAAACGTTGATACAGAGTCCTTTAAATATTCTGATACTGACACTTACACAAATGGTTTAACTACTGCTGAATCTAATGGTTACCTGCAGGATAAAAAAATGGAGTTTATTATTTTGATATGAACAAATTAAATAAATTTTCTTCAGATAATATTTTTTTCTAAAAATAGAAGGTGCAGATATCCCTTCATTTATACAGCTGATGTTTGGCTATGCGAAGGATAAGGACAAAGTATATTTTGAAGGTAAGGAATTAAAAAGGTGCAGATGTTAAAAGTTTTAAAAATAATTATTTCAAATGGTAAAGTTCTGGTAAAAGATAAAAATAAAATTTATAAAGAATTTTTAGAGTGTATAAAAACCCCTTGAAATTAAGTTTGATAAATTGAATAGATTGGGGTTTTTTGTACTTTTTAAATAATATAGAAAGTGGAAAAATAGAAAATGAGAGATGTGATAGCAAGTCCAGATAACAAATTTTTATAAATTGCTGAAAAAGCTGGATAAAAAAAGAAGTATCGTGATGAAAACAGCATTTTTAAGGCTGAAGGGGAAAAAGTTTCTAAATGAAAAATATCAATTTTAATAAAAATTATTGTGAAGGAATCAAAATTTGACTATTTTTGATAAAAAAATATGATATTTCTAAACATGATAATCTGACAATTTTGAAGGATAATCTGTTTGATGAAGTTTCAACTCAGGAAAATAGCCAGGGATAATATTCCTGTATTCTAAAAAAATTTAAATACAATTGAGAATATACAGGGGGATGTGGTAATTCTTGACGATATTCAGGATCCGGGAAATGCTGGGACAATTATTAGAACGATGATTGCTACAAAATTTTTCAGAATTTAATTCTGACAAAGGGTTCAGTAGATGTTTATAATCCAAAGACAGTACGAGCCACAATGAGTGGAATTTTTAAGCTGAACATAATTTATGAAACACCTGAAAAATTGTAAAATTTTTTTAAATGATAAAAATTATTTAAAAATAGCAACAGCTTTACATGAAGATTCAGTTTCTTATGAAAAAAATTGAATTGAGAGAAAATAATGCATTTATTTTTGGCCATGAAGGTGGCGGAGTATCTGAGTACTTGATAGAAAAATTCAGATATAAAGGCTATTATTCCAATTTATGGAAATATTGAGTCACTGAATGTAAGTGTGGCGACAGGGATATTTTTTTGTATAAGATGAGGGAGAAATTGCAAGGCTTATAAAAATTGTGGAGATAATAATACGAAAAAGTAATAATGCTTATTGTATTGTTGATTAAAGTAGCAAATTTTTGATAAACTTTTTGGAATTAAATAGTGAATTGAGAGAATGAAAAGGAAGAATGGTATTTTTCTGTTGTCGATGTTGTAGGAATATTAACGGATAGTCTGAATCCCAATAATTATTGGAAGGTATTAAAAACGGTTGAAAGATGAGGGGAATGAGTTGGTTACAAATTGTAACCAACTGAAAAATGAAATCTCATAAAGATGGAAAAATGTATATGACAGATGTTGCTGATATACAAGGAATTTTCCGTGTTATTCAATCAATTCCGTAATTTATTGTTAAGTATTAACGATGAAATATTTAAAGGAAGGTTTTTAAATGAAAGAGAATATAAATAAATTTAAAGATTTATATAATTTTGAATTTGAGGAAATAAAGGATTTAAGTTATAAAGAAATTGAGAAAAAGTATTTAGAAATTTATAAGGAAGGGAAAGAAAAAAATTTTTACTCCTGTATTTTTAGTTCTTGATGATATTTTTATTAGAAAAGTTTGAGTTGGATATGGAAGATGAAGAAACTAATAATATAATGGATGTGGTTAATCTGAATCTTGAAAAATCTAAGAATATAAATGCACTTGAATTGCTAAAAATTCAAGTAGAAAATATGGAAGATATAAAAGAAAATATAGATGAGTATTTTTGCAGAAAAAAAGTTATAAATTTGATGATGGTGAAAAATATGATTTAGAACTTTCGTCTTTATTTGATTATAACGGAGATTTTAAAGATAATGTTATCTTAGTAAAGGTACCTACAAAAATCCTTATGAAGTTTTGGGATATTTTGGAATGGGTGGTTTTAATGACTGTCCCCTTTCAGAAGAACAAATAGTAATTGCTAAATATTGGTATGAAAAATATGGAGCAGTTCCAGCAGTTGTAACTTATGATGAGATAGAATTTTATGTAGAAAAATCCTGTTCAAACTTTAGAAGAAGAAAAAAATCTAGCAGTTGAACATTATATTTTCTGTTATGATATTGTAGCTCAATGTTATGGTACATTTGAAAAAAATTAGTAGATGCTTTATACAAAAAAATATACAATGGTATTTTTTTGGTGGGATTAAAAATTAAAGAAAGGAAAAATAAAAAATGTCAAAAAAAGAAATTTTTAAAATTGGATCACATGTAGGAATGAGTGGAAAGAAAAATGTTCTTGGGATCAGTGGAAGAAGCACTTTCCTATGGAGCAAATACTTTTTATGATATATACAGGAGCACCACAAAACACAAGAAGAAAGCCGATAGAAGAATTGAATATTGAGGCTGGACTTAAATTAATGAAGGAAAATAATATTTCAGTGGAGGATATTGTTGTCCATGCTCCATATATAATAAATCTGGGGAATCCTGTAAAACCTGAAACTTTTGAAATTGCAGTACAGTTTCTGAGAACAGAAATAGAAAGAACAGATGCAATAGGTGCACCTAGAATAGTACTTCATCCGGGAGCACATGTAGGAGAAGGGGCAGAAATTGGAATTGAAAAAAATAGTAGAAGGACTAAATGAAGTTTTGACAAAGGATCAGAAAACAACAGTGGCACTTGAAACTATGGCAGGAAAAGGAAGTGAATGTGGAAGAAGCTTTGAAGAAATAGCAAAAATAATAGACGGAGTAAAGCTTAAGGATAAACTTTCAGTATGTTTTGACACTTGTCATGTAAATGATGCAGGATATGATATTGTAAATGACTTTGAAGGAGTTATAAAAGAGTTTGACAAGATTGTAGGGAATCGACAGAATCTCTGTAATTCACTTGAATGACAGTAAAAAAATCCTAGAGGAGCAATGAAGGACAGACATGAAAAATCTTGGATTTGGAACAATAGGATTTGAAGCTCTTAATAAAATAGCTCATTATGAAAAGTTTTTCACATTTACCTAAGATACTGAAACACCTTATGTGGCTTTGACACCTGAAAAAGGGAGCAAAAACAGTACCGCCATATAAATTTGAAATAGAAATGCTGAAAAAAATGGTAAATTTGATGCAGATATTCTTGAAAAAAATAAAGAAACAGTAATATAAACTGAAAAAGGAATATAATATGAAAAAAATAGTATTAATGGCAGTTGTTCTAATTGGAATATGTGCTTTTGCAGTATATATGAAGAAAAAGCTTGAAAAAAAGCAGTCGGTTGTTCTGGCAGCTTACAGCTATCCTTCTGCTGACAGTGATTACTGGAAGGCGGTTATTAAGGAAGATGGAAAAAAATATACCTTACGTAATAATCAATCCTAATAGCGGGCCTGGAGAAGAAACAGATTCAAATTATGCAAGACAGCTGAAGGAAAAATATGAAAGCAGGGATAAAAATATTGTATATATAAGAACAAACTATCAGAAACGTCCATTGGAAAAAGTTCTGGCAGATGTAGATAAGTATTATGAATTGTATGGAAAAAGATAATCTAAGCGGTTTTTTTCTTTGATGAAGTGGGAGTGGATGATGCAAATCAGCCTGCTTATATGAAAGCAGTTTATGAATATGTGAAAGGGAAAAGGGAAGGAAAATATTGTAGTTGCCAATCCTGGAAGGCAAATCACTGATAAACTTGCTCCATATGCAGATATATTTTGTAACAAGTGAAATCACGGCAGATGAGTATATAAACAGATTTACTGAGCCTGAATCTGAATTTGAAAACAATGAGAATAATTCTTTACATATATGGCATATTGTCTATGCAGCAAAACCTGCTCAATATGAGGAAATAATAAAACTTTCAAAAAAACGTAATGCAGGATGGATTATGGTGACAGACGGAGTGCAGCCAAATCCTTATGATAAACTGCCGAAAGACTTTGAAAGAATTATTAGAACAGTTAATGGGGAAAGGTAGTGCAATAAGTTGTATGAATACGAGTATTTAAGAACTCAAAACCTGCGGTTAATTTTTGGAATAGAGTTTAATAAATATAAGTGAGAAGTATGAAAATGATGAATTCGAAGAATGATGCATTCAAGATGTCTTATTTTTGGAGAAATAGAATATTATTGAGTGTATGAAGGGACAAGATAATGATTGAAAAAAATAATTTTTGTTACAAGATTATTTATTATTTGCCTATAATAAATATGATAGTAGTAAGTTTCAGAGTATAAAAATACTTGAAATTCTTATTAAAAAAATAATATCAATGTTGATTTTGAAAGAAATATAGATTTTAATTTAGAAGATATTCAGAGTAAATTTTCTTTATTGTTTGAAGAAAATAAAAATAATAAGGAACTAGGGGCTTTTTATACACCTATTGATATTGTAACTTTTATAAATAACAGTATATTTAATTTTAATATTTTAAAGAAGAATAAAGCTGAATATTTAAAATCAAAAAAATTAATACTTTGTCAGTTTTTGATCCTACTTGTGGAAATTCTGAATTTTTATTGAATATGTATATATAAAAAGAAAAATTTTAATAAGATTTCAAGATGAAAAAAATTATAGAAATTATTAGTTCTATTTATGGAAATGATTTAAATCAGGTAGCAATTTTGATTTCTAAAATTAGATTATTTATACAAGTTGTAGATGACCTTGATTTAATTGAAAACATTGAGAAAGCTTTTTCAATAATCAATAAAAATTTCTCTAATTATAATTTTGTTACAGAATATAATAAAATTTCTAAAGAATTTGATATTATTATTGGAAATCCTCCTTATGTTGAAAGCAAAAAGTTCCTCAAAAATAAAATACGGAAATCTTTATGCTGAAATAATTGAAAATAGTATAAAACTTCTAAAGAATAATGGTAAATTAGGATTTATTATTCCGATTTCTTTTATTTCTACTCCTAGAATGAATAAAATTAGAGATTTTGTTTTAAAAATTCAAGTGAAGTTATTTTTTATTAAATTATTCTGATAGACCTTCTTCATTATTCTTTAGTGTTCATCAAAAACTTTCTATTTTATTTATAGATATTACAAAAGATTTTAAGCTTTATACATCTAATTATCAGTATTGGTATAAAAATGAAAGAGAAAGGTTATTTTCTGATTTTAATATTATAGAAAATGAATACGTTAATTCAGATTATATTCCTAAAATAGGAAATCATATTGATTTATGAAAAATAAAATTTGAAGATAACATTCTTTCTATTTATGATTATCTTTTTGATGGGAAAAATAATGTTTTTTTAAATATGAGAGTTGGATTCTGGATAAAGATTTTTTTAAAGATTTTGCCAGAAGTAAAGAATATAAAGAGTTTATGATTAATGAAAAATATTATGATTATTTCTATTTAATATTTAATTTCTTTCTTTATTTTTTTCTTGTATTGGACTATTATTTCTGATTGCTGGCATATTACAACTAAAGAATTAAAAATTTTAAAATTATTCTTCCGGATTTAAAATATCATAATAAAATAAAAATTATCTAATGAATTAGAAAAATAAACTTGAAGAAACAAAAAAATATATTGGTAGTAAGCAAATAGATTATGAGTACAAACATAAAATGTGTAAAAAAAGAAATTAATAATATCGATGTATTAATAGGAAAAATTTACAACTTTCACTGATGAAGAAATTGAATATATATATTTTGCAACAAAAATATAGAGAAAGTAGAGGTTAAAATGAAAAGTATAGATTTATTTTCTGGTGCGGGGAGGATTTTTCTATAGGCTTTTAAGAAAGCAGGATTCAATACAATAAAAAGCTGTTGAATTTGATAAAACTATAGCTAATACGTATAAGAATAATAATTCAGAAGTAAAGATGTACATTGATGACATTCGTAATATAGATATTGAAAATGAATTTTCAGAAAAATGAAAGTGATATTATAATAGGTGGACCACCTTTTGTCAAGGTTTTTCAATGGCTGGTTCACGAATAAGAAAAGATTTTTATTGATGATGAGAGAAAATTATTTATTCAAATATTATTTTAAAATTGTTCAAAAAGTAAAAACCTAAAATGTTTATTATGGAGAATGTTAAAGGAATTTTAACTATGCATTCTGGGGAAAAATAATTAAAGAAATAGAAAAATTATTTAATAATCCAAAAATTTTTGATGGAAATAAATATTTTTTAAATATAAAAAGTTAATGCAAAAGATTTTGGGATTCCACAAAATAGAGAAAGAGTTATTATAACAGGAATTTTAAATACTAAAATAGATTTTGAAAAAGAATGGCAAAAACAAAAGAACAAATAGTTTTAATGAATAATAATTTTTGATGAAGTAACTATTTGGGATGCTATATCTAATTTAGACGATGCTACTGATGATGGAATTATTGAAATAAAGGAAAAATGAAACCAATTATCAAAAATACATTAATTCAAATAAACAAAAATTATGTTCATAACCATATTAAGACGAACCATTCATCGAAAAGCAATTGAAAAGAATAAAAAGATATCAAGTAATGAAAATTATTTAGTTTTAGATGAAAAATTAATTCTGTTCATAGCGGTTCTTATGGAAGACTCTGATAAAAATGGGATTGCAAAATACAATAACAACAAGATTTGATACACCTTCAGCTGGTAGATATATTCACCCTTTGTATGATAGAACCATAACCCTAGGGAAGTCTGCCAGATTACAAAGTTTTTCCAGATGACTATATATTTTTATGGAACAAAAACATCAATTGCTAAACAAACTAGGGAAAATGCTGTCCCACCAAAAGCTATCTTATTTTTTTAGGATCTTTACTAGGAGGATTTTTAAATGAATACTTTAATTAAAAAAACATTTAGAAAAATAGAAAAAGCAGGAAAAATTAGAATGTTGGTATATTGTAAAGCAAGATACTACCTTTTGGAAACAGTAATATTGTGCATATATTTTTGAAAAATATAATGATATTAATAGTGAAGAAAATATTGAAAATTTTTGAAAAAGAAGAAAAACTAAATGAAGAACGAAATTTAGATATTCCTACTAATCATCGTGCAGGAAAAGTAGCTTTTTATTATGGTTTAATTACAGATCCAGAGAAAAAAATATCGACAATATAATAAATCTGTTGTTACTTCAGTATATATAAAAATAAAAAGAGTTAACGAATACACAATTTGAAAAGGTAGAATTATATGAAGATATTATGATAAGGCAAATAGAAAAATGTACATTAGTTCCGAAATTGATGAAAAATCTAAAGATTTAAGAAGTAAATTTCAGATTTTTCCTATTATTTTTATATAAAAATATTACTTGAATTAGGAAAAAGGAACTGGAAAATATGAAATTAGTTATGATGAATATAGATATTTTTCTTTCGGTTCAAGAAAATTATTCAGATTTTTTAAATACTTTATTACTAATCATTGAATCAAGAGAAAACCCCTGAAATTTTTTTGAAGATTTATATATAAAGAAAAATTAGATAGTAGATTAGTTAATGTAATTGAACAACTGAATTCTATACTTACGATTAATAAATCTGTATTTATTTCATTGAAAAATGAAAAATAAAATATGTAGAAGAGATAGTAAGAGCTTTTGAAGATAATATTCAATATTTTTGAAAAATCAAATGAGCCAGATTATAATTATATTGATTTTTAATTTCAAATCATGATTTCAAAAGAGATTTTAACTCAAATGCTATTGAAAAATTTAAAAATTCAACTAATAAAACCCTCACCAAAGAATATTCTTCGGTGCACTCGACAGGAAAAAGTTACTTATTGAATGAAGATGCAAAAAGTATTTTGAAAATAATTATGAAAGAGTTAGATCTCATCCAAACTATATGTATGGAAAATTTTTATTGGAACGTTTAGCCATTTCCTGTTAAATTGGAAGATAAAAAGAAAACTATAATGTATAAATATATTCCTGGAATATTATTACGTTTATTAATTAAAGCAATTAAAAATTATGATACAGATACAAATAAAAATACAAATTATTTGTTAGTAATTGAAGAAATAAACAGAGCAAATACTGCTGCTGTCTTTGGTGATTTTTCAGTTATTAGATAGAAATAGTAATGGTGAAAGTGAATATGGAATAGCTGTTTCGAAGATTTAAAACTATATTTAAAAGAACAGTTTGATGAAAAATAATTTAACAGAAAATGAAAAAGATATTTAGGAGAAAAACTGGATAAAAATAACATTACTCCAAACTTTTTTATATGGGCAACAATGAATAGTGCTGATCAGGAGTTATGCCATTAGATACAGCTTTTAAGCGAAGATGGAGTTTGAATATACTGGAATTGATGATGCTTATAACAAAAAGTAAAGATGAAAGTGGTAAATCTGAATTTGATGATTACAAATTTAGAGCTAATGAAAAAGAATTAGCCAACTGGAATGATTTTAGGGTAAAAATAAATGAAATTTTTATCTAAGTGTCATGTTCCGGAAGATAAATTATTAGGACCATATTTTTGTTTCAAAAATCAATATTAGCAAGTAAAAAGATATTGACAAAAATAACTAATACCATAAAAAATAAAGTACTGATGTATCTTTTTATGAAGATGCTGAAGACAGCATAGAAAAGAATTTTAAAGAAGGGAAAAATGGGAAACTTATTCTAAGTTATGTAGGCTTTTGATGAAAAATTGCGAAGAAATATTTAATGATAAGGTTGAATTGTCTGGTAAAAACACCAATAGAAAAAGCAGAAGAAATAGAGAAAGAAAAATGGAACAATCAAAAAGAAAACGAAGAACAGACTCAGGAAAAATGAAAACTGAGATAACTAAAAACACAGAATCTATTGATGAATAGAGGTAATTTAGATGAAAGTATGCAGGAATTAAAATTATATGATATTTCTAAATTACAGTCTATATTTAATCTTAATGAAGATAAAAACAAGAGAAGTCTTAAAAATATTAGCTTATAAGAATATTGTTAGAAAAATTTCTAAAAACTTGTCTGAAGTTGAATTAGAAGAATTAAATAATGGAGAATCTTTTGAAAATTTAGGAAAAGAATTTGAAGGAGATAAGTATAAATTTAAATTTGTTGGTATAATTACTGTAAAGGATGTCTGTCTGATTATTTATCCAAAAATACATTAAAGAATTTGATGAAAATTTTGACGGTAATAATAAGATAATAAAGCAGTTAATAGAAGTTATGAGGAAATATGAAAGTAAGGAACAGAAACAATCCCTCGTCAAATGACAAAGAAAATAAAAATTATAACTTGCTGGCTTTAGCGATAGATTTTGTATGATGATTATCACATTAATGGACTTTATAGTAATGAAAAACAATAATAGAAGAAAAATGGAGAAGGAGAAATTCTCTGGGAGAAAACTATAAATGAAAAGGATGCTTTATTTTTGTAAATAATGTCCCATTCTATTTGGATGTCTGTAAATAAAGAAACAAATGAAGAAGAAATTCTCAGAAGATTACATCGTTGCATAATTACAGAAAGCTATAATAAAAATTAAGGAAATATTTGATATCCTAGATTATGAACCTGTAAATATTTCAGATGATGAAATTGATTCTTTTGGAGATAAGGAGTATATTCAGGCAAAATTGAATCAGGAAATGAGTAGACAGTTTGTCGACAAAAACAGAAACAGTTAAATTTGATGAAGAATTATTTATTAGAATCTGAAAATTCAAATGAAGATGAAGAGATAAAGTTTATCGGAACAACTAGTTTCAATCTAGTATGGGGAAAAGGTTTGTGCTGTTGTTCTAGAAAAATTCTTTTGGATAAAAACTGAAGGATTTAGGGTTAGACACAACAGATAGTACTAAAAACAAAACTTTGAAGGAAATAATAGTCAAAACCTGAATGGAGTGTTGCTAGTTCTGAAAAGAAACATAAGTCTGACAAAAACTTTTAATTCCAGATTTGGTTGTATACGATGAAGAGAATAAAAAGTATTTCCATTTATGATGCAAAAATATTATAATATTATCTTTACAGAAGATGAGTTAAGAGGTTATCCAGAGTACAAGATATCTCTAAACAATATCTATATGAGCTTGTGTATAGGGATTTAATTAAGAGAAATAATTTAAAAAAATAAAAAGAAAAATGCTTTTATAATGCCAACAGATATGGAAAATGAAGATACTATATTTGAAGAGATAGGTAAAGTGGAATTTGGGTATATCTCGAAAAATATGGAGTTTAAACTCTGTAAAAGTTAAGTTGGCATCTGCTACCAAAATGTATGAAAAATATTTACAGAATGGAAGTGGAATAAAAATTTCTAATTAGAAAAATTAACTATTGATAAAAATAAAAATATGATATACTAAACTTTAGTATAATATATGACATGGAGAATCAAAAATCCCCTGTGGTACAGGGGATTTTATTTTTAGTTTTTTTATCTTTGTTCTTTTCAATTAACTTGATTATGAAAATATACAATCAAAGCCGAAGTTACATTGATAAAAACTTCTGTCATAATATATGACATAGCAAAACCCTCCTTTCTGTTCATAAGAACGAAGGTTGAGTGTTATTATATCATATTTTTTATAATTAATTAAATATATTTATAACAAAATAATTTGTTATTTAAAATAGAATTTCTTGATTATTTTTAAAGCATTGACAACTAATATGATAAAATATATTTTGTCATACTAGCTGGGAGTTAGCGGTGCCTCTGTATCTACAATCCGCTTTAGTAGAGGTGATGTCGGGCTTAAGGGAAGTTTTTAGTATCAAAGCCTTGCTTTAAAGGTGTTGAGAAAATAGTCCTGTATTGTAGAGAGTCACGAACCGTGTCAGGGCGGGAACGAAGCAGCACTAAGTTGATTTCTCTAGGTTTACAGGGTCGCTGTTTTTGAGTCTTTTAAAGGCAAGAAACAGGTGGTAAAATTCTTTTCGAGAGCCCGATGTATGACAAAAATACATTGACAATAAAAAAGACAATATACAGCATAGCAAGAAAGGAAATCCTAATTGCTATTTTTGTAATATTTGATTTTAAATTATCAGGAGAAAATTTGAAATGGAAATAGTAAAAACTGGAAAAACTGGAAAAATACTAAATTGTTTGAGCAGCTGAAAAACTGGATAATGATTTTGAATTTCAAGGAAAAATGATTCAGAAAGTCTTTTTACATAATTGAAGATGAAAAATTTTAGGATATGCAATAGTTGAACTTACTGAAAGAGCATGCCTTAAAAGAATATTCTATTAATAAAAAGTTTAGAAATAACGGTTTTTGGTTCAATACTCTGAAATATCTTATAAACTGGCTTATAAACAATAACTTTTGATTCAATTGTTGTGGAGAATCACAAACACATGAATAATTTTTCTTGAAAAAGCAGCGTTTGTAAAAATAAGGATGGATTTTATGAACTTGGAAATTTTCAGGGAAGAAAGAAAACAGAATAGAAGAATGATTTTTGTCTCAAAATTTGCAATAGCTGTAAATATAGTTCTTGCATTGCTGAAAAATAGTTTCAGGACATGTTTTTAAAAAGTGTGTCGCTTATTTCAGACGGATTGAATTCCCTTTCAGATCTTATAACAACATACTGGTAATTATTGGACTGAAGGTTGGGGAAAACCCTGAAGACAAGGAACATCCCTTTGGTCATGGAAAGATAGAATCAGTATTCAGTGTAATTATTGGTACTTTCATAATGATTACGCATTTAATATAATAAAAGGAAAATATAGTTGGTCTTTTTCAGTTGAAAGGGGAAGTTATTACCTCCCAATGCCAGTAATTATAACAGTTATAGTAATAGTTATAAAAATATTCCAATTACTTTTCATGAAAAATAAGACAAAAGATTACAGGGGAGCACTGATAAATTCCCTTCTGGAAGACTATAAGGCAGATATTGCTGTCTCAGTATCAGTTCTTTAATAGGAATTCTATGCTTCAAAGAAATAAACCTGTATTTGATGTGGTTGTAGGAGTCAGTGGCAATTTATATAATGTATTCGGTTATAATCTGATAAAAGGATAATGCACTTATACTTTTTAGATTCACAGGATGAGAAAGCTCTGAAAAGTGTAAGGAAAGATCTTTCAGAATTTGATGAAATAGAGAATGCACATGACTTCAGAATGACAACTTCAGGGAAAAGAATATATATCTATTTATAGATGTACGTATGAATAAGTCTTTAACAATAGATGAAGACATGAAATAACAAATAAAATTTCAAAGTTTATAAAACATAAGTATAAAAAAATATAAAAAGAGTTTTAATTCATGCAGAGCCTGTGTATGATAATGATTCTTCAGGATGTGCAATCAAAAGTGACAAATTTTAAAAATAAACATTGAGTAAAAATGCTATTATTTATCCGACACAGAAAAGAGGAAAAGATAGAAGGAGAAAAATTTATGAAAAATTGCAATTTTGACAAGTGGAGGAGATTCAGGGGATGAATACTGCTGTAAGAGCTGTGGCAAAAACTGCCATGACTAAAAGGAATTGAAGTTTATGGTATCAAAAGAGGATACAAAGGGTTGTATGAAGACCAGATATTCCAGATGACAGCACTTAATGTAAGTGGAATTGCAGATCAGGGAGGGACAATCCTGCTATCAGCCAGATTGCCTGAATTTAAAGACCCGGAAGTAAGAGCTAAAGGCGGCAGAAAACCTGAAAAAAGAGGAATAGATGGATTAGTTGTAATAGGTGGAGACGGTTCATTTCATGGAGCGCACTACTTATATACAGAACATGGAATAAAGACAATAGGAATACCTGGGACAATAGATAATGACGTTGCAGGAACAGACTACACAATTGGATATGATACAGCTTTAAATATAATACTTGATGCAATATCAAAAATAAAAAGATACAGCAATTTCTCATGAAAGAACATATTTAATAGAAGTTATGGGAAGAAACTGTGGGGATCTTGCATTATATTCTGCAATAGCAGGAGGAGCAAGTGGAGTTCTTATTCCAGAAGTTGAATTTTCAATAGATGATATGGCTGAAGTTATTAAATTCAGAAGAGAAGAAGGAAAAACTTTATGACATAATCATAGTAGCTGAAGGAGTAGGAAATGTTGTAGAAATACAAAAGGAACTTTGCTAAAAAGTAGATACAAGCATAAGAGTTACAATATTAGGACACGTTCAAAGAGGAGGTTCACCTACAGCATTTGACAGAATACTTGCAACAAGAATGGGAGTAAAAGCGTTGAACTGCTTGAAGTGAGGTGAAGGTGGACTAATGGTAGGAATACAGAGTGAAAAAGTTACTACTCACCCATTAGCATATGCATGGGAAAATTATACTAAAAGTTCATTTGCAGATTATGCAATAGCTAACATGTTGTCATTATAATAACGGACAATAACTATTTTTATAAACTTTAAGATATTTATAGGAGGAAAAATGAAACATATGAAAATAAAATGACAAAGGTCATCTGTACAATAGGACCAAAAAGTGAAAGTTCTGAAATGTTACAGCAAAAATTAGTTCAAAATGGAATGAACATAATGAGATTGAATTTCTCTCATGGGGATTATGAAGAACATGGAGGAAGAATTGACAGACTTAGAGAAATAACAGATAATACAGGAAGATACATAGGAATATTACTTGATACAAAAAGGACCTGAAATAAGAACAGGAAAAATTAGAAGGTGGAAATGACATTCTACTGGAAGCTGGAAACAAAATAACAATTACAACTGATTATTCTCATGTAGGTACAAGGATAAAATATCAGTTTCATACCCAGGAATTGTTAATGATCTGAAACCAGGAAATACTATTCTTTTAGATGATGGATTGATTGGACTTGAAGTACTTGAAATAAAAAGATAATGAAATATTCTGTGAAATAAAAAATACAGGAGAATTAGGAGAAATTAAAGGAGTTAACCTTCCAGGAGTTTCTGTAGGGATTGCCTGCATTAGCTGAAAAAGGATATAGCTGATTTGAAATTCGGTTGTGAAAAGGGAGTTGACTTTTGTTGCGGCTTCATTTATAAGAAAAGCATCTGACGTTGCTGAAGTTAGAAGAGTTCTTGATGAAAATGGAGGATCAAAAATACAGATTATTTCTAAAATAGAAAATCAGGAAGGTGTAGATAACTTTGATGAAATTCTTGAATTAAGTGATGCAATAATGGTAGCAAGAGGAGATCTTGGGGTAGAAATACCTGCTGAAGAAGTTCCATTTATGCAAAAAAATGATGATAAGAAAAATGTAACAAAGCAGGAAAAACCTGTTATAACTGCAACACAAATGCTTGATTCAATGATTAGAAATCCCAAGACCCTACAAGAGCAGAAGCAGGAGACGTTGCAAATGCTATTTTAGATGGTACTGATGCTGTAATGCTATCAGGAGAATCTGCAAAAGGTAAATATCCTGTAGAAGCTGTTAAAATGATGGCAGATATTTCAAAAAGAACTGATGAATTTAAAAGATATAAAAATATCGAAATCGATGGGATCAGCGAAATATTACTGTAACAGAAGCAATTTCAAGAGGAGCAGTAAGTTCTTCATGAAAGCACTTGATGCAAAAATTAATCTTTCTGCTGGACTAAAACAGGAAGAGCTGCAAGAATGATAAGAAAATATGGACCTACTGTACCTATAATAGCTCTTACTGACAGTGAACAGACAGCAAGACAATTAGCTTTTAGTAAGAGGAGTTAGAGCATATGTTGAGAAAAACCTTGATGTAGCTGATGATTTCTTCAGAAAAAGCTAAAGAAATAGCTTCAGTTCACGAAGAAGTTAAAAATGGAGATTTAGTAGTATTTGTTACAGGAATTTCTGAAACTGAACAACAAATACATTCAAAATTGAAAAGAATTGGAGAATAATAAACTCTCAATTAAATAAAAATAGATAAAGAAATAAAATAAAGGAGCTGGCGAGACTGTGAAGCTCCTCTTTATTTATAGAAAAATACTAATAAAAAGGTGAAATAATGAAAAATTGGATGAGCTTTATAGAAGTTTTTGGGAAACTGCCTGGAATAGGTAAAAAGTGCCATGAGGATAGCTTTTTGACATACTTGAGAAAAAGTGAAATCGAGATTGAAAATATAGCTCAACTATAAAGGATGCATATACTAGCATAAAACACTGTTCAATCTGTGGAAATTTATGTGAAGGGGAAATCTGTGAAATCTGTTCAAGTGAGAAAAAGAGATAAAAGTGTCATATGTATAGTGGAGAGTGTAAAGGATGTAATAGCCTTTTGAGAAAATCTGAAACTATACAATGGTCTTTATCATGTACTGGGTGGAAAAATAGATCCCTCTTAATGGAGTGACAATAGAAGATTTGAATATATCAGAACTGATGAAAAAGGCTTGATGAAAAAGATGTGGAGGAAGTAATACTGGCTTTAAAATCCTGATATGGAGGGAGAAACAACAGCACTTTATCTTATAAAAAAATGATGAGAATAAAGGATGTAAAAGTATCTCAGATTGCAAGTGGAATTCCTATGGGTGGAAAATATTGAGTTTACTGATATGGCCACATTGGGAAGATCGCTTGAAGGAAGACGTGAAATAGAATAAATAATATAATATATTACGAAGTGGGAAAAATATAAAATTACTAGTATTTGAAAAAGATTATATAAAAATTCAGGTTAAAAATTTTATAAGTGTATCAAATAAAAAATTGACATATATCTAGAAAAATAATTTATAATGTACCAACAGTTAAATATGCAACTTATCCAGAGAGATACGAGGGACGGGCCCTGTTATTAGTATCCGGCAACCTGTATGAAAATATAAGGTGCCAATTCCCGGCATAAAAAGATGCGAAGATCAAGAATTTTGTAATTTCTCTTCTTTGTGAAGAGTTTTTATAAGTAATTACCTGATATAAAAACTCTAAAATTTTGAAAAACTAAATTTAAGGAGGAAAAATGTCAAAGAAACATTTATTTTACATCGGAATTTGTATCACCAGGGCATCCTGACAAAAATATGTGATCAAATTTCAGATGCAGTATTAGACGCGTGTCTTTCAGAAGACGTAAATGCTAGAGTGGCTTGTGAAACATTTGCAACAACAGGACTTGTAGTTGTAGGAGGGGAAATAACTACAACAACATATGTTGATGTACAGAAAATTGTAAGGGATAAAATTGATGAAATAGGGTATAAACCTGGAATGGGATTTGACTCTGACTGTGGAGTACTTAATACTATCCATTCACAGTCACCTGATATTTCAATGGGAGTAGACACTGGAGGAGCAGGAGACCAGGGAATCATGTTTGGTGGAGCAGTAAATGAGACAGAAGAACTTATGCCTTTAGCAATGGTACTTGCAAGAGAAATAATAGTAAGGCTTACAAGACTTACAAGAGATAAAACTTTAACATGGGCAAGACCTGATGCAAAAGCACAAGTAACGCTTATTTATGATGAAAATGGAAAAATTAAAGGTGTTGACACAGTTGTTCTATCTGTGCAGCATGATGAAGATGTAACAAAGGTAAAAATAGAAGGAGATCTGAAGGAACAGGTTATAAAACCAGTACTGGAAAAATATGGACTTGACCATGCCAATGTAAGAAAATATCATATAAATCCTACTGGAAGATTTGTAATAGGTGGTCCTCATGGAGATTCAGGACTTACAGGAAGAAAAATAATAATCGATACTTATGGAGGATATTTCAGACATGGGGGAGGGGCATTCTCAGGAAAGGATCCTTCAAAGGTTGACAGATCTGCCGCCTATGCTGCAAGATGGATTGCAAAAAATATAGTTGCAGCAGGAATAGCTACAAAATGTGAAGTTCAGCTTTCATATGCAATAGGGGTTGTAGAACCTGTTTCAGTAAGAGTAGAAACTTTTGGAACTTCTACGATTGAAGAAGGCAGAATTGAAGAAATAGTGGAAAAATATTTGATCTTACTCCAAGAGGAATAGAAAGGGATCTTGAATTGAGAAAACCCTAAGTTCAGATATCAGGATTTAGCCGCATTTGGCCATATAGGAAGAACTGATATAGATTTACCTTGGGAAAGATTGAATAAGGTTGATGAAATAAAAAAAGTTATTTATAAAAAAATATTAAAGGAGAAAATGTGAAAAGGAATACAGGTATACTATTTTTATATTAGCGGTAGTGTCTGTTGGTGACAGGATGCTTTTTCAAAAAAATAATGGAAATGTGAAAAAAAGTAAAAGAAAAAGATCCGATAGTATTTAATCTTGGAAGTGACTATAAAACTCTGGATCCTCATTTATTCAGTGAAATGATTGGTGCACAGGTGGATTCATCTATTTTTGAGGGACTTCTGAGACTGGATGAAAATGGAAACTATACAGGTGGAGTGGCTGAAAGCTTTAAGGGAGGAAGGAATAAGCTTATATTTAAAATTAGGGAAAATGCCAAAATGGAGTGACGGAAGTAAAATTACAGCAAATGATTTTCTGTTTGCTTTTAAAAGAGTCCTGAATCCTAAAACAGCTGCCCAGTTTGCAGAAATGCTTTTTCCAATAAAAATGCAGAAGCCTATTATGAAGGGAAAAGCTCAGGAAAAATGAGACTTGGGAGTAAAGGTGATTGATGAAGGGACTTTTGGAAATTACCCTTGAAAAATCCTGTATCATATTTTAAATATATATTGACATTACCGGTTACAGTTCCGCTGAAAAGAGGAATTTTATAATATTCATAAAGATAAATATGCAATAAAAACAGGACAGTTTTCTTTTAATGGTCCGTATAAAATAGTTTCCTTAAGGAAAATGAAATATTGCTTGAAAAATGAATATTACTGGAATAGTAAAAATATAAAAATACCTGAGATAAAATATGTTATTTCGAAAAGATTTTCAAAGTGGTGGACGACCTGATAAAAACTAGGGAAATAGATATGTCGAGGGATTGAAAAACTATCATCTGGAAAAAAATACAAAAAAAGAAGGGACAGTAGATACTTTTCTTAATGGAAGAGTATGGTATCTGGATTTTAATTTAAACAATAAATATTTGCAGAATAAAAAGTTAAGAAAAGCAATTTCACTTGTAATAGACAGGGAAAAATATGTGAAGGAAATAAAGAAGGACGGTTCAGTAGTTGCAAAAATCCTTAATAAGCAGTATAATTTCAGGATATTCTAAAAAAATATAGGGAAAAATATCCTGATACTAATAATTTTAAGGATAATGACATTGAAGAAGCAAAAAACTTTTATTCTGAAGCATTAAAGGAATTGGGAATTTCAACATTAAAATTGAATCTGTTATCTGGAAATTCTGATCCTGAAAAAAACTTGAAATTCAATTTCTGCAGGAAGAATTAAAAACTAAAATTGGGATTGAGACAAATGTTACTGTTGTTCCTTTTAAGGAAAGGCTGAATAGAACAAGAACAGGAGATTATGATATAGTTTTAAATACGTGGTCGCCAAAAATTTGATGATGCACTTTCTTATCTTGAAAGATGGAAAAAGAATGACGGAAAAAAATGAAAATATATGGTCAAAAAAACAGTATAACTTACTTGTTGATAGAAATTTCAAAAATGCCTTCAGGAGATGAAAGAGATAAAAAAAGACAAATGAAGCAGAAATGATACTTGTAAATGAAGCTGTTATTGCACCATTGTACTTTTTCAGTTGAAAATCATTATATAAATCCTAGTATAAAAAGGAATTTTTAGAAGAAGTATTACTGGAATAGCAGACTTCAATTACGGATATATAGAAAAAGTAGTTTTTAAATTGTAAAGAAAAGACTATCTCAAAAACTATGAAAATAATGTAAAAGAACTGTTTTCAAAAAGAAAATTGAAAAATAATCTAAAAACTATATTTTATGAATTATTTAGAAATTTTACAATACAAAACAGGAAATGAAATTTAGGAAAAAGTCATCTGTCTGAGCCTTTAGGCGAGTTTTTGACTTTTCCTTAATGAATGACAGTTTTGTATAAGTGAAAATTTTAGTAAATGAATAAATATAGTTTTTCGTATTTTTAAATTTTGAGACAGTCTCATATATTATATTTATATTTTTGAGATAACTCTTTTTATTTATTTCTAATAACTATTTTTTTCCAAGTTTGCAAGTTCTTTTGCTATTTTTAGTTGCAAGTTTAGTATTGTTAAATACTAATTCTATATTTGCCTTCAAGCTTGAACCTTCTGTAAGTTTTTGAATTTTTATCAAGAAGGAATGGTGTAGTATCTTTACCTTTTACTCCTAATTTTTTTCAGCTTCTGCAACAGCATCCTTTTATAACTTTATTTATAAGTTCGCTATCCATTGAGTATTCTTCTGGAATAGGATTAGCAATAACAGCTCCTCCTTTTAATCCCAAGTCCCATTTTGTATGAAGTAATGCTGCAAGTTCTTCTGGAGTATCAATTTCATAATCTAAGTTAAATCCACTTTTTCTAGTATAGAATGCAGGTAATTCCTTAGTCTGATATCCTAATACAGGAACTCCATGAGTTTCAAGATATTCAAGAGTAAGTCCTAAATCAAGGATTGATTTTTGCTCCGGCACAGATAACAGCAACGTTAGTGTTTTGCTAATTCTTCCAAAATCGGCAGAAATGTCCATTGTAGTTTCAGCTCCTCTGTGAACTCCACCTATTCCACCAGTTGCAAATATTTTAACTCCTGCCATATTTGCTATTATCATTGTAGAGGCCACAGTAGTTGCACCATTTAATTTATTTGCCACTATGTATGGAATATCTCTTCTGCTGACTTTTGCAACTTTTTTTCCCTTCTTTTCCTAATAATTCAATTTCTTCCGGAGATAATCCAACTTTTAATTTTTCCTTTGATTATTCCTATTGTTGCAGGAATTCCTCCATTTTTCCCTAACTATGCTTTCTACTTTTTAATGCAGTTTCAGCATTTTGTGGGTAAGGCATTCCGTGTGAGATAATTGTAGATTCTAACGCTACAACAGGTATATTATTTTCAGTGCATGTTTTACTTCCGGGTTAATTTCAAGATATTTTTTTCTAACATTTTATATTTCCATCTCCTTTATTATATTTTCTACGTTTTTAATATTCATCTGATCACTTACTGTCTTATCACTTAAAGAAGTAAGAATTCCAGCTCCTAATCCAAGCTTTTGTAGCTCTCTTATGCTGTAATCGTTATATTCTCCATATGCAATTCCGGCAACAAATGCATCACCGGCACCTGTCGAGCTTGCAGGATTTATACGAGGAATTTTTAATAGTTTCAGCTTCATTTTTCAGTCATGTAGAAGACACCGTCTGAACCTAATGAAATAAATACTTTTTAACTCCTTTATTTAAGAAGTAGTCACCAGCTCTTTTTCATGTCATCTTTTGAATATATTGAGATACCTGAAAGTATTTCTGCTTCTATTCTGTTAGGTTTTTATAGTATGGAATCTTCCAATAAAATCTTTTACCTTTATTGCTTTTTAGTAGAAACAGTATCAAGTATTAAAGGTGGCTTTTCTTCTCAGGAATGCCAGATATCTTAGAGTTTCTTCCTCCAGGTTTGTGTCAAGCATGATAATTTTAGAATTAACTATTCTTTTTCTGATTGAATCCAGATATTTAGGTGTAATATTTTTTACAAATATCCATAGAAGAGATAGCCATTTCCATTTCTCTATCATCATTTAAAAATAGACAGATACATTGAAGTAGACTGGTTTTTTTAAGGAAATAATATATCACTGATATCAAGGTTCTGATTTTTCAGATATTCTCTAATACCATTTCCATAAAAATCATCTCCAAGGGCAGTTATTAACTTTTGAACTTATCCCTAGTCTGGAGATATTTTCTGCAATATTTTTTTCCTACCCTCCGAATGAAATACCTATCATTCCAGGATTTGAGTCATAACGGACAACATTTGTATGAGATTTTTCCTTGAATATCAACATTTGTTCCACCAATTGTCAAAATATAAGGGTCTTCATTAATGATGTATTTTCTTTTCCAAGAATAACACCTTTTTTTCATAAGATTGCTGATATGAACTGCAATAGAAGTTCTTGCACAGTTTAATTTTGAGCAGCAATTTCTCTTGAGTGATAAGAGGATTTTCTTTAATAAGATTAACAATCTGCTTTTTCTCGTTCTGTCATTTTCTTTTCTTCTCCTTTTCCTCTATGTTTTTTAATTTTTATTTTAAATAACTATATAAAAACTAATTTAATTTATTTAATATAGTTTATAATTTTTAAAAATTGATATAACATTAAATTATAAGTAATTTAACGATATATTTTAAAAGACACAAAATTGAAAAATTTATATCTCAAAAATAATTCTACCTTAAAAAAATCGAAATAGTCAAGTATAAAAACTACTGTTTTTTAAAAAAATAAATAAAAATTATATATTCAGTATATAATCAAATATGTTATAATAATGAAAAGACTATTATTATTGAGAAAATGAAAGGATATATATGAAAAAAAGCAGTTATTCTGGATACAAGTGCAATTATGTACTGAACTCATTTTGCCCTGATGGGCATGAGAAACTCAAAAAGGCTTGGCAACAGGGAGCGACTTATGGATTTGTAAATACTCTGGAAGGGAGTATTGAAAGGAGTTTTCACCTGATTATCTTGTAGCCTGTCTTGATGTAAAAAAAGAAGCGAGTTAAAAAGATCTGCTGAACTGGAAACATATAAAGCCCACAGGGAGAGTATGCCTGACGATCTTGTGGCACAGCAGGAGTACATAATGTCAGTACTTGATGGTTATAGAATACCAAAATATAAAATTGATGGCTATGAAGCTGATGACGTTATGTCAACACTTGCCACAAAAATTTTTCTGAAGATACTGAAGAAGAAATAGAAGTTTATGTTGTTACAGGAGATAAAGATCTGGCACAGCTTGTCAATGGGAAAAATAAATATTGCATTGTTGGGAAAAAGGGGATAAGAAAAATTCATTGTTTAAATATATTAGAACAGATGAAGATGTTATTGAATATCTCGGAGTTACCCCTGATAAAAATTCCTGATTTATTTGGTTTAATGGGGGGACTCTTCAGACGGAATCCCTGGAGTTTCAGGAATAGGACCCTAAAACAGGAGTTGAACTGATAAATAAATATGGAAATCTTGAAGGACTTTACGAACATATTGATGAAATAAAGGGGAAAAGAAAAGGAAAAACTTATTGAGGATAAGGAAAATGCCTTTTAAGCAGAAAGCTTGCAACTGTATACAGGGATATAGAAATAGAATATGATAAGAATAAATTAAAGCTTTGAAAAATAAGGATTTGAACAAGTGCTTGAAATCTATAAAAACAATGGAATTTAAGAAATTTGCTCGCAACAATTGAGAGTGAGATTAAAAATCTGGTAGTAGTTCAGAAAAATGTAGAAGTAAAATGATACTGGAGAAAATTCATTGTTTGGAGGAGTAGCTAATCATCCGCATAGAAACAATGAAAGAAGCAGATTCAGAAGAAACTTTGAAGGAAAACTCTACTGAAATTAGGGAGAAATGACAGAATGGACTGAAAGTATGGAAAGTTTCTATCTGAAATGGATGATGAAATAGCATTGTTTGGAAATGAATTTGGTTTAGCAGTATGTGACAGCAGCAAAAATATCGTTTTATTAAATGATGAAAAAGCAGATGTTACAGAAGTATACAAAATATTAAGTTCAAAAAAGAATAACAGCTTATAATGTAAAAAGAATATATGAAAAACAGGTATCAGCTGTGAAAAAGTATTTTGATGTGATGCTGGCATGGTATGTACTTGGGAACTGAAAGTTCACAGGATCTTGAAAAATATAATTTTTCTGAGTGGGAGTAAATCTTGAAAAATTTGAGGAACAGTTTAAGAAAAGAAAAATAAGTGAAGTTTCCAGATGATGAAAAAGCTGAATTTTTTTATGGAAAAGAGCCTTTTATATAAAAAGGACTGAAGTAATTCTGGAAGATAGACTGAGAACAGAAGATTTACATGATATTTTTGAAAAATCTGGAAAAATAAGCTTGTACCTGTTCTGGCAAGCATGGAAAAATTTTGGAATAAAAATTGATATAAATTATTTTGAAAAATTATAAGAAGGAATTACAGGAAAATATTGAAAAAGCTTGAAAAGGATATTTATATTCCCTTTCAGGAGAAACATTTAATATAGGTTCACCAAAAACAGCTGGGAGAAATACTGTTTGAAAAAATGGGAATAGAACCTGTCAAAAACTAAGACGGGATATTCTACAGATGTGGAAGTTCTGGAAGTTCTGGCATTAAGAGGAATAGAAATAGCTGAAAAACTGCTGGAATACAGAGGATTTACAAAACTTCTTTCAACTTATGTGGAACCATTCCCTAAACTTGCTGATGAAAATGACAGAATTCATACAACATTTAATCAGAATGGAACATCAACAGGAAGACTGTCTTCTGCAAATCCTAACATTCAAAAATATTCCTGTAAGAACAGATGAAGGAATAAAAATAAGAAAAGGATTTATTTCTCAGGATGGCTGAGTCTGATTTCATTTGACTATTCTCAAATTGAGCTGAGAGTTCTGGCTGAACTGTCAAAGGATGACAATCTGCTTCTTGCATATAAAAAGGATAAGGATTTTACATGACCTTACAGCAAGAAAAATATTTTTCAAAGACAGATGAAGAACCTGTAACAAGGGAAGAAAGAAGTATAGCGAAGGTAATAAACTTCAGTATTTTTATATGGGAAAAACACCTTTTCGGCCTTCTCAAAGGAGCTCAAAATTCCTGTAGCTGATGCTTCCCTAATATATAAAAACATACTTTGAACAATATCCGAAAGTAAAGAAATTCTTGAAAATATTCTGGAAAATGCAAGACAGAATGGTTTTGTAGAAACACTTTTACGGAACGAGAAGATATATCAACAATATAAATTCAAGCAATAAAAATTTACAGGCACAGGCAAATAGAATGGCAGTAAATACAGTTGTTCAGGGTACAGCCGCAAATATTATAAAAAGGTTATGATAAAGCTCTATGATGAATTTAAAAATAATGATGATATAAAAATGATGCTTCAGGTTCACGATGAACTTATTTTTGAAGTAAAAGATGAAGTTTCTGAAAAATATATGGAAAAATCAAGGAAAATAATGGAAGGAACAATAAAGTTTGAGGATATAAAACTGAGTGCAAATGGAAGTTTGGCGAAGAATTGGGGGTTATTGAAATAGAACCTTATGAGGGCTCATTGTCGCCCTCATACTCCCTGCTACTCGCGGTCTTCGCGACTAAAGTCGACTCCGACAATGCGGGGAGATTTAAGAGAATCCAAATATTTGAAAATATATATATATATAAAAAGTTATAAAGTTAATTTAGATAAGGAGTTATAGAAATAAGAAATGGCACATAATGGAAAAACTGGAAAAATTATTTAAAGGGGTTAAGGGATGGAATGGGAATAGGTATTGCCTATACTCCTTTTGGGATAACTAATAGGGCTGATTTCAAAAACTTTGAATGAAGTTGTTCACAGCCATAGTAATGTCGTTTGGATTGTATGCAGGAAGTGCACAGACAGCTTTTTAAAAATGGTGTATGAACTGAAGTCAACACCTGTTGAAATAATAGTTTCGATTTTTTTGTAATAAATTTAAGTATACACGTTGCTGAATATAATAATGTTCAGGCAGATTTCGAATAAGACAACTTTATTTGAAAAAATATTGATGGGAATAGGACTTACTGATGAAGCTGTTGCATATCTTACAATAAGAAAGGCTACAAATGCGTGGTATGTAATAGGGGTTAATACAATGCCTTATATTCTTTTTGGTGTAGGAACAATTGCAGGATCGCTTTTTGGTAATCTGATTCCGGAAGTTTTTGCGGCAAGTCTGAATTTCATGTTATATGCTACATTTTTAAGTCTTCTTGTAAGTTCATTAACAAGTAGTTTTCAAATATGCAGAAGTAGTTATTACTGCAATAGGATTAAAACTGCTTTTCATGTTTGCACCTGTACTTAAGGATATAAGCAAAGGGTGGACTTTAATAATAATTATGATTACAGCAAGTTCGCTGTATGCGTTGAGACATTATAAGGAAGAAAGTGAAAAGGAGACAGTAGAAAATGAGTGAAATTTTTATTAGTTCAATTACTTATAATAACAGCATTAATAACTTTGTCGTTTAAATTGTTGCCGTTGTTTGTGAAATTACCTGAAAAATAATCCGTTTGTAAATAAATTTTTGAGGCATTACCTTATACAGTTTTTAGTCCTTCTTATTTTTTTCCTGATATATTTACTTCAACAGGAACGGGAGTATTTGGGCTCATTAAAGTTTTTGCTAGGAATAGGTGTAATTGTATATTTTTCATTGAAAAATGGGGCTGGGAGGAGTAATACTCGTATCTATGGTTACAATTCTTGCATTTGATATTATAAAAGCTGGTATTTAGAAATGTAACAGAATAGATACGATAATTTTTCAAGTTATGAAAGGAGAAAAAAATGGAAGTAATGATAATAATGTAATACATAAGGAAACAGTAAAATTTTTCAATTTCTATATTTACTGTTTCAGTTTGTATTTCCATTTTTTAGCAGGAATTCTTCTGATTGTGCTTGTTCCTTTGAAATGATAATGTTATAAACTCTTATTATTCATGGATAAAAGTTGAAGAAGAATTTGCATTTTTAATAGTAGCGTATGAAATAATCATTTTTACAATAATGAGCTTTTGTATTTGGCTATAAAAATAAAATGTATACTGAAAAATGTAAACGAAAAAGAATAATTTTTATTTCTGTAATTTTTAAGCAGTTTAGTTATTTTATGCAATTACTATTCAAAAGAACTGTTATTATTTATATGGAAACTTCTCCTGTTTGACAATATTATTTTAATATCGTCTTTTATAATTTTTCAGCTAATAATATTTATTGCAGGAATTTTAATGTGGAAAAAGAATATAAAAATAAAAAAATCCTATATTGAACAGTTAGTTGAGTGTAATGGTTGTATTTTTCATCATTTTATCATTCTTTATAAGAGAACATAATATAGAAACATTAACAGCACAAAGAAGGGACTTCTTCATGCATATGACAATAAAAAAACATTGAATGAATTTTTGTGGCAATAATAAATATAAGCTTCTTCTTGTTACACGGAGAGAAATTCTCCATATAAAAAGCTCACTAAGGACAAAAAGGAAAATGTATGTGGGGAACTTACAGACTGGAATTTTATGGAAGCGGAACTGATAAGAAAGATGAAACAGCAAACATTATTTATAAAAATGGAATATTTTATGATGAAAAAGACAAAGAAGGAAATAGAAAAACTGAAGGGATTTAAACTTTATTTTCAGGTAGCGGAACTGAATAATAAAAGTTTTTAAAGTCAATAATGTAAAATGGAACCTATTCCAGTGTAGTAACAGGGGAAGATGGTCAGAGTGAAAAGTCATTAGGCTATATAAACAAATATCTGCCTGACCATATGGGAGAAAATGCAAATGAAGGATTTAGAGTGGAAAAATGACGGAATTGAACTTGAATATTCAGAAAAAGAACCATACCTGACTTCTATAAGAATCGTTGACAGTGTAAAATACACTATTTCTGAAATTTGTACAAAGTTCAGATGAATATTGGGACTATGATGACTATTCTGTCAAATAGTTGTTTTAATGAAGAGAGAGGTGGAAATATGGATATAAATCAGATAATTGAAATATATCTGAATTCTTTTAAGTAAAGAGGAAAAGGAAAAATACTCATATTGAAAGGTATTCTTTGGAAATACTCCGGAAATGGAAGATGAACTTGCACAGCTTGTAGCGGAAGGCGAGAAAAAGGCAACAACTTCATTGCTTGCTTTATACGAACCTAATAATGAAAGAATTCCTGAAAAAGGTGATTTAAATATAATACTGGACAGCAAAAGGAAATGAAGTATGCATCACAAGAAATACAAGAGTTTATTCAGTTCCATTTAGAGAAGTATCTGAAAAACATGCCTTTTATGGAAGGAGAGGGAGATAAGTCACTTGATTACTGGAGAAAAGTACATATAAAAGTTTTTTTGAGGAAGAATTTGGAGATAAATTTAATGAGGATATGGAAGTTTTATGTGAAGAATTTGAGCTTGTTGAGATATAATTTTTTAAAAAGGGATTTTTAAATAAAAAGATAATTATATAAAACTGGAAGGTGGAAGATGTATGATTTGAACAGAAATGGTGGCATAAATCGGTAGTTTATCAAATTTATCCAAAAAGTTTTAATGACACAACTGGAAGCGGAGAAGGGGATATAAGAGGAATTATTGAAAAACTTGATTATCTGAAGGAACTTGGAGTGGAAGTGCTCTGGATTACTCCAATGTATAAATCTCCACAAAACGACAATGGATACGATATAAGTGATTACTACAATATAGATCCTAACTATGGAACAATGGCAGATTTTGAAAGAAATGCTGTCTGAAGTCCATAAAAGAGAGACTAAAAAAATAGTTATGGATATTGTTGTCAACCATTCTTCCACCGAAAATGAATGGTTTAAAAGTCTGAAGCAGGAGATCCTGAATATAAGGACTTCTATATATGGAAAGATGCAGTTGATGGAAAAGAGCCTACAAACTGGCAATCAAAATTTGGAGGAAATGCCTGGCAATATTCAGAAAAGAGGGGGCAATACTACTTACACTTGTTCGATGTAACTCAAGCTGACTTAAACTGGGAAAATGAAAATGTAAGAAAAAAAGTATATGAAATGATAAGATTCTGGCTGAAATAAAGGAGTGGACGGATTTAGGCTGGATGTTATAAATCTTATATCAAAAAGACCAGAGATTTTTTTAAATGATGACGGAAGTGATACGAGATTTGTTCCTGACGGAAGAAGATTTTACACAGATGGGCCTAGAATTCATGAATTTCTAAAAGAAATGAATCAGGAAGCCTTTGGAGGAGGAGAACTTATTACAGTTGGAGAAATGTCATCTACAAGCCATTGATAACTGTATAAAATATTCTAATCCTGATGAAAAGGAATTATCAATGACATTTTTCATTCCACCATTTGAAAGTTGACTATCCAAATGGAGAAAAATGGGCAAAAGCCCCATTTGATTTTGTGGAGTTAAAAAGAATATTCTCTAAATGGCAGATTGGAATGTATGAAGGGAACGGATGGAATGCAACTTTCTGAATAACCATGATCAGCCTAGGGCATTGTCAAGATTTGGAAATGATAAGGAATATCATAATGAGTCGGCTAAAATGCTTGCGACAGTTCTTCATGGACTGCAAGGAACTCCTTATATTTATCAGGGGGAAGAATTTGCATGACTAATCCATATTTTGATGATATTGAGAAAATATCGTGATGTTGAGTCAACTAATAATTATAAAATTTTACTCAATAAAGGCTGTTCTGAAAGAAGAAGTCATTGAAATTTTAATGCAGAAATCCAGAGATAATTCCAGAATCCCTGTTCAATGGAATAATTCTCAAAATGCAGGATTTACAACTGGAACTCCATGGATCAGGGGTGCCTGAAAATTATAAGACAATCAATGCTGAAGCGTCTTTTAAAAGATAAAAAAATTCAGTGTTCTATCATTATAAAAAAATTAATTGATTTAAGAAGAAATGAAGAACTTATAGTAACTGGAAAGTATGAAGATATTGATTTGGAAAAATAAAAATGTATATGCTTATAAACGTGCTGGAGAAAAATGAGGAATTAATTGTAATCAGTAATTTTTATGGAACAGAAGTGGAATTTGAACTGGAAGCTAATGGGATTACACAACTGGAAAATGCTAAAAATTTTATTATCAAACTATGAAACAGCACCTGAAATTAAAATGGAAAAATTTATTTTAAAACCTTATGAAGCTGGTTATATTTAAAAATAATCTTTAAAAATGTAGAGTTTTTCAATATGTATATACAATTTGTAAAGATAACATATTTGTCAAAAAAATAACATTGTTTTTATACTCAAAAATATTATTTTATTTCCATAACCAAAATAAAAAAACGTTTAATCTTTCAAAAATAAAAACTATTCAAAGTACTGTAAAGTATGACTTTCAAATGAATATTTTTTGTTGACTTATAACAAAAATGGTATTTTATTATCAAGAAAAGAAAATAAAAATAAAAAAACTTGGGAGGAATATATTATGGCATTTTTCAATAGAAAAAGAAACTTGTATAGCTTGTGGAGCATGTGAAGGAGTTTGCCCAGTAGAAGCAATTTCTGAAGCAGAAGGAAAATATGAAATCGATGCGGCAACTTGTATTGATTGTGGAGCATGCGAAGGTGTATGTCCAGTAGAAGCTATATCACAAGCTAACTAATTAAAAATTAAATTTGAAAGTATTCAATGTTTTTTGAGAGAAAATTTTGAGTATATGAGATAAAAGCCCTGAAAATTCAGGGCTTTTTAATTATTCAATTACTTTAATTATTTTTAATACAAGTTTCTTCCTGTACATCTTTTAAATACTCATTTATTTCATTTCTTGAAATATTTTTCAGCTAAAATAATAAAGAAATTATCAATTTTGTTATAAAATTTCAAAAGGTGATTTTTCTATATTGAAAAGTCATTAGAAACTCTTATATAATAATTAGCTTTTACAGTATTTGCATCTACTATATTGATTATTTTGTAGAGTTAAAGAAATAATCAGATTCAATGTGATTTATTGTAGCTATTTTTACAATATCAGCAACAACGGCAGATGCTGTAGGATCCATTCCTGCACCTTTTCCATAAAATAAAGTTCTTCCTGTATATGAACCGATTGTTTTCGATTGCATTGTAAACATCATCTACTTTTTGCAAGTATTTCATTATTTGAAATAATAACCGGCTCTACAGAAATTTGAGCAGAATCTTTCTGAAATCAGTTTTGAACTTGCAATCAGCTTTTATTGTAGAATTTAACTGGTTTGCTGAGAAAATATCAAGTGTATTTGATTTCCTAATTCCCTGAAATTTGCATATCCTTGAATTTAATAGAACCACCATAAGCAAGTGAAGCAAGAATGTTTATTTTGTGTCCTGCATCTATTCCATCAACATCATAAGTTGGATCAGCTTCTGCATATCCTTTTGCCGATGCAATTGAAAGAGCTTCCTCAAAAGATAGGTTTTCTTCTTTCATTTTTGTAAGTATGTAGTTTGAAGTACCATTCATAATACCTTTTATTTCAGTTACGGTATTTGCAACTAAACTTTCCATTAAAAGGTGTAACTATAGGAATTCCTCCACCAACAGCAGCTTCAAATAAGAATGAAACCCCCATTTTTCTTTAGCTATCTGGAATAATTCCACACCATGTTTAGCAATTAGGGCTTTATTTGCAGTAACAACACTTTTTTTAGATTTAAATGCCTGGATAATAATATCTTTTGCAAGTGTTTCTCCACCAATAAGCTCAACAACAAGTTTAATTTCAGAATCTTCCAATATTTTTCTTATAATTATCAGTAAGAATTGATTTATCAAATTCAAAGAAAAGTCCCTTGTTATATTTAAGTCGCAGGCATATTTTACTTCAATATCAGCCTGAGATTTTTTTCAAAAATACTATGTTTTTTCTTTAGTTAAAACCTTTAAGACACCTTCACCCAACTGTCCCCAATCCTATTATTCCTATTTTCATATAGACCTCCTAAATTTAAATTTTTCTAATTTTTTCTTCGATAAACTTTTTCGTGAAGTGCTCTTACAGCTTTTGTTTACATCTTCTCTTTTATTATACATGAAACATTTATTTTCAGAACATGAAATCATATCTATGTTAATACCATTTTTCAGCAAGTGTATCAAATATCTCTGCAGTTGTTTTCATAATGAGTTTTCAATCCTATTCCGATAGCAGAAATTTTTAGCTATATTTGCATCGTATGAAACACCTTCAGCTCCTAATTCTTCCTTCAGTTCCTGAGAAATTTCCACAGCTTCCTTTTAAATCATCAATACTTACAGTATATGAGATATTATTGAATTCTTTAGTAACGCTTGAACTTTGAAGGATAATATCTGTATTTATTTTAGCTTTTGCAAGTTTTGAAAAACTTTAGCTGCAATTCCCAGGTTTATCAGGTACTCCGGAAAGAGTAATTTTCCCTTCATTTTTTTGTTGATGTAATTCCTATAATTTTAACTTGTTCCATTGATTCGTCTCCTTTTTCTTTTAACTATAGTTCCAGTTGAATCATCAAATGATGATCTTAAGTGAATTTTTATTCCATATCTTGCTGCAATTTCTACTGCCCTTGGGTGCAGTACCTTGGCTCCGGAAGCTGCCATTTCAAGCATTTCCTGATAAGAAATTGTATTTAGTTTCTTTGGATTTTTTACGACTCTAGGATCGGCAGTATAAACCCGTCTACATCAGTATATATTTCCACTCATCAGCTTTTAATGCTGCTCCCAGTGCAACGGCAGTAGTATCTGAACCTCCTCTTCCAAGAGTGGTAATTTCATTGTTTTTCTGTAATTCCTGAAAACCTGCAAAAACTACAAACGTTTCCTTCGGAAAGTTTTTCTCTGATAATATCTAGTGTTATATCAAGTATAGTAGCTTTAGTATGTTCGTCAGTAGTTTTAAAATCAACCTGAAAAGCATTCAATGAAACAGCTTTTTACCAAGAGCTCTCATGGCAATTGCTAAAGATGCGATTGAAATCTGTCTCAGATGTTAGAAGCATGATCAAGCTCTCTTTTTATTAGGCGTTTCAGAAAGTTCATATGCACGTCTTATTAAAGAATCAGTTGTACCTGCCGGTGCTGAAACTACGACAATGACATCGTGCCCCTTCATTTTTTTATATTTCAAAACTCTTTTGGCAACTTCTTTTTACCCCTTACAGCATCTGCTACAGAAGTTCCTCCATATTTTTGTATTATTAATGCCATGTTAATTATTGATAATACTGATTACTGTATTATCTTCTCCTTTTTAAAATTTAGGTTTAAAATGGGAACCTATACCCAGAAATATACCTTTTTAATATAATATACTATTTTGTCTATAATTCAATATATGTTTCAAAATATTTAATAATATAATTATATATATTTTCAATAATGTATATTCTATTAATATTATAAAATGAAAAATATAAATGTCTGAAAATACTAATAATACTAGGTTTTTAGAGATATAAGAAATATAGTTACTTTGAAATTTTTGAAAAATGTGGTATAATATATACAGAAAACCAAGAGCAAGTAAATGGAGCAAAATATTCAAAAAGTAATTTTGTAACAAGTTGTTTTGAGGTGTAAAATTTTAGGAGGTAGCACTTTGTTAGGTAAAGTAAAATGGTTTAACGACAAAAAGGATTTGGATTTATTTCAGGAGAAGATGGAAATGATTATTTCTTACATTTCTCTAAAATAAACAAAAGAAGGATTCAAAATCAGTTAATGAGGGAAGAAGTAAGTTTTGATGTAGAAGAAGGACCAAAAGGACCTCAAGCAACAAACGTTGTTTCTCAGTAATTTAACAAAAACTATTAATTGATAAGGTATTGATTTTTCAATTACCTTATTTTTTATAACTGTTTCTAAATATTATTATAAATTTTCAGTTTACTTTCAGTTTTAATATTGTAGTAATAAATATAAATTCAGATAGAGGGTGATTAAATAATGAAAAAGATAATATTATTAATTATGATGATATTTTCATCATTTGTATTTGGGAATTCTTTGAAAAAGTTTTGGGAAAGAATAACAGACAGGATAAAATTTGGAATGACCAAGGAAGAGTTTAGAGATCAGTTTAAAAGCACCATTATCAAATTCTCATGACGATGGAAGATATGCAGTTTACTATTATTCAGGAGTGGAAGATCCGCTGGGGATACCAAGAAATCTGACAAGTTTTAATTATGTTGACAACAGACTTGTTTCGGCAATTTTTGATTCACAGACTACAGAAGAAGAACATATTGTGAAGGCATATTCAAAAAATCAGAGTAAATTATCGAAGGAAAAATGATGGAGACGGAAACAGCTCTTTATTGTATAATGACAAGAAAAACGATAGAAGTTTATAGAATGCTGGATCACACATTTATAATAGTGCAAGCTGCAACTCAGAAGGTGTTAAAATAAAGATAAGAAGCTTTCAGAAATTATAGTAAAAATGACATTTTGTTATCTTATAGGATTGTCTCAAAAAGAAAGCTAAAAAGTAGTCTAAAAACTATATTTTTGACTATTTGAAATTTTACAATGTAAAAACAGAAATGAATTTAGGAAAAGTCATCTGTCCGAGCCTTTAGGCGAGTTTTTTGACTTTTCCTTAATGAATGACTGTTTTATATGAGTAAAATTTAGTAAATAATAAAATATAGTTTTGTATATTGTATTTATAGTTTGACTATTTTGAGACGAACCCTTAAGATTTTAAGAATGTCATTTTTATTTTTCATATCAGTTCAGAAAGTCTCTGCTGTACATTTTCATCATTTATATAGTCATCATATTCCATTTCTTTTTCAAGTATTCCATTTGAGTAATTTCAATTATTTTATTTTGCCACAGTCTGGATAAATTCATGGTCATGAGTGGTAAATAAAACTGTTCCGGAAATCTTATAAGGGATTTATTTAGAAGAAGTAATGGATTCAAGATCAAGGTGGTCAGTAGGGTTATCAAGAAGAAGTACATTTGCTCCTGAAAGCATCATTTTTGAAAGCATACATCTTACTTTTTCTCCTCCGGAAAGTACCTTTGCCATTTTTCTTGCTTCTTCACCTGAAAAAAGCATTCTTCCAAGGAATCCTCTTACATATTCTTCATGCTGGTCAGTAGAAAACTGTCTCATCCAGTCTATAAGGGATAAGTCCACATTTTTCAAAGTATTCTGAATTATCTTTTGGGAAGTAGCTCTGGGAAGTAGTCATTCCCCATTCATAGCTTCCTGAATCAGGTTCCATTTCCTGCCAATATTTGGAAAAGAGTAGTTTTGGCAATGTCGTTATTTGAAAGGATCACAACCTTATCTCCTGTATTTACAGTAAATGAAATATTATCAAGAACTTTTTCTCCATCTATTGTTTTTGAAAGATTTTCCACTTTAAGCATGTTGTTTCCGGATTCTCTTTCAGGTTTAAACTCTATGTAAGGATATTTTCTGTTTGAAACCTCGCATATCTTCAAATTGAAGTTTTTCAAGCTGTTTCTTACGGCTTGTAGCCTGCTTTGATTTTGAAGCATTTGCAGAGAAACGTGCAATGAAGTCCTGAAGTTCTTTTCTTTTCTGCTCAAGTTTCTTATTCTGGTTTCTTATAAGATCCCTGCATTAACTGGTTTGATTCATACCAGAAGTCGTAGTTTCTCACAAACATTTTAATTTTTTTCCATAGTCAATGTCTGCAATATGTGTACATACTCTTATTTAAAAGTGTCTATCATGTGATACTGACAAGTACAGTAGTATTTTCAAGATTCATTAAAAATTCTTCCAGCCATCTTACAGCCTTAAGGTCAAGTCCGTTTGTAGGCTCATCAAGTAGAAGTATGTCAGGATTTCCAAATATTGCCTGTGCGAGAAGGACTTTTACTTTTTCAGGTTCTGTAAGTTCCTTCATAAGTTTATGATGCAATTCAGCACCGATACCAAGACCGATAAGAAATTTTTCAGCATTAGTTTCAGCTTCCCAACCATCAAGTTCAGCAAATTCTCCTTCAAGTTCTGCTGCCAGCTCCCCATCTTCTTCTGTAAATTCAGTTTTTGAATAGAGCTCATTTTTCTTCATCATAATATCATAAAGTTTTGTATGTCCCATCATTACCACGTTTAAAACCTGCTCATCTTCGTATGCAAAGTGGTCCTGTTTTAGGAATGAAAGTCTTTTATTTTTATCAATGATTACTTCCTGAAGTAGATTCAGCTCTCCTGTAAGTATTTTTAAAATGTTGATTTTCCTGCACCGTTAGGTCCAATTATTCCGTAACAGTTACCTGGTGTAAATTTTATGTCCACTTCATCAAAAAGTTTTCTTCCTCCAAACTGGACTGATAAATTACTTGTTGAAATCAAAAATTCCTCCTTTAAATTAATTATTCGATACATTATATCAAAAAGAGGTGAATGACAAATAGAAAAGAGATATATTCAAAAAGTAATTAAAAGAAAAATTTTAAGCTTGTGAAATAACTTTTTGGTTTATAATAACAGTATAAAGTAGATTTTGAAACAGGAAAGGAGAAACTGATGAACCTGAAAAAAGTTTTTTATGTAATTTAGCGTTATCATTAATGGCGTTTATACTCACAGGGTCTAGGAACAAGCATGTCGATAGAGGGAGCCATAGGAATAAGCAGTTTTAATGCTCTAAATTACAGTCTCTCCAATTTGTTTCAAATGAAAATAGGAACAATGACAATATATTAAATTTGCTTTTTCTTATTTCTCTACATTGTTCTGACAAAGGTAAAATTTATAGTAAAAATATGTTTTTCAGTTAATTGCTGTTTCATCCATAGGGATTGTAATAATTTTTTCACATATAATATTTTTGATAAAATGGAAGTTGGTAACTATTTTTATTTTCAGTAAAATGTATCTAGTGTGCGGAGTATTTATAGGGGGATTTCAGTGGCATTTATATTGGCACTGGACACAATGAGTTTTTCCAGTTGAGGCATTCTGCTTGAAATTACAAATATGAAAAATATAAAAATTTTCTAAAGTCAGAAGGCTCATAGATATAATTTCAGTATCAGTTTCCTTCTGATAACATTGCTGTTTTTCTTATCCTTTAGTAATAAGGAGGGACTGTTGTAAGTTTATTGTTGTTTTCAACAGTAATTGGATATTTTCATGAAAAATTTAGAAAAATCGGAAGCTTTATACGAAATTTGAAAATATTTATTTGATTTAAATATAAAAAAATATTAAAGGATGTGATTTTAATGAAAAGGATTTTAACAGTAATATTTATGTTGATGTCAGTATTGGCATTTACGAAGGTTCCAGCTAAAACAGCTCAAAAAAAGCAAAAAAATAATAAAACCGAAAAGATGTGGAACTGGTTTTTATCCTTGACAGAAGCGGTTCAATGGGTGGACTTGAATCAGATACTATTGGAGGATATAACTCAATGCTTTCAAAACAGAAAAAGGAAAAAAACAGGGAAAAGTTTCTGTAACAACAGTTCTGTTTGATGATCAGTATGAACTGCTTTATAATCAGGTTCCTATTGAAAAAGTATCTCCCATGACGGAAGAGGAATATTATGTGAGGGGAAGTACAGCTTTACTTGATGCAATAGGAAAACTGTAATGCAGGTAAAAGGCAAATCAGGATAAAAAGAAATTAAAGATAAGGTTCTGTTTGTGATAATAACTGATGGAATGGAAAAATGCAAGCCGTGAGTACAGGGTGGAGCAGGTGAAAAATTAATAGAAGAAAGAAAAGAAAAAGATAATGAGAATTTCTATTTTTAGGGGCGAATATTGATGCAATTGGAACTGCAAAAGACATAGGAATAGACTCTTCAAGGGCTGTACGTTTTAAATCAGACAAAAAGGACAGCAAAAATTATGAAGTCTTAAATGAAGCTAATTAAGGAAATAAGAGGTGGATATCAGCTTAATGATTCATGGAAAAACGGAATTGAAGAAGATGTTAAAAACAGGGGAGAATAATTTAGAAAATTTTATAAAAACTTGATATTTTCTTTGATATGATGTATCATAAGTGCGAATTATGATTTCCATATATTTTAGAAAATCTATAAAATAAAAAGTAAAAAAGTGGAGAAAATGATATGGAAACGGCGTTAAACACAATTAATTTTCAACAGATGGCCTTCACATTTCTTGGAGGATTAGGTCTGTTTTTATTCTGTATCAAGTACATGGGGATGGATTACAGATGCTGCCGGGTGATAGACTGAAATACATTCTGGATAAAGTATACGACCTCTCCTTTTTAGGAGTCCTTGTAGGAATTTTTGTAACTGCACTGATACAGTCAAGTTCAGGAACTTCTGTTATAACTATAGGGTCTTGTAGGGCAGGATTACTTACATTAAGACAGGCTATAGGAATTATAATGGGAGCAAATATTGGAACGACAATAACAACATTTATAATCGGATTCAATATTTCTAATATGCATTGCCGATATTATTTATCGGAGCTTTCTGCCTGTTTTTGTGAAGATTGAAAAGGTAAAACAATGTAGGACGTATTTTATTTGGATTTGGAGGAGTATTCTTTTCACTGACACTTATGTCGGGAGCAATGGCACCACTGAAATACTCTGCCTGCATTTAAAGATGTAATGGTAAGTCTGAGCGAAGTCCAGTTCTAGGTGTTTTTATAGGGACTACGATAACAGTGCTTGTACAGGCTTCAAGTGCAACAATAAGTGTACTTCAGAATATATATCAGGAAGGGCTTATACCATTGAAAGCCGCATTACCTGTATTATTTGGAGATAATATAGGAACAACAATTACAGCAATAATAGCTGTATAGGTTCAAATACTTCAGCAAAAAGCTGCAGGCTTCACATGTAATGTTTAATGTGGTTGGAACAGTTATATTTTTAATATTTTTGACTCCATTTTTCAATGTTTGTTGCGAAAAATGGAACAGATTCTTCATCTGAATCCTAAAATGGCAATAGCATTTGCCCATGGATCCTTTAATATGATGACAACAGTTCTTTTTATTTCCTTTTATAGGAGTTCTGGAATATCTGGTTGTTAAAATAATTAAAGATAAAAGAGATGAGGAAGAAGCATATAAGACAACTCCTGATCCGGCATTGATAACTGCACCGGTTATTGCCTTTAGGACAGGTGAAAGCAGGAGCTGCTTACAATGACAGGATTTTGCATTTGAAGAACTTTCAAAAACTTCAGTTTCCTACTTCTTGACAGAGATGAAAAATTGTTTGAGAAAGTTGAAAAAGGGAAGAAAAAATAAATACAGTTGATCAGGAAATAACAAAATATCTGGCACTTTTATCCAAACAGGATTTTGGAGAAAAGGAAGGGAAGAAATAGCCACTTACCTTGATTTGTAGAGATATTGAAAGGGTAGGAGATCATGCCCATGGTATCGTAAAAAGATGTAAAAATATGAATAAGCAAGAAATTCAAGTTTCTCTGATACCGCTTATGCAGAAATAAAGGAACTTGAAGAAATAGTGGAAAAATATGATTGCAAACTGCAACAGTGGCTTTAAAGGAATCAAGCATTGATAAGGCAGTGAAGTTATAGATTTACATAATAAGGAAAGAGAAAAGGAAAAGAAAATAAGAAAGAATCATATAAAGAGATTAAGTGAGCAGACTGTGAAATAAAAAGCAGGATTATCTTTTGTTGATCTGGTGCTGCACTTTACGAGAATAGCGGATCATACTAGAAATATTGCAGAAAGAGTTTTTGGAAAAATAGAGTATAGTATATATAAAAAGATATAGAAATAAATATTAACAGGATTAAAATGGGGCTGTTTTAAAATTAAAAAGTTATGAAATGACAAATAAAAATGGGGAAAAGCTATTGCAAGCAAGTTATTTTAGTGTGTTATGAAATATGAACTTTAGTTTTAAAGCAGTCCTGTTTTATTTTTACAGGTCAGTAAAAATGTTATCTGATAATTTAAAATCTTTTTGGATATAGAAAAATAAATCATAAGTGAGGTGGAATATGTCAGAGTTAAAATATTTGGAATTACTGTCTAAAAATTTTAGGAACATTGCAGAAACTTCTACGGAGATTATTAATCTGGAGGCGATACTGAATCTTCCAAAAGGGACGGAACATTTTCTTTCGGATGTGCACGGTGAGTATGAGGCTTTTTACTCATGTGCTTAGAAACGGTTCAGGAAAGCATAAGACAGAAAAATAGAAGATATATTTGGAGAAACATTGGAGGAAGGTGAAAAGAAGGAGCTGGCTATGCTGATTTACTATCCTGAAGCCCAAGTATGACCTTGAGGAAAAGAAAAATAAAAAAATATGGAAGAATGGTCAAGAAAAATATATACAGACTTGTAAAGGTGTGTAAGACATGATCTGACAAAAATATACTAGATCAAAAGGTGAGAAAAGCGATGCCAAAGGATTTTGAGTATATTATTCAGGAACTTCTATATGAAAGAAATGAAGATGAAAGCAAGAAGGACTATGATGACGCAATTATGATACTATAATTTCAATAAAGTACACAAAAGCTTTTTATATGAAGGCAATGGGGAACTGATACGTCGACTTGCCATTGACAGGCTGCATGTTGTTGGGGATATTTATGACAGGGGACCTGCACCTCATCTTTGATATATGGATTGTCTGCAGGAATACCATAATGTGATATCCAGTGGGGAAACCATGATCTGTTGTGGATAGGAGCAGGAATTGGAAATAAGGCATGCATAGCAAATGTAATAAGGATATGTTCGAGATACAACAACCACGATATTCTGAAGAAGCATATGGGATAAATCTTCTACCCCTTGCAACTTTTTGCAATGAAGATTATGGAAAGGATCATGCAGAAAGTTTCAGATCCAAAGGGAGGAGTAGATAACGATCTTATAGCCCAGATGCATAAAGCTATTTCATAATACAGTTTAAGGTTGAAGGAATATTTTGCGGAACGTAATCCCCAATTTGAAATGGAAGATAAGGAACTGCTGAAAAATATAAACTATCACAAGGAACAGTGACATATAGGAGGAAAGGAGTATCAGCTGAATGACACTCATTTTCCTACTGTAAATCCTGATAATCCTCTGAACTTACAAAGGAAGAGGTTGCTCCTGAATAAATTGAAAACATCTCATTTATGAATAGTGAAAAAGTTGCAGAGACATTTGAAAATTTCTACTGAATAAAGGTTCCATGTATTTAAAATGTAACTCAAATCTGCTCTATCATGGATGTATTCCTCTGACAGCGAAGGAGAACTTGTTGAAGTAAACATAGACGGAATAAAGCTATAAAAGGAAAGTCCTATTTTTGACAAGATAGAGGCATATAGCGGAAAGTTTCTTTAACTGGGAAAATAATGAAAAGGACAAAAGAAACAGGGATTTTAGTGGTATCTCTGGTGCGGGAAAAATTCCCGCTATTTGGGAAGGATGTAATGAGAACTTTTGAAAGATACTTTATAGATGATAAAAATTCATAAGGGAAAATAAGAATCCTATTATACTTTTATCAATAAAAAGGAAACATGTGAAATGATTTTAAGGGAATTTGGACTGAATCCGGAAACTTCCCATATAATAAAATGGTCATGTTCCTGTGAAAAGGAAGGGAAGGAATCGCCGGTAAAGGCTGACGGAAAACTTTTCATGATTGATGGAGGATTTTCCAAGGCATATCGTAAAACTACCGGAATAGCTGGATATACGTTGGTTTATAATTCCTACGGAATAAAAAGATTATTTCCTGCAACCTTTGAATCACAGGAAAAAGCCATAAAGTGAAGGCAGATATTCTTTCATCAACAGTAGTTTTTGATGAAATCCGTGAAATAACCAAGGTAAAAAGACACTGACATAGGAAAAAGGAACTTCAGAGACAGATAGATGACCTGAAGAAGCTGTTAATATCCTTCATAGGACAGGATTAATAAAGCAGAAGGAAATTTAATCGGATTAATTCTTGAAAAATAAATGAATATCTGATATACTTTATACACAAAAATAAAAATGTAACTTATATATTTTTCGAATAAGGCGAATTGTTTCTACAGGCAACCATAAACTGCCAACTATAAGTGAAATAAACTAGAATTATAATCTGATTATTTTTGCTTTTTGTAGTGCAAATGAAATCAGATTTTTGTTATATAAGGAAAAGTTATAAAAATAATGGGAGGAATAATGAAAAGCTTACTATCTATCAGTTTCAAAAATAACAATGTTTAGACATGATTTTTGTCCTGTCAGCTTTTTATGACCCAAAAAGTATTTTTCAGATATAAATCTGAATGTACCTGAAATCTAAGTATGCCTGTACTTAGATTTTTATTACATTAGTTTTATCATTAAATCAATTGAAATATACATACTAGGAGGAGAAAATGAATTATAGAATCTTTGTGGAGAAGATTTCAGAGTGGGAAGACAGAATCTGATGAATGATCTGAGGGAAAACGTAGGTATTGAATCACTGATTTCTAAGAATACTAAACATCTATGATGTTTTTAATTTAAGCAAGGAAGAGCTGGATGAAAAATTGTTTTCTTTTCTGAAGTGAATGTGGATAAAGTTTATAATTCATTGGAAGAAGTATTTGCTGCTGTAGAAAATAAGGAAAAATATATATTTTGCAGTTGAATTTATACCCCGGTCAGTATGATCAGAGGGCGGATTCAGCAGTTCAATGTATAGATCTTCTGGCAGATAATGAAAAATTTTAATGTAAAAAGCGGAAAACTGATAGTCCTATACGGGAAATATAACCCTGAGGAACTAGCTAAACATATACTATATAAATGAAGTTGAAATGAGGGAGAAAAATTTAAATATACTTGAAGAAAATCTGGAACAGGAAAATACGGAAAAAGTTCCGTTTATGAAAAACTTTATAAACAAAACTTCGAAGAAATAGCAGATATGAGAAATAATCTTGAACTTGCAATGACTACAAATGATTTACTTTTTATTCAGAATATTTTTAAAAATGAGGAAAAAGAAACTCACTGAAACTGAAATAAGAGTTCTCGATACATACTGGTCTGACCATTGCAGACATACTACCTTTGAAACAATAATAGATGATGTAAAAATAGAAAAATGAAGTGTACAGGGATATAATAGACTCTTTGGAGAATAGTAAAAAGCAGGGAATATGTACATGGAGAAAGCTTGGGAAAAACCTATGACATTAATGGATTTGTGACAGTATTTGGAAAGGAACAGAGAAGAAGGAGAACTTCCTGATCTGGAAGTTTCAGATGAAATAAATGCATGTTCAATTTACATTGATGTGCCTGTAAAAGGAAAAATAGAAAAGTGGATTTTACAGTTTAAGAATGAAACTCATAACCACCCTACAGAAATAGAGCCATTTGGAGGAGCATCAACATGTATTGGTGGAGCCATAAGGGATCCGTTATCAGGAAGAACATTTGTGTATCAGGCAGTTAGAATAAGCGGTTCTGGAGATCCAACTGAAAAACTGAACGACACACTTAAAGGAAACTACCCCTCAGAGGGTAATAACTCAGAAGGCCGCACATGGATATTCTTCATATGGAAACCAGATAGGGCTGGGCAACAAATCTCTATGTAAAATGAAATATATGATGAAGGATACAAGGCTAAAAGACTGGAACTGGGACTTGTAGTTGGAGCTGCGCCTGCTGAAAATATTATAAGGGAAAAACCTGAAAAAGGAGATGTCGTTATTCTTCTAGGAGGAAGAACAGGAAGAGACGGTATCGGTGGAGCAACAGGATCCTCAAAGGAACATACTACAGAATCATCTGAAAAATGCAGTGCTGAAGTTCAGAAGGAAATGCAGTAACTGAGAAGAAAAATTCAGAGACTGTTTAGAAATAAGGAAGTTACACAGCTTATAAAAATGTAATGATTTCGAGGGCAGGAGGAGTTTCCGTAGCAATAGGGGAACTTGCTGACAGGGCTTAGAAATAGATCTAGACAAGGTAAGAGTAAAATATGTTGGTCTTACAGGTACTGAACTTGCCATTTCAGAATCACAGGAGAGAATGGCGGTAGTTGGCAGAGGAAAAATGTAGAAAAATTTATAAAACTTGCTGAAGAGGAAAATCTGGAAAGCATATAAAGTGGCTGAAGTAAATGATACAGGAAGACTTGTAATGAAATATAGAAATGAAGTCATAGCAGATATTTCAAGGAATTCCTTAATACAAACGGTGCAAAATCAAATATAAACATAGAAATAGAAAAACAGGAAAACTGAATCTGGAAAAGAAAAATTGACGGAGCAGATTTCAAGGAAAAGATTTATCAATAATCTTAAAGACTTAAATGTATGTTCACAAAAGAGGACTTATGGAAACATTTGATTCATCAATCGGTTCAACAACTGTTCTGATGCCTTATGGAGGAAAATATCAGCTTACACCTGCAGATGTGTCTGTACAGAAGGTTTCTGTTGAAAAATGCTGAAACAGATGTGGACTTCTAATGGTAGGTTACGGATATAATCCTTTCGTGGCAAAACAGTCTACATTCCATGGAGGAGCATATGCTGTAATAGAATCCATAGCTAAAAGTAGTTGCAGCCGGTGAAATTATAAAAAAATATAAGATTTACTTTTCCGTGAATATTTTGAAAGATTAGGTAAGGATTCGAAAAATGGGGAAGACCTTTATCAGCATTATTGGGAGCATTCCATATTCAGAAGGAATTTGGCCTGCCTTCAATAGGAGGTAAGGATTCCATGAGCGGAACCTCAATGATATATCTGTACCGCCTACACTGGTTTCGTTTGCGGTGAGTATGACGACTGCTGAAAATGTAATTTCACCTGAATTTAAGAAGGCGGGGAATAATATTTATCTTGTAAGGACAGCTTATGATGAAAAATGATTTGCCTGACTCTGAAGGAACTAAAGAAAAATTTTGATTTTTATAACTGAAAATATTAAAATATAAAAAGATTGTATCGGCAGCAGCAATAAAAATGGTGGTTTATCTGAAGCGGTAGCAAAAATGGCTTTTGGAAACAAGCTGGGTGCAGATATAAAAATCTGACGGAATAATAGGGGAAAAATGAATGGTTCAAGGCAGAATACGGAACTTTCATAGTTGAAACAGCTGAAAAATTTGATTATGAAAAATGCAGTTCTGCTTGGAAATGTAATTTCAGAAGGAAAAATAGTAATTGACAGTAAAGTTGAAATTAATCTGGATGAACTGATAGAAGAATGGGAAAAACCTCTGGAAAAAAATCTTCCTACAAGAAAAGAAATAGAAAATTGCCATTTACTGCCTCATTGCAATGGAACTAAATATAAAGAAAATAGAACTTGTTGAAAGAGAAAAATGTAATAAGCAGTTTTTCAAACAGCATAGCAAAACCGAGAGTATTTATACCTGTATTCCCCGGAACAAACTGTGAATATGACCTGGAAAGAGCGTTTAACAGGGAAGGTGGAATTGCTAAAATAGGAGTATTTAACAATCTGACACATGAAAAATATATTAAATTCAATAGACGGATTTTGTTAAGGAAATAGAAAATTCACAGATACTTATGCTCCAGGAGGATCTCAGTGTCGGAGATGAACCTGACGGATCTGCAAAAATTTATGGTTGCTGTTCTGAAAAATGGAAGGGTTAAAGAAGCGATTGACAAACTTCTAAGAGGGATGGTCTGATACTGGGAATTTGTAACGGATTCCAGGCCCTTATAAAGTCAGGACTTCTGCCATATGGTGAAGTAAGGAGCTAAATGAAGATTCACCCTACATTGACATTTAATAATATAAATAAACATATGTCAAAAATAGTAATGACTAAAAATTATTTGCAAACAACTCACCATGGCTTATGGGAATGAATGAAGGGATATCACACCATTCCAATGTCACATGGGAAGGAAGAGTTGTCATTACAGAGGAGGAATATAAAAATTATATAAAATAACCAGATAGCTACAAAAATATGTAGACTTTGAAGGTAATTCAAGTATGGATTCACAGTTTAATCCTAACGGTTCCTACTATGCAATAGAAGGAATGCTTGCACATAAAGGAAGAATCTTTTGGAAAAATGGCACATTCAGAAAAGAACAGGAAAGAACCTGTATAAAAATATATATGGAAACAAGGATCAGAATATATTTAAAAATGGAGTAAAATTTTTCAAATAAGAAGAAAAAATTTTATGTTACGGAGATAGAGTTTTGTTTTATATTATTTCTATCTTCGTACCTTGAATAAATTTGTTTTTATAAAGGAAGTTTGATGTGAAAAATAAATAAATTTCTACTTTTTAGCTATTTTGTTGTTATTATTTTTATCAAATTGTCAGATCAAAAATGTCAAAAATAGAAAAATGAAAGTGAACAAATATTTGACGATGTTTCATCTGATAAATTATTAGGAATTAGATAATATGTCTGAAGAAGAAAAGAAAGAACTTCTTGAAATGTCAGAAAATGAAAAATTAGATATTTATTTTAAAAATTGGATGGAAATTGTTAAATATTTTTATTTGATAGATGTTTATGAAGATTATAAAATACATTTTTAGATGAGAACAATAATTTTATTGAAACTGATGAAAGTGAAATTAATAAATTTTTATCAAATTTATCAGGGTAGATTTTGAAAATTTAGATAATGCTATTCAAAAAATTGACAAGTGAAATTGAGAAAAAGCCAAAATATGAAAAAGCTGATAAGTTAATGGAAGACTGGGTTCAAATCTTTAGTAATCTGGAAATCAAAATAAAAGAAATACAAGAGTATTATGAATCAAAAGAATATAAAAAGATAATTTTTCAAAGGGAAAAAAAGTTAAATACTGAGTATTTAAAAATGTGGAAATTCAAGAAAAAGAGCCAAAAAAATATAGCAAAATTTAATTTTAAATCCAGATATCTTCCAGAAAAAGAAATTATTATGGAAACAGAGAAAGAATATGGAAAAGATTTTTGCTATGATAAATTTATTAAAATTAAATGTACTATTTGAAATTTTTATAATGAATTAAATGATTGGAAAAATAGTAGATAATAGTGATGCTGATTTTAACATATTAGCTGGGAATAAATATAATAGTCAGTATTTAAAAACTGAAAAATTCAAAGTGAAATCATAAGAATACTAGAGGAAATAAAAAGAAAAATATAACTTTAATACTTCAGAAGTATCAATAGATAAAAATGTATTTTCTAGTTGTTGGTGAATATCAAAAGGAATTAAAAATTATTGAATGAAATAATATCTGACATAGAAAATAATAATTATGAAAAAGTAAATGAAAATAATTTTATTTTTAAAGCGACAAAATCTTGAGATAGGAGATACGATAATAAAATTAACTATTAAGGAGGAAAAATAATAATGAAAGTAGCAATATTTTTTGGAAGTAAATCTGATACGGAAAAATGAAAGGAGCTGCAAACTGTCTTAAGGAATTTGGAATAGAATATGGAAGCTTATGTGCTTTCTGCCCACAGAGTTCCTGAAAAGCTGGAAGAAGTACTTGCAGATGTGGAAAAAGAGGAGCTGAAGTGATAATAGCGGGAGCAGGACTGGCTGCCCATCTTCCGAGGGTTATAGCATCAAAACAGTACTGCCTGTGGTGGGAGTGCCTTTAAATGGAGCAATAGGAGGACTTGATGCACTTTTATTCGATTGTACAGATGCCAAAAATCAATTCCTGTTGCAACAGTAGGAATAGACAATTCATATAATGCGGCTATGCTGTCTGTGACAGATTCTGGCTCTGAAATATCCTGAAATCAAGGAAAAACTTGTAAAATTCAGAAAAGAAATGAAGGAAAAATTTATTAAGGAAAAACTGAAGAAAAAGTGGAATTTTAAGAGGAGAAAAATGAGTGACAGCAATCATAGTGAAATTATGAGGGTAGATAAAAATTTTTAACTCAAGATCAATTAAAAGAATGTGAGGAAAAAATATATAAATAGAGTATGAAATTTGTGGAAAAATGCATTTAAAGCCCAATTTATTAAATAATATAACTGTAAGTGTTCCAAAAACTTATGACAGATATTATTATTATTTTAAACTAAGTGATAATTTAATAACTCGTTTTTATGGTAAACGGACAATTTCTAATGAAACTGAAAAATATGTCAGAAGCTCGATAAAATAAAAATTATGTACAAAAAGTTAGAAACAGTTGCAAAAGTAATAGTAAGATATTATTATGATATTACAAAAATATTTTCAGGAAAGAATATCAGCACTGGATATTGAAAAATTATATGATGAGTATTCTGAAGAAGGATTGAAGGAAATTGAAAGAATTATGCAGGAGATAACTTTGTTTTATGCCAAAATGTATTACAAATACCCTCTTGTTGGAAGAAAAGAAAGCTTCTAAAGCTTTAAAAGAAGAAATGGAAAGATACAATGTTGATGAACAGCTTGCAGAACTTGAAAAACAGTTTCATTAATAAGAGATATTGTATCTTATCAGCTAGAAAGAAAAAGGGAAAAAGAAAAAGAGAAAGCAGAGAAAAAGTGAAATATGGAATATGATATTTGCAACTATAGGAGTAGTTTTTAGTAATTATTCAAATAGTTCAAGGTTTTTTTAGTAAATAAGTTAATTTTTAGATATTATAAAACAAAAATGGAGGAATTAAAAATGCAAAAAAAGATTTCATTTATGAAGGAAAAGCAAAACAGGTATATTCAACAGATGATGAGAATTTGGTAATAATCCACTATAAAAGATGACGCAACAGCAGGAAATGGAGTAGGAACTATTAAAGATAAAGGAATCATAAATAACAAAATTACTGCCAAATTATTTTTTCAGTACTTGAAAAAATGGAATAAGAACTCATTTTAAGGAAATGCTGAATGAAAAGGGATCAGCTTTTGTGAAAAACTTGAAATAGTACCTTTGAAGTAATTGTTAGAAACGTAATAACTGGTTCTATGGCAAAAAGAGTTGGAATTGCTGACGGAACTATACCTAAAACTACAATATTTGAAATATGCTATAAAAAAATGATGAATATGGAGACCCATTGATAAATGACTATCATGCGGTGGCTATGGGACTGCTACTTTTTGATGAACTGAAATATATCTATGAAACAACTACAAAAATAAACGACCTTCTGAAAAAGTATTTGATGAAGAAGGAATTACATTAGTGGACTTCAAGATAGAATTTGGTAAAAACAGTAAAGGTGAAATACTCCTTGCAGATGAAATTACACCTGATACATGCAGACTATGGGACAAAGCGACAGGTAAGAAACTTGACAAAGACAGATTCAGACAGGATTTAGGTGGAATAGAAGAAGCATATATTGAAATATTAAACAGATTGGGAAGCTTAGTAATGAGGAATGAGAAGGAGAGAATTTCATGTTTTTAGAAAAAGTCAGATAAAATGGAGGAAGAATGTGGAGTAATCGCCTTCCATTCAAATAAAATACGTGAAAATTTGACATCACTGGCATATATTGGAATGCAGGCTTTACAGCATAGAGGTCAGGAGTGTGCAGGAATGACGATTTGTGACAGTATTACAGAAAATAAGGTGAGACATAAGACATTGAAGAATATGGGATTAGTTTTCGAAGTGTTTTTCAATGGAGGAACTGTTAAAATATAAAGGAAATATCCTTATAGGTCATGTAAGATATGCAACAACCGGAATAGTTACTGTAGATAATGCACAGCCATTCAGCGGAGATTCCGGAATGGGTAATATTTCCCTTTGCACATAACGGAAATCTCATAAAAATTGAAAAATTAAAAGAAAAACTGATGAAGGATGGTATTACCTTCACGCAACTTCTGATACGGAAGTAATTTTAAAAAGCTGTTAGGTAGAAATGCAAAATACGGAATGAAGGAAGCACTGTTAAAAACTCTTGACGTCATTGAAGGAGCTTTTGCATTAGTAATAATTATAAATGACAAACTGATTGGAATCAGGGATCCGAGAGGAATAAGACCATTATGTATGGGACAGAGGGAAGATGGGACTTATGTACTTGCTTCTGAAACGGTGGCACTGGATACTGTAAATGCAAAATATATAAGGGATATAGATGCCGGAGAAATGATTATTATTGATGAAAATGGAATTGAATCAATAAAATATCTAGAACTTCTGGAAAAATAACAGAAAAATGAGGAAAAAGCTCATGTGCCTTTGAATATGTATATTTTGCAAGACCGGACAGTATAATAGACGGGATTGATGTATACGGGTAAGGCATGATGCAGGAAGATATCTGCATGAACAGCATCCTGTAGAAGCTGGATATTGTAATAGGAGTTCCAGATTCAGGTATCCCTGCGGCAATAGGCTATGCTGAAGCTGAGCGGAATTCTTTTTGCAAAGGCACTGGTAAAAATAAATATATTGGAAGAAGCTTTTTATTTATCCGACACAGGAGCTTAGGGAACAGGCAGTAAAGGTAAAATTAAATCCCTATAAGAAAAATGATAGAAGGAAAAAGAGTGGTTGTAGTGGATGACTCACTGGTGAGGGGAACTACATCAAAAAAACTTATAAAAATGATACGTGATGCGGGAGCAAAGGAAGTACATTTTCAGGTCTGCCTCGCCGAAAGTGCTGGAGTGAATGCTATTTCAGGGGTAGATATTGCCAATAAAAAGGAACTGGTGGCAAGTTACATGACTACCGAGGAAATTTGCCATGAGATTGGAGCCGATACATTGGAATACTCTGTCACTGGAAAATTTATTGAAAATTTTTAAAGGGAAAAATGTCAGCCCTGATATGGATGAAAAGCAGCTGCCATACTTGTAAAAATGATTTCTGTGGGATGTTTTTTCAGGAAAGTATCCGATAGTGGATTATTAAGAAAAATTATTTTTAACTGATTCTAATATGAAATGAATAATTTGAAAATATTTTTACAGAGCGGAATATTTTTGAAAGATTATGAAAATGGAGGAAAAAAAGGAAATGGGAATTTTGGCAATACATTCAAAGGAAGTAAGAAAAGATTTAGGGTGGACTTGCCTACTACGGTATGTTTGCATTACAGCATAGAGGTCAGCAAAGTGCAGGATTTACAATATGTGACACTATCACTGAAAATAAGGTGAGACATAGAACTATAAAAAGCCCGGACTTGTAGCTGATGTATTTTCTTTGGAAGATTTAAACAGCTATATAGGAAATATTCTGATAGGCCATGTAAGATATGGAAGAGAAGGTTATTCATCAATGAGAAACTGTCAGCCTCTGGAAGGGGAAACTTCATTGGGAAAAAGTTTCCATTGTACATAATGGTGATTTGAGTAATTATAAGGAACTGAAACAGGAACTGCTTGGAGAAGGGATCTTTTCCAGACATCAATTGATACGGAAGTTATTTTAAAACTGATTGGTAAGAATGCAGTGCATGGAGTAAAGGAATGTGCCTTAAAAACAGTGAATAAACTTAAAGGCGGATTTGCCCTTGCAATGATTCTGAATGATAAACTTGTGGGAGTAAGGGATCCTAGAGGGTTGAGACCTCTTTCCCTTGGAAAAATAGGTGAAGAAACCCTTGTGCTGGCATCAGAAACTTGTGCACTGGATGCAATGGGAGCAGAATTCATAAGGGAAATAGAACCCTGAGAAATTGTAATAATCGATGAAAAAGGAATTGAGTCAATAAAATATAACGACAAGGAGAAAAACAGGTAAGTGCATTTGAATATATTTATTTTGCAAGACCTGACAGTGTCATAGACGGAATAGATGTTTATGGGTTCAGACATGAAACAGGGAAATATCTGTACAGACAGAATCCTATAGAGGCGGATATTGTTATAGGAGTTCCTGATTCGGGAGTTCCTGCAGCCATAGGATACGCACAGGAAAGCGGAATTCCATATAGACCGGCTTTTAGTAAAAATAAGTATATTGGAAGAACATTTATCACTCCAATACAGGAACTCAGGGAACAGGCAGTAAAGGTAAAACTGAATCCGATAAAAAGCCTGCTGGAGGGAAAAAGAGTAGTAGTTGTAGATGATTCAATCGTACGTGGAACTACATCAAAAAAATTAGTAAAAATGCTATATGAAGCAGGAGCAAAAGAAGTACATTTCAGGGCGGCATCTATAGTTATTAAGGGAAGATTTTTCGAGTAGATGTAAATCCTGGAAGCACATTTAATTGGAAATTACTTGACTCCGGATGAAATCAGGGATAATATTGAGCAACAACACTGGGATATCTGTCTTAGGAAAATTTAAGAAAGATATTTGGAAGAGATGACTTTTACATGGATTGCTTTAAGAAAGATGATAAACTAATTTCAATAAAGTTTAAAAAGTATGCAGGGAGGAAAAATGACGATTTCTTATAAAAGATTCAGGAGTAGATAAGGAAGAAGGATACAGAACGGTAGAGAAAAATAAAGGATAAGGTAAAAAAAGTACATACAGTGCAAATGTTATGAATGAAATTGGAAGCTTTGGAGCACTCTATAAACTTGGAGATTATAAAAACCTGTTCTTGTATCGGGAACTGACGGAGTGGAACAAAACTGAAAATTGCTTTTTGAAACAGGGAAAATATGACACAGTTGGGAATTGACTGTGTGGCAATGATGCGTAAATGATATATTGTGTCATGGTGCCAAAAGCCTCTGTCTTGATTATCTGGCATGTGGAAAGCTTGATTCAGATGTTTCCTCAGAGATTATAAAAGGAGTTGCAGACGGATGCCTTCAGGCGGAGCTTCCCTGATAGGTGGAGAAACAGCTGAAATGCCTGGATTCTACACAGTAGAGTGAATATGATATTGCAGGATTTGCAGTGAGTGCAGTAGAAGAGGAAGAAATAGTGAATGGTTCAGATATCGAAGAAGGGGATACTATAATAGCCATTTCTTCAAGCGGGACCTCACAGTAACGGTTTTTCCCTCATAAGAAAAACTTTTTGTTGATTTAAACGAAGTATACGAAAATAAAAGAATATGGGAACATCTGCTGACTCCGACAAAGATTTATGTAAAATCCATCAGAAACTTATGGAAAGTGTAAAAATAAATGGAATGGCCCATATAACAGGTGGTGGTTTGATAGAAAATGTTCCTAGAACAATACCTGACGGATTCTGTGCAAATATCGACAGAAAAAGATGGAAATACATCCTATATTTAAACATGGGATATTTTAAAAAGGTAACTGAGAGATGAGTTATGGGAACATTTAACATGGGTGTAGGATTTATAGTTATCGTTAAGAAGGAAGATGCAGAAAAACTATAGGTATTTTGAAGGAAAATGGAGAAAAATGCCTATGAAATAGGATATATAAGTAAAGGTGAGAATAAATTATGTCTGAAATAAAGAAAAAATAGCAGTTTTTGTTTCAGGTTCAGGGATCTAACCTGCAGGCAATAATAGATAGTATAGAATCTGGAAAACTGAACTGTGAAATTGCCTGTGTTATAGCTGACAGGCCATGTTATGCACTGGAAAGGGCTGAAAAATCATAATATAAGAGTCTAGTCATGCTGGATAGAAAAACTGTTCGGAGAAAACTTTCAGATGAAATTGATATGATTTTTAAGTGATGCAATGAAAAATTTCATATATTGTGCTGGCAGGTTATTTATCAATACTTTCAGAAAAATTTTGTAAAGAAAATGGGACAGAAAAATTATAAATATGCATCCTTCCCTTCTTCCAAAATTTGGAGGGAAAGGAATGTATGGAGCTTAAAGTTCATGAGCAGTACTGAAGGCAGGAGAGAAAGGAAAGTGGATGTACAGTTCACTATGTGGATTCGGGAATAGACACAGGATGAACCGATAATGAGCATGAAAGGTACCCTGTAGCTTGAGAGGAGATACTGCCTGAAATACTTCAGAAAAGAGTTCTTGAAAAGGAACATCTGCTTCTGGTAAAGGGACTTGAAAAATATTAGAGGATTAGACTAGTATAATTGAGATAGATTAAAAAGGCAGATATGGGAAAGGAGCAGGTGAAAATGAAAAAGAGCTTTTGATAAGTGTTTTTGATAAGACTGGAATACTTGAATTTGCAAAAGTTTCTTAAGGAAAAAAATATAGAAATAGTATCAACAGGAGGAACTTATAAATATCTGAAAGGAAAATGGACTTGAAGTGATTGAAATTTCAGAAGTTACAAAATTTAAGGAAATGCTTGATGGAAGAGTTAAGACATTGCATCCAAATATACATGGTGGAATACTTGCCATAAGAGATAATAAGGAGCATATGGAAACAATTCAGAGGAAGGGATAGAAACTATAGACTTTTGTAGTAGTGAATCTTTATCCTTTCTTCAGGGAAGTTCAGACAGATAAAACTTTTTGATGAAAAAGATAGAATTTATAGATATAGGCGAGGCCTACAATGCTGAGATCTGCCGCTAAAATCATTTTAAGGATGTAACTGTAATATGTGATCCTGAAGACTATGGAAAAAGTAACGAGGAAATTCAGAATAAAGGTGAAGTGTCATTTGAAACTAAAAAGACTGGCTGGAAAAGTTTTCAACCTGACTTCTGCTTATGATGCGGCAATATCAAGATTTCTTCTTGATGAGGAATATCCTAAATATCTGAATGTATCATATGAAAAGAAATTTGACCTCAGATATGGGGAAAATCCACATCAGACTTCTGCTTACTATGTTTCAACAACTGAAGAAGGAAGCATGAAGGATTTTTGTCCAGCTGAATGGAAAGGAACTGTCATTTAATAACATAAAGGGATATGGATATTGCATGGAAGGTTGCAAAACGAATTTGATGAAATTGCATGCTGTGCAGTGAAACATTCAACACCATGTGGTGTAGCAATTGCTGAGGATGTATTTACAGCTTATAAAAAGGCACATGACTGCGATCCTAGTTTCCATCTTTGGTGGAATTGTTGCAATTAACAGGGAAATAGATGCTGCAACAGCTGAGGAACTGAATAAAATATTCCTTGAAATAGTAATTGCCCCTTCTTATTCGCCGGAAGCTCTTGAAGTATTGAAAAATAAGAAGAATTTAAGAGTAATACAGTGTGAAGTGCCAAAACCTCAGGATAAATTTGAGTATATTAAGGTTGATGGCGGAATACTCGTACAGGAAACAAACAGAAAAATGATAGATGAAATGAAAATAGTAACGGAAAAACAGCCTACTGAGCAGGAAAAAAACAGGATATGATTTTTAGGAATGAAAGTAGTTAAAGCATGTAAAATCAAATGCGATAGTAGTTGTTAAAGGATGGTGCCGCAACAGGAATCGGTACAGGACAGACAAATAGAATATGGGCTACTGCACGCTCTGGAACATGCAAAAGGAGATTTGGAAACATTGGAAGGTGCAGTTCTCGCATCAGATGCCTTCTTCCCTTTCAGAGACTGTGTGGATGAAGCTGCAAAATATGGAATAAAAAGCCATTGTTCAGCCTGGATGGATCAATAAGGGATGAAAGAGTCAATACAGGCCTGCAATGAGCATGGAATAAGTATGGCATTAACTGGAATAAGACATTTTAAACATTAGATTGAAAGTTTGTATTTAGGCCATGTACTTAAAATAATATATGAAAAGTAAGATTAAAGTACTTGAGAATACCAAGAGAGTACATGTCCTAAAATAATACTTGACAAATGATGAAAAATGTGATAGACCTATTAATAGAAGTGAGAGGACTGTAGCTCAATTGGTCCAGAGCAACCGACTCTTAATCGGTAGGGTTGTGAGTTCGATCCTCACCAGTCCCACCATTCAAATAATGTTTATTATGTAAGAGTGTTTAGAGCTCTTATTTTATCTGTAAGGATTCTTTAAAAAGAATTATATAAAAATGAAAACAAAATTTTAATAAAAATAAATGTGATTATAAGAAAAATATAAATTATAAAAATTGCTTGACTTTTTATATTAGTGTACTGTATTATGTACATATATAGAAGGAGTGATTTTTATGACAAATACAAATGCAACTAATTTGAGAAAAATTTATTTTCCTATTTAGAATCAGCAATTGACTATAATGATGTTATTAATGTAAACACTAAAAGGAAATGCTATTATCATTAGCGAAGCTGAATATAATGGTTTGTTAGAAACTCTATACTTGTTATCAGACCCAACGATGAAGAAAAATTGAGCTGCAAAAATGCTGCTGATGAAGATTATGAGGTTTTTGAATGGTAGAAGAATACAAAATTTATATTTTGAAAGCTAATAAGGATAAAGAAAAATAAAAGCAATTTCCAGCATTAAAAAGAATAATGTGGAAAAATTAATAAATCTTATAAAGAAAAATCCTTTTCAGACACCACCACTCCCTATGAGATTTTTAACTAAAAGATTTGAAAGGTTATTATTCAAGAAGAATTAATAAACAGCACAGAGCTAGTATATGAAGTTATAGAAGAAGAGAAAAGAATAAATATTATTAGTATGTGGACACTATTATGAAATTTAAAAGTAGAAGGAATAAATTATGAAACAGACACAAGAAGAATGGACAAGATATATTCAGGATGAAATCATACTAGTTACGATAATTATAAGCATGCTTTTATTGAATATAAGGATTATTTGGAGAAATGCCTTTTGGAAAATCCACTAGATGTAGAAAAGGTGTGTCAATTAGCAGTTTACAATGAATTAACCTATCAATGGGAGGATATTTATAAATTATTGAATGAATTTATTAAAAATATGAAAATGAATTGACTGATGAGGAAAAATCACGGATTTATACTAATTTAGGGTATTATTATGATGATCAGAGATAGCAGTAAGAGAGCAATTAGAACTTTGAGAAAGGCTGTGGTGTTTAATCCAAATAATTCTAAAGGCTTATTATGAGCTTGAAGGCGAATTATTATGGTGCTAGGAAATATGATAAGTCGGAAGAAATGTATAAAAGAGCTTGTGAATTAGAAAAATAATCAATTTATAAATTTGAATATGTGAATTTATTGATTGTTAATGGAAAATACGAAGAGGCAAAAATAATTTTGGAAGAATTAATAAAAAGATTTTGAGTTTGAAAAAGAGATGCTAAGATAAAAATATATTATATTACAAATAAAATTCAATTAAAGAATTTGAAAATATTGAGAATAAATTGATGACTTGATGTTAGAAACTGTTAATAATGATGATTTTTGAGGAAGAGTTGCAGAGCTATATTATTTGGCTGGAAGTTATGAGAGAAGTGATTTATTCAAAGTTTGAAAATTCAAGATTATCAATTTCAGCTTGGTGGCTGAGATTCTGTATTCTTTAAAACAGTTAAACAAATAGAAAAATTGCAGAAAATTTTAAAATGGTTTTGAAGATTAAAGATGAAGAAATAGAGGACATTAAAAATGGAGAGTTTTAACAGAATGTACGGAATCTTATAGAAGAAATTAGGGAGATAAAGAGACAAATAAAAATTTGAATGTGGAATATAGAGAAAATTTTGAAAACAGATTATAAACAGAAGTGAAAAATTTATCCTAAATTTTCATATGACTGCTTTTTGATAGACTGTCCTCGACATCAGAAATTAGATTAAAAATTATGGAAAAATTTGCAGATTTTTATATTTAATACTACTATATGATAAGATATATTTAGGAGAAAAATGAGATATTGGATAATACCAGCAATAATGAAGTGAATGATAGGAAATATTGGATTAATAAAAAAGTGAATTTGATAAAAATGAAAATCTGAGAATTTATAAGATTAAAATTGTTAAAAATATGTAGATGATGAAAATTTATTTATAGAAAATCTTAAAAAGATAACGGATTGATAATACCTCAAGGTCCACTGAGGTTGCTAGTGAGCTTTTTAGAGTATATAGAAAAATTATATATAAATAAAGGATACAGGAGGAAAAATGAAAGTTCTAATAGTCGGAGCTGGAGGAAGAGAACATGCCATTGCATGAAATTGTCACAAAAACAAAGATGTTGAAAAAGATTTTATTGCACGGGAAATGCAGGAGCTGAACTGCTTGAGGTACGCAGAGAATGTTGACTTAAAAAGGATATACAGGAATATATTGATTTTGCAAAAGAAAAATGGAATTGATTTGACTATTGTAGGGAGCGAAGAACTTCTGGTTCAGGAATAGTTGATGAATTTAAGAAGAATGGACTAGAAGATATTCGGCCTGATAAAAAGGCTGCAATTCTTGAAGGAAGTAAGGCTTATTCTAAAGATTTTATGAAAAATATGGAATTAAGACAGCTATTTATGAAAGTTTTTGATAATTCTGAAAAAGCTAAAGGAATTTTTGAACAACTGGAAAGACTTTTCCTGTAGTTATTAAAGGCGAGCTGGACTGGCAGCAGAAAAGGGAGTTATAATTGCCCAAAACTCTGGATGAAAAGCAATCAAAGCTGTGGAAGATATAATGGTTGATGAAAAATTTGGAAACGCTGAAGTCATGTTGTAATTGAAGAATATCTGGATGAGTAGAAGCTTCGATATTGTCTTTTACTGACTGTAATAGTAATTCTTCCGCTACTTTCTGCAAAGGATCATAAAAATAGGGAGAAAATGAAACTGGACTCAATACTGGAGGAATGGGAGTAATTTCTCCAAATCCATATGTGACTGATGAGTATTTGAAGAATTTAAAAAGAATATAATGGCTCCTACCTTGAAAGGAATTCAGAACGAAGGAATGGACTTTGAGGGGTAATATTTTCTTTTGGACCGATGATTACAAAGAAGGGTATACCTGCTTGAATATAATATGAGACTTGGTGATCCTGGAAACTCAGGCAGCTGCCATTACTTGAAACAGATTTGTTTGAAATTATAAAAGCTCATTTGCTAGTTATCGGAAAGTAAATGTTGAGTGGAAAAACAATATTCATGCTGTGTAGTTGCATCTAGCAGTGGATATCCTGAAAAAAGTCACAATAAAGGAGATAAAAATATCAGGACTGGCTCAGATATGGGAAAAAGTGGAGAAATGTATTTATATGTGGTGCAGGAAAAATGATGATTTTGTCACTCAGGGGGACGTGTTTTAAATATTGTAGGATTTGGGGAAAACTTTGGAAGAGGCAAAGGAACATGCTTACAGTTCAATGAAAAAATACATTTCGACAATATGTATTTTAGGAAAGATATGGACAGATAAAATGATTTTTCATGAGAAAAAGATTAATTATATAATTTCTATTGAAATCTTTAAGAATTGAGGTAAAATAGTAGTAAGTGGAATTATATAATATTTTAGAAAGAAGGATATTGAATGAAGAAAAATAATTTTTATTGTTGTTTTTTGTGCTTGGAATAAGTATAATGGCTGAAAAATTTACTTCTGGTATACAGAAAAAAGAGGAAGTGTTGTAATGAAGTAGAAAAAGTTTCATGGTTTAGTGCAGATTCTGAGAAAATATTTTAATGAGGAAAACGGGAAACATAACTTTTCTGAGATTATAGAGGAAAATAATAAGGAATATCTTATTCAGTGGAAACCGAACTGGAGTTTTTGATATGCATAGCCACATATGCGAAAGAAAAATAAAAGATATATAAATCAGCCTTATTCAAGGATGAGATATCTAGGGAGAAAAAGGAAGGCAAAACTGAAAAAGATAGCAAATTTATCCGATTTCAGAAAAATGTATATTATGTGAAAGGATTATGCAGACCTTAAGGGAGAAAAATATGACTATCTTTTATTTTCGATATGACAGCAAACTGATTGTCATTTTGGATGAAAATTCAGATATTGTTGAAGTACTTGAAGAAGGAGAATAATTTTAATGTTATTTATATAGTGTAAGCATGCAGAGAACTATTTTGCCAGTTATTGTGCCTTCTCTTTTTATGATTCTGTGAAAACTGATAAGAGATTTCATTTTATAAAAGCATAGTTTATTCTGTTTTGCAAGGTTACATCGAGTCTTTAGGGTTTACATTGTGTGAGTGTATGACATAATTAAGTGAAAGCTCATGGATTAATTAGAAAATATGGGTATTAAACTGCCATGGTAAACAACTTGTATTTATTATATAATATATATTAGAGGATGGACAATCATGGAAAAAGCTACAGATCAGTTTCTGGACATCATGGGAGACGTGGAGGACTTGCAAAATATGCAAAACAAAGATTCAAATTTAGTGAAGAATTGCAGCTGTTGTACTTACTATTATCACAGGAGGGATCGTCAGCATAGCATATCTTATTAGCAGGATTTATGTTGCCTGAAGGCGAATAGTCAAATTATCAATAAATATACAAGCATAAATTAATAATTTATTTGACATAGAAAGATAAGGGAATTCAAAATAAAGATATTTAAGATGGTATGTAGATTTCCTATTATAACCATCCTTTTACATGTGCGACAAATGTTGAAAATTATGTTTATTATGAAAATAAAGATTGAGCATGGTATTATTAAAACTAAAAACTAATTTAATTATAAGGTGTGAAATAGAAAATAACTATAACTTAAATCCATTATAGTTGTGCCTGTTCCATGTCATGCAGTATCTACATAGTTTAGACAGTTTTTCAGCATATGAAAATAGAGGGTTTATTACTATAATGATTAACAGTATGAGGAGTAATAATATGAGTGATGAAATTAAAAATCCAGAAAAAGAAATCAGAAATCAATAATGAGAAATTCAAAGCAGTCAGATATTCGAGAAACTTAATGTCTTTATAGTAGGAGCAATGGAGTGTAACTATCAGAGTGCTTTTTGTCAAATACACGCGAAAAGTGAAGGCAAATGACGAAAGAAATAAATGATGATAATTTAAAAATACTGTTGATGAAACTCAATCTATGCTGAAAAATGAGAAATAGAAAACAAGATGTACATCAGAGGTGCAAACTTTAGAGAGTGATTCAATTAACAGAACAGGGAGATCAGATTATAAAATCACCTTGGAGTTCATGGCAATTTGAATGAACTCCAATGCAGACATCGTTTCAGGAAGTGTTACGGAGATAAAGAGAAAAAGATATACATACAACGGATTATATTTTCAGAAATAACTGGAAAATGAAAAATGCACTGGCTACATTTCAGACTCTGATGGGAGTTAGTGGGTCTTCCGATAACTCGGGAATGATTCTCTGGTTTCATGGAGAAAGTGCAACTGGAAATGTATTCAGAAATGAATTTTTTGATACTAGTAAGGGTTCGTCAGTAAATGGAGAAGTTAGATGGGGACTTGTAGAATTAAGAAAAATTCAGGAACCTCTTAATGAAGTTGAAATACTTGCAAGAATTTCTCCAAAGGAAGTAAAAAAGGAAGCTGTTTCACTAAGCGTAGCTGAGCCGACTGTTGAAACCAGTAGAGAGCACCAGTTGTTGATCCAAAGGTAAACACACCGCTTACAGCACCTGTTATTACAATACCAGAGGTAGATGTAAGAATTACACCGAGTGCACCAACAATAAATATAAATGTAACGCCGCCAACTATAACAGCTTTAAATATATCAACACCAGCACAAGTGACGCTAGAAGCACCAGTAGTAAATACTCCAGCTCCTGTTGCATTTTTCTGTTGCACCTTCTATAGATTCAACTAATCGATAAGGATAGAACTACTAATCAAAGTGCAATGAAATGGAACATTTCTTGCAGGTCAAACCTATGATTGAATACTGTAACAAAAACTGGTAAGAAATTTTTACTCTTAATTTCTGACAGAGATGTTACCTCACCTAATTCAACAATAAATGTTAAAGTTGATGATGCAAGAGCCTTATGGTATAGATGAACCAAAAATGGTTCTAAATTTAAAAATGGATGGAACAATTAACTTATATAGAAGTAAAAAATATGGGATAGATTTACAAGGTTCTGCGAGTACTGAGAATATATTGACTAAAATTATAAATAATGGTTTAATTGATGGAAAGTACAAAGATGAAAACTAATACTACAAACAAATGAGTCATCAAATAGCTTTTTGGTTTCTCTAACGTGGATGCATCATATAATAGTACAATGTCGCACATAATTAATACAGGAAAATTTCTAAATGCACCACAAAGTGCTGGAATGCAATTAAAACCAGAAGATCCTCACAACTGGACACCTGATTGGTCCAATTTGGACAACAAAGGCTGGAAAAGATTTAGTTAATGTAAAAGAGAAAAAATACAAATTCATCTAAGGGAAGAGTATTAATGAAGGCGGATAACCAAAAATGAGATCAATGTAGAATCTAGCGAAGTTTTGGTATTATTACTGTATTCAATCCATGTATTAGTACACTAGATACAGTAACATCAACAACAATGAGTGATTTTTAAAACTAATATAACTTAAGAGCTCAAAGAGATTTAGGGAACCCCAGCAAATCCTTTTTGTAGTCCTTCCCAGGAGGAGAAATAGGACGTCTCAGCTTCAGGAGATTCTGGTGGACAAGTGGAGTATATAATTCAGGAGACATCAATATAAATGGGGATAAGAGGTTGGGAGTTGGTATATTACATGAAATACAAGAAAGTTAAAGTTGAGGAAAAATCAATATAGGAACAACAGCTGTAACTCAAGGAAATAATCAAAAATATTGGGACAGAGTACTACCTTGCTGAAAATGCAGGAATTTATGCAGGGTACCAACGAGACCTGTATTAGAAAGGAGAAACAGGGTACTTATGGTGGAACAGCTACAGCTGATATAGGTACAAAAACTGTAGAATTTGGACCTTTGGAGAAACAGGAGCTCTAACTGGAGCAGCTACTGGTAGTGGAACCATAACTGTTGGAGAACATGCAACAAAGAGTATAGGTTTATTAGTTGGTGATAGTGAAGAAGAGTTGAATGATGGGAAATTAAATGGAGTTGAAACAGCTAACAGAAAATTAAGAAGATCAGGATCTATAACAGCAAAATGAAGGTGCTAATGTTGTAGTTAATGGAGACTCTAACTATGGTTTTGTTGTTAAGAGTGAATCTTATAAGTCTGTATTTGATTCAAATCTAATAGATAATTTATTAGAAAGTACTGATAGAACTAATTATGGTGTAGGGAATTAATAAAGGAACTCATAACTGTAAATGGAACAACTAATAGCGTTTTGCTATGCTAAAAGGAGGAGACTCTTCATAATAGTGGAGATCTTATTGTAAATCCTCTTACTGCAAGTGAGCACAAAAATTCTACAGCTTCTATGGAGAACAAGGAAACTTTGCTAATAGTGGAAATATAATAGTAATAATACCCCTGCTAATACAGGAAATATAGGTGTTTTATGAAAAGGACCGAATACTGCTACTCTAATAAAACTTTACAAACACAGGTAAATATTTCTGTTCTGAAGGAGGAGGAAATATAGAGTTTTGATGGAGAAGGAACATATACTTAATCATGAAAAACATGCTGAACAATAAAATTAAGTGTAGGTTCAGATGCAATAGGAATATATGCTAAAAGAGGCATCAGGAAACATTAAACATAAAAGGTCCAATAGATATATGCTAGTAACAGGAACAACAATTGAATTTATTCAGATGAAGATTGCTAAAGGCAAATTTGGAGAAAATTCTAAATTTAACAATAGTGAAGGAGCATAGGATTATATTCTGAAGATGCTACTAAATTTAATAATACATTTGAAAATTGAAATTCGAAAAGAGCTTTAGGGTAAAATTAGGTAAGAATTAAACTTTGGACTTTTAAATGGAAATAATCCAGTTACAGCTCGCCATTATTAAGTAATTATTTAGTTTCAAGAACAACAAATGGTAATATTAATATAAACTAGTTTTGATGAAGGAGCAAGTTTATTTTATGCAAACATCAAAGGCAAAAGCTATTTTAGACGAAGATTATACTATAGAATGGTGGTGCTCCAAAAACGTCGCTTTGTAGAAAGCAAATTGAGTGTGGTGCAAGGGGTTGAAATTGCAAATGGAAAACATTTAACAACAAAATACTAAATGTTGACTGATGCAAACAAAAAGGAACAGGAAGAGCAGCTCTAATCAGTACAAAATGATGGACACATTGTATCAACAAGAGATCTCAGGGTATAGGAATTACACATGTGATGAAAGTATATGGAAACTCAACAGGAACTCATAACAACGCAGTAAGTTCTGTTGGTATATTTGGAGAAAATAATCGCACTTATCTAACAGTGGAAAAATAGAATTACAGCTAGATAAGTCAGCAGGTATTTACAGGAAAAGACCAGATATTACAAATACTGGAATGAGAACATGTATGAAAGGTATATATGTAGAGAAAAGATGAGAAACTTCGCAGGAATATTTGGAGAAATTTGGAGTATCGCAACTGTTACAAAACACAATCAAATAGTTAGTGAGATATAACAACTGAAAAACCGAATCAAGTAGGTATTTAAGTGGATAAATTCTGGAGGACAGATAAGTTGTCAAGTTAGATGGAAATCACAGGAAGAATAATAACAGTAAACGAAATAAATCGAGTAGGTATATTTGCAGAGGAATGGAGCTGGGTACTGTTGCAAAGGTAAATCGATATAGGTAACAACAGAGGAAACAATTAACGATAACATAATGAAGAGCTCAATAGGTACATATGTCTCCTGGAGTCGACAGTTTCAGGAGTAGGAAAAATAACTTTAGACAATGCTGCTATTAAGTCGATTAGAGTTTATGCTGCGAGCAGGGTTGCCATACTCACAACTACAGCAGAAACTCGATCTCGGGTATTGGAGCAGACCAGAGAACAGAGCTGTTACTCATGTCATAAGGACACAGCATATGCTGGTACTGGCTAATATAGGTGAGATATCAGGATATGGTGTAGGAGCAGTACTTAGACGTAGCAGGAGATGTACAAAGTCGACATTAAATTGATGCAAGTGACACCCAAACTGAACTATACAAAAGCAACTAGTTCAGGAGATGTGGGATTATCGGTTTATATTTAAGTGGGACATACAAAATTTTCGACTATGCTGGTCCAATAAACTAGTAGGAAACAGTTGAAGATAATGGTACCTAAAATATGCAATAGGAATATATGCATCAAGGAACATCTACTTTAGACAATACACTATAAAAACTCCTATTACAACAGGTAAGTGGAAAAGGAATAGGAATTTTGCTGCGGGTTAGATAAGACAGTAGCAGTACAAATATAAACGCGGTACAATAGATGTTGGAGCAAAATGGAATAGGAATTTGCGTGGCAGAAACAGACTTCTGCCAAATACAACTATAGAGAGGTAAAGCTGAACTGGGAACAGGTGCGATAAACTAACAACAATTAATCCCTTGCAGTAGAAGGCAGTGTAGCTAGCTATTGTTGGGGAGAAAATGCCCACTGATGGAGGAAACTGCGACTATTAACTTAAGCGTTCTGTGGAGCAGGAGTATATGGCTTGAAAAGGTGCTCTGTAACTAATGTTGGAAGCTGACTTTCAACAATGGTAACGGACATCTGACAGCAGTTAGAAATTAGAACTAAAGAAGGAAGGTAGCAATAGATAAATCCTCTGGTTGATAAAGATTTGTGAAAACTGGAATGGTACTTTCTCACGTTATAAATGGAGAAACTTATATTGTCAGTGGAAAAACAGTTAAGAGAGCTAGCAAGATGGTTCAATGTTGCTGGAAAAATATAGGATTTGATGGCTGAGGGAAATATCCAGAGCTAAATAACATGGCTACAAAGGAAATTATGAAATTGTAAATCAGGGAACAAATTGATTTTACAGCAGGAATAGAAATCAACTGCCCTTTATGCGGCATCAGCAAGAGTAAAAATGATGGAACAATTAAAATGGGAGCCTCAATCAACAGGAATTTACGGTATATAATGGAAGTGATTCTCCACATTATTATGGAGGTTCTTCAGCTGATAATAAACTTACAGCGAAACCAAACAGCAAATTATGATGAAACTGGACAGGAACCAGAGTACATCTGGAAAAATGCATCAACAGCATAAATCTGATGGTAAATGTCTAATGCGCAGCAGGCATCAAAGCACAAAGAATGTCGGTATATATATGATAGAAACGAAGATGGAACACAGCCTGACAAGGACAGGTACTGACAGGAATGGTAAACGTGAAGTAATCAGAAAATAACCTTGAGATGGCATGAGGACTTTACAGCAGACGAAAAGGCAGCATCCGCGACTGATAGAAAATGAAGTGACAAAATAACGGGTAGAATAACAGTTGGAAAAGAAAATAGCGGGAGTACCTCTCGTGGGAACATATGCTGAAAATACTAAATCTTACAGGTACAACTATCAGATGACAGTAGGAGAAGATGGTATAGCTTTTATGGAAAAAATTCGGAGATTACAGCAAACGGAACAGTTAATTTCAACTAATAAAGGTGTACTTGCATACCTTGAAAATTCACTTTTGTTTCCCACTTAGGTAATATATCTCCAACCCAGAATACAGGCTTTATCTGAAAAACAGTACTGCTGAAATGGATGGAGCAGGGAAGAAAAGTTGACATGACCGTAGCAGATGGTTATACTGAGTGCGTATGTACGAAAGGAAATGACTCTAAAGCCCTGACAGTGAGTTAGAGACTATCAGAATCTTGGAAGAAATTCAAATGGAGCTCTTCCTTTCAGAGATGCCAGGCTTTGATTCATCAGGAAATAGACTGGAGATAGCAGGAAACAACAGCGACAAATGGAAGGGAATTTTAGGAATAGATCCAGATTGCGATTAACAAACTACAAGTTTTATGAGATAATTCAATAGGAAATATACTCAAAATGCAGACAGTCCAAAACACGAGAAATGAAGGAAATTACGAACTTTCAGGTAAGAAGACACTGGAGTGCTCTGTGAAAGGGTGCCCAGTCAGTTTGAAAAGTCATGCAGATATCGATAGCTGATTCATGCAGATGCACAGAATCCTGTTATTGGAGTATACGTCAAGTGGAATATCACCAATGATCATGCACTAAGTGGAAAATATTGAGGTAGGTGTGGAAAATCAATAGGAGCATACTAACAACAAATTCTCCTGTGATCATGTGAGGGTGGAGGAAATCTTCTCATGTAAAACGATGAAGGGCTGGGAAATATACAAACAGGATGGAAGTGTTTCAGTGGGAGGAAAGTATAGTAGTAGATCATGCTACTGCACCGCACCAAGCATACTGAACTCTCAGTGGAGAGCGCAGCAAATGGAGCCATGGTAAATGACAGTGCTAATGTAATATGGAGAAAAATCTCCATGGACTGTTCCCCACAATGATGATCCTTCAAAGGTAACACGCGCTTATCAGCCAGCAGGAATTCAAAGTGTAACGCTGGGAAAGTGACAGCACATACCTGTATTCCAGGTGGAAAGCACGTATCACAAACAATAAAGACATAGCGTACTGGAAACGTGGTAGACCGTAATAGGATTCTACATGTCAAAGGTAATACAGTACTGGTGCGGAAACTTTGTAAATAATGGAGTGCTGGACTTTCTATGTGAAAAGGAAACATAGGGTTTATGCACCCAGTGATCAACGTAGCGCAAACAGTGCTTCAGGAAAGAAATATATGTTGTCATTACAGATTATACAGACTCTAACTGGACAATAAACATGCTGAAACGACAAAGAGCAGAAATTAGCATACGGAACAGGAATGGCAACAGAC
>BNJV01002247.1_pt1 | contig 158516 bp, 176 predicted proteins | sample 8540591 | NCBI WGS metagenome assembly BNJV01 (sample SAMD00202457, study PRJDB9452) | human saliva metagenome | host: Homo sapiens
TTTCAGTTACAGATTACATGCCTGATAAAGGAAGCATTCCGAAGGTGCAATGAAACCGTACATGATAAAAGATGGAAAAATATCGGAATTATTGGACTGGATGTCGTGAAAAACTAAGGAATCCTTTCAAGTCCGGGAGATGACATCAAATTTCTTTGATGAAAGTTGAAACAGCAAGAAAATATGTAAATGAGCAAGGTAAAAGGAATAAATAAAAATAATATCGTATCTCATTCAGGATAAGGAAAAAAATGTGGAAATTGGGGCAGAAGGTTGACGGTGTTGATTTAATTATAACTGGGGATACGCATTATCTATTAGGGAAAAGAATTTGAACAATTCGGATTAGTTCCCGAAACAGAAGATTATCCCTAAAAAGTAAATTCGCCTAACGGAAATCCAGTTTATATTGCAGAAGCATGGAATTATTCAGTATTTATTAGGGGCAAATGAAAGCAAAATTTGATAAAGAATGGCGTAATTACTGAATTAATCCCAACGCCGAAAAGTTCTGATTGGAGATGACTTTTTGAAGTGAAAATGCTGAAGGGAAGGCAGTTCAGTTAGATGCGAAAAGAAAAATGCAAATTTTAAAGCTCAATAAAAATAATAAAAATATAGCTGCCATCAAAATGATCCAGCTTTAGCAAAACTTTGAAAGATACCAGAAAGAAAAACAGAACTTGGGAAACGTACAGTTGGTAAAATTACAGAAGAAATCCCTAGGAGGTTCAGACAACAGAGTACCAAATGAACATAATAAGGACGGGTCTTTGCAACGACTCTTGTAGCTGAATCAGTTTTACATAAGTTAAGAAATACAGGAACTGGAAATGTTGATTTTTGTAATCGGAAATGCTGGTAACGTAAGAATCACATTAAATCCAGTGTATTCACTTATGATTTAGCATATTCATTATTGCCATTTCACTTCAAAACACAGTATTTCATAACAGACATTACAGGTGCAGAAGTGAAACAGACATTAGAAGACGCAATTGACTATGTTTTAAACGGAGGCTCAACAGGAGCATTCCCTTATGGTGCAGGAATCAGATATGAAGCTCACAAAAGAATGGAACACTTGGAACAAGAGTCAAAAATAGGAAGTGTTTGACTTTAAAGCAAAACAAATGGGTGCAATTGACGCTAAAAATCATATATGATAGCTGTAAACTCTACATATCGCCAAGGAAAAGATGGCTACACAACATTAGGAAAAATCACATCCCAAAAACGTGGAAGAGATACTCATTTAAGCTGATACTAAAAATATTTATTGATCTATTTGAAAGAGAAAAAGAAATAGAGAAACCAAAATCTACAAACGTAATCTTCAAATACTAATTTTTTAAAAATTTTAAAAACAAATGATACTTTGATTAAAAACTATTTTGATTAATAAAATATTTTTGTTTTTATTTAATATTAGTGAACGCAGAGGTATCAGACGCCATACCTCTGCAGACTCCCTGCTTACGCAAAACTTTCTTATAAAGAAAAATAAAACTCGATTTTGAACCAAGATTATTTTAACTGAAATAACTGTGATAATTCAAAAACATATTTCAAAAATCTCAAACAGTTATTTTTCTTTAACAAAAATTTTTGCTTGAAATAAAACTATCTTGTTGTAAATAAACTAAAAACGTCGTGATTTTTGGAATAAAAACTACTGTCTGAGCTTTTTCAAAATATTGAAATTAAGATTATTTGAAGAAATCGAGAATAGCCCTTTTATTAAAAAGCGAGTTTAGTTTTTGTTTCAAAAATACTTAGATAAGTTTGGGATTGTAAAGGGGATGGCGACTGATCCCCTTTACGTAAAAATAAAAACATAAAAATTATAAAAATTCATTAATAACAGTATATTGTGAAAAATAAAACATTAATTTTAAGTATTTATACCAAAGAATTTAGAAAAGAAGGAAGTAGTTTTATGGATAAAATAATAATAGTGATGATATGACACTTAAAGAAGTGCAGTATTTGATAAAAGAATAGAAAAAGGAACTCTGATGAAACAAAGGATGATAAAATTAGCAGAATAAAAAGGAAAAATGGACAAAAGACTTTGTTTTTGAAAATTAATTGAGGAATTTGGAGAATTGGCTGAAAAATATTAGAAAAATGTGAGATATGATGGAAAAATATAAAAGGAACTATTGAAGAGGAAGTGTTTGATGTTTTTATTATATTATTGCGATTGCTGAATGACTATGAGATTGATTTGGAAAAGATTTTTATATTAAAAGATGAATTGAAATGAAAGTAAAAATATGGCAGAGAGTTTTTCGATTTACGAAGCTAGAGAAAAATGGAAAAAGTATGAAAAATAAAATGTAAAATATAGTTCACAAAATCTATAAATAGTTTTATTTAACTCTGTATTTGACGACTTTACGAGGATTAGTATGTTTTTAAAAAATTTAAAGTATAGTAAAAAAGAAAAGGAAATATAGATATTATGACAACAGAAAAATACGGACACTGCTTTTAATAAAACGAGAAGTAAGTATAAAAATACTAGGGACAAGCGATGTTCATGGAAGGGTGCTTGATTGGAACTATGCATGCTGGTGAAGAGGATAAGTCAGGTTCTTATGCACAGATTTCAACATAGTGAAAAATTAGAAAAAGAAACAAAAATGTAATTTTGGTTGAAGTTGGGGATGCAATTCAGGATAATTGATAGAAAAATTTGCAGGCAGTCAAAGCATCCTATTCCAGAAATATTAAATTATATAGATATGATATTTTTGTACTAGGAAATCATGAATTTAACTTTCGAATGCCAACTTTTATCAAATATTTTACGGATATGAAATTCAAAATTAACTGCGACTTGTATATACAATGAAAAATGCTGAAAATGATACTAATTTTTCAAAAGATAAGAGTAGATATTTAGATGCAACGACAATTATTGAAAAGGATGGCGTGAAAGATATGGAATTATTGGATTATCAACCCAATGTCAGCACAATTTGAAGAAGATACTAGGCTATTTGAAGGATTTTTATTTTGTGTCACCTATAAAGGAAACTCAAAACAAACACTGAAAAGGAAGGTGCAAATGCCATTATTGTCGTGGCTCATATGGGCATTGAAAATGAAAACGGAATTCCTGAAACTGGAGTAAGAGATTTAGCAAACGCTGTACCTGAAATTGATGTAATTAGTAGCAGGACATATGCATCAGAATATACCAAAGGAAATAATTAACGGTGTTCTTATTACAGAACCTCATAGATATGGAACTGTTATTTCAGAAGTAGATCTAAAAATTTGAAGTGTTGATGAAAATGTTAAATTAATAGGCAAAAGATTCTACGACTATTCCTGTAAAAAGATGAAGAACCCTGATATTGAAGAGATTTATAAACCTTTTTCACAATAGACTTTGCAGAACTGCAAAATGAATAGGAATACACTAAATGATATGGTTCCCAAAGAAAAATATTACGGTGTATCAGCAGCTTTTGCTAAAGATACAGGACTGTCGTCATTTATAACTGATGTTGAGCTTTATTACAGCGGTGCAGATGTTTCATTTGCATACAATTATGAAAAATGTAAAACTGGATAAAGGGAAATTAAGAAAAGACATAGTTTACAACTATCTGTTATACAGGTGGAGATGTTACAATTTACGAAATGACTGGAAAACAGCTAAAAGATTATATGGAATGGTCTGCTGATTATTTTTGATACAATTCATCCTGGAGATACTCGAGTATCATTATAATCCAGAGCTGCCAACGGAAAAATATGTAACATTTGATATTTTTATGGAGTGAAAGTATAAAATTGATCTAAGAAATGAAAAAGGGAATAAAATTACTGATCTGATGTTAGTCAATGGGAACTAAAAGTAACACCTAAAATGAAATTAAAAGTTGGAATGAATGCCTATAGAGTTTGAACAGCTGGCTAGAAAAGGCGGTATTTTTGATGGTCAGGAAAATTCCAGTCTTATGGGCCTCGAAAAGAAAGCAATTGGAAATATAAAGGAACCATTCAGAAATATGATGATTGACTACATTCGAAATGTATGGTGTAATTGATGGAAAGAGCCATAATAACTGGGAAATAATTGATTATAATTTAGATTTGCTGAAAGAATAAAACATAAAAAAATACAAAAATGGAGAACAATTTATGATTAACAATAGCATTTTTACTGTTAAGCAGTCTGAGCTTTTGCTTACATAAGAAAGGAGCAGATTCAGGAAAAATCTTTCAAAAATAGGAATAAAAGCAGGCAATAATTGATGAAACGCAAAATTGATTATGAAATAAGAGATATTGTGAGCTTTTGAAAATGATGAAACTGTAATCGGGAAAAATTGAATAAACTGCTTGCCATCTTGAAAAAGATGAGCGAAATTACATTGTAGTCAGAAGATATTATCACAATTTATGAGTCCAAAATCGGAAAAGATTATGAAAAATATTTAGATTTTATTCACAAAATACACTCCTTGACAGTATGAAAAATTATTTGCAAAAACATGGTATATTATCGTGGAATTGGGAAAAAGGATAAAAGCGATAGCTATTATAAAAGAAATAGAGTATAACAATACTCCTATTATGGAAATTGTAAAAATATTTAACATCGCAAACGAAGATAATAGACAGATTCAAATAAAGAAAGTTTTTAAATTTATTAAAAAGTGAAGATGTAAAAAGACAGCTTGGAATGATCAGATGAAGAAGTTCATTCCAATGAATTTGACTTTACACATTGTCTGAAGTGAGAAAATATTACAATGACGGCAAAAATCGAAAAAGCAGTTTCAGAATATATAAACAACAGTCGTAAATGCCAATGTATCAAATGAAGTTCGTGAATATAACCGCCGAAAAGAAACATTGCTATTATTAAATGTTTTGATGATAAATGAAGAAATTACAAATAAAAAGTTTCGTGAACAAAATAAATCAGAAGCTGAAAAGCACCTATATTTCTAAGGAAATAAAGAAAAGCAACTGCAAAAGACGTAGATTATCTGGATAAATATTTGAATGAGATGCTGAAGGAGAAAAATTAAATATGAAAATATATTTTATTATATGCTTAATCTTTGATATGTTTATTTCATGGGAAAAATTCGACAGAAAAGAAAAATCAGCAAGAAAGATTTATTGGATTTTAGTAAAATTATGATTTCTGCCACAAAGAAGCTGTTACAGGAATTCTAGACTATTTTGAGTGGAATCTTGAATGTGAGAAGTAAACTGCAATACTCCTATTTAAAGTTTGATCAAAAACTATTCAAGAAAATTGCCTTTAAAAGGATTATAAACATAATATAATTCATAGTAGATAGTAAATGGGATGAAAATCCGAAACGAAAAATGTAGTAATTGATGATCATTATCTAAAGCAAGATTATAATTTATGATAAAAATGAACATTAATTCTTTTGATTCAAATGTTGAAAAATAAGGAGTTTTATAAAATATTATTGTACACCTATGCTTGAGATCTCGATGAGAGATTATTTGGATTATAAACAAATTTACGAAAGGAAATTAAATGGTGATATTTTGCTAGTAATGATGCTAAAGCCAGTGTTTTCAACAAGTTTGGAAATCCAGACTTTGAGTGTTATGGAGAGGCTTATCATGCGCTAATAAAATTTGAAGTACGATGACAAAACAGGAATTTGCTGTTAAAAATTATTCTAGAAAAGCTCTCGTCAAATCTGTCACATGATGAAGTGGAATTATGCGGTTTACATTATGCTAATGTCAAAAGATCCGCTGGGAATCTGAAAAGGCAGCCTGAATAGTTTTGACTGAGCGCAGATGGCGCTAGCCTTTCAGCTTTTTGACTCTGCCAAACCACTGATGCTGAAACTATGGACATGTCAATAAAATGTGTATCAAAAACCAAAACAGGCTGTAAGGATGACAAACAGGAAGCAAAAGGAAGTCACCGCTTTATAAACTGAGCACAATAGAAATTGGTAAGAATGATGGACCACACTTATTACAGTGAAGGCAAACTGCGCTACGCATGGGTGGACAGCCATAAAATTAGGTCAATAAAACAGAAAATTATGTGCTATAGAAAAAGCCTTCCTTGCCGCATAAGGGGCGGAAAGAGTGATGGTCATATCAAAATATGGATGTACGTCAGCACGTCCAGCTGTCAGTCAGCGCCTAGGACATTTTAAGGATAAAACTCTTTATTTTCAAATTTTTATGCTAAAATATAAATACCTGTTAACAGCAACACAGTGCAGTTTTATATTATTACGAATTTTATTAAATTTTATTAAATTTCTTTTGAAAAATTGAAACTTGAGTTTTGAAATATAGGACACATTGTCGATATAATTATGAATTGATGAAAGTATCTAATAAATAAACTGGCTGGAGTGTACTAGAAAATGACTAGAATTGAAAGTATATCTATGCAAGAGAGAGATACTTGATTCAAGAGGAAACGCACCGTGGAAGCTGAAGTGTACTTAGAAGGTGGAGCAATGGGAAGAGCTTCAGTGCTATCCTGAGCATCAACCGGAGGAAATAGCGAAAGCAGTCGAATCACAGATGGTGATGCAAATCGAGATAGTAGGCAAAGGTGTGTTATGCGCAGCAGTAAAACGTAAACAAAGTGTTGCTGAACACTTAATCGGATTTGACGCTTTAGACCAAGGCAGCTATTGACAAAGCCATGATCGAAAGCTAGACGCAGAACACCCAACAAAGGTAAATTAGGAGCTGAACGCAATTTTAGTGTGTGCATCATCGCAGCGGCAAAAGTGCTTACTAACCAATTAGGGCTACCTTTTGACAGAGGTAGCAGTGGAGTCACCAGCGACCATTGAAAACGGTTCAGACGAAATACCTGGAACAAGTGGATCACATGCTGATTCCGCAGGAGGACGTCCAGAACTAGTGCAGGCTGAAACCCTGTGTGGATGCTGCACAGTCACAAAAGACAAGCATTAAGAATGGGTTCTGAAATCCTTCATCACTTAGAGAAAAATCTTAAAAGCAATGGAGATCATCTATCGTCAGGAATGGAAGTGGACACAACCACTCAACATTGGATTTAGCACCAATGAGCTTAGGATGTAATCAAGCTGCAGTCTCGCTGGATACAAACGAGGATGTTACATCTCGGCAATGGAGTTTCACCAGAATTCTCGCAAAACTTCACGGCATGACGTTTGATCTTTGAGACTTATAGATCCAAGAGAGAAGGTGGATGTAAGAAACTCCAGATGAAATGGCCGTAAACGTGCCATACATTTCACTCTAAACACCCAATCAGATCTATTAGAGGATGCATTTAGTTGAAGATGACTGGGACGATCTGCAAAAATTAATCTGAGATGTAATCTGAAAAGACGTCTCACTTAGTAGTGGGGACACTTGTTCGTTACTAACACAGTAAAGATTAGAAGAAGATGAATCAAAAAGTAAGACTGTTGACCTGACTCTAATTAAAGTAAAACCAAACTGTACTAAATAAGAAAGTATTAGATGCAAACTTTGAGCGTAGATGTGACAAGGTCAGATCTGATAGATCAGAGAAACGAAGATATGTAATTGTGATGATCAGGTAGCCATACAAACGAGACAATTAAAATAGGATCTGCACTGAAGAATACGTACATGACAACACACCAATTATTAAGAATCTGAAGACTGATCTGGTAGAAGAAAGTGCGCTGTATATGCATTTCCTACAAATGTCAATATTCACAACATCGACACTGAAGGTTCAGTACTAGTTCTAATGAAAATGCCTGAAAAGTATATACGTTAAAGTGAGTATACTTTTAGCTATCATGACATATTATTATTAAATGATAATTACAAGATAATTCTAACTCAGAGCGCTAATTGGCAAAGTACCAAAAGTTGAATTTTACCTTAGCCTTTGGAGCAGTTTTAGTTTATCGCTCTCAGTCGCTCATGAAATTCTTCAAAAGCCAGCAATCTTTGCCCAAATAGCGTAGGTAGGATCGAATGCAGCTGAAGTGCAGAGATGAGATGAAATATGTGGAAAAATTGAAGAGTATAAACTAAATTAAAAGCACCATGCTGATGTGCAGACTGGAAGAAGCTAGAAGCTGAAAAAGAAGCTCAAAAAGTCAATTGCAGAAGAAAGAATCTCAAAAGCTAGCAGCAAACATGAAACAGTGTTTTCAGTTGCAATACGCCAGAATTGCAAGAAACAATATAAAGCTGCACCCGATACAGAAATCATCAACAAATCTTTATGAGCAACAAGTTGAAAATTTCGCGTTTGACTGTTATTAAAAGGATACATGAATTTGAAACCTGCCACATGAAAGGAGATACGAGAATAAATTTAAAATATGTATCTGCGATAAAACGTGAAATCAGCAGGCTAGGATGATTAGAGACTAGTAGCGCTGTCATTCTGAGGCAAAGATCAGAAAAAGCGCTGACTGACCTGAGAGGATCAATTGAAAACTAGCCTGTATACAACTTTGAAACATCATGTACAGATTATGAAACAAATGGAAGATGCAGAAATTCAGAGAATAGGAAAGCGTGTACATGCTCGCGATTAAATAATCACACAGCAATGTACAAAAATCAGATCAAAGAATTGCAATGTAGCGAAAGCAGAAACTAGCATCTGGAAAAGAATTGACCCGCACCTGTTGAAATACGAAAACTAAGAAATCAATTAGACGCAGCAGCTAGAGAACAATGTCTACCGACACTATGGAATTAAATTAAATCTTATGCAGTAATCCGACTTAGATGATAAAGATGCTGCCAAATCAGCCTGCAGGCAGTTTCTTTTGTACTCCAGAAACTTGTTTAGTCAGCTGGTTCTTATAGTGTCTTATACTAAACTGGAAATACTGTCAATTTTAAATTTGGATTTAGCAAAGTTTTCTTTGATCTGACGAAGATTTTCACCACTATTTACATGAAAATTATTTTGAATTGCGTGAGCAGAAATATGATCATGGAAGGAAAAATGAAAGTCACGTAACACGAATAGTTATTATTAGTCTAACAAACGTATTATATTTCAGAATGTGTAAAATTTTTCTAAAAGCCACCTTTTCACGACTGCTTAGTTTCTGACTAGGAACATTACTGGAATTTCACTGTTTCTTAATTTGTTATTTACTGATCTGTTTTTGTGCCACTGAAATAAATGAGAGATTGTTTACAATCAATTTTGATTTGGAACAGTGAATGTACTCAGTCTCAGTACACATATTTTAAACGATTAAACTATGTAACGTTCTGGCTGGTCAAATAATACTTTCTCATAGTTTAATCGCGCAACCATTTTTATGCATTTACTTCCATGAACCCAAGATCAAAAAGTTCCAGCTGTTCTGTCAACGTATATCTCTGTCGTTATGGCGACACCTTTAGGAGTTGTAGTACGCGAGAGGATCACGTAAACTGTCAAACGGTTTCACTACGATGTCGTTGCCACGCTTAGGAGGCAATTCTTCATGCAATTATGATAGCTATTCATCCACATATCCACTTTGAAAACATAGCGTACTAGGAGTAGTTGACGAAATGACAATAGGAGTCTAATTTCAAATGTTATTCACCCCATTTGGAAAATTAATAGGAAACGTAAACACAAAATCAATAGATTCGAATAATCGCTGTAATTTGTGAAAACTCACAGCCCAGTTTACTAATTCCCATTGCGTTTCTAAACTGAGATTTCTCTCTCTGCAGTACCGAACCGTGTTTTGAGCCTGTACTGGCAAAATGACATTATTGCAGTCGCCATAGACTACTTTTCTATTGAAATAGGCTGGTTTTCGTATTGAGTATTTGTCCTAACTTTTATTTTGGAAAAGTAGATTATATGAAACTTGAACTAACAAATCTCTAGCTCGAGGCGAATTTCTCGTCTATAAGCGAAAATCTGATTCACACAGGAATAGAGTAAAAATTATAAAACCTATATAGTTTGATAGTCTGATCGTCATTTGTGAGTAAAGTTCTTACATTTTGCCATATGAAATGGAAATTGCAACAGTTCTGCGCACTCATTTTTATTCTTCCACTCATCTGCTAGAGGTACTAAAGTGTCCGCCTCTGTTCTGAAGTTCTACAAGGTGTTGATCAAATTTTCCTTTGGTGCAGCTTTCACCATCCAGTAAGGAGTACAATATGCGCTTTTGTTGTATGCATCTTCGTAAACATTTACTGAGGTTGTGTTGAATGCAAATAAGGTTTCATTTACCAAGTTGTATATTTTAGAATCAAAGAACACTGTCACTATGTTTGTATGCAGGGCCATGGTAAATAATCCGATCAAGTGATGTTTTCCTGAATCTAATCTGTAACTGAAAACAAATTTGTCATCGTCAGATAGATGCGTTACTAACTGTCCTAACATGTGTTTCAGCTGGTCCTCCAATCAATCAAACTATTTTATCAGTCAGCTCAACTCAAATCATAAGCAGGAAAATCAGCGTATAAATCTTCTATCTATTTACAGTCAATTTGCGCTCAATGTATCATTATAGTCTAAACTTACACACCATAGTGGACACAAAGCACAGGTATGCTGCTAGACAGCTGTCCACATCAAATTGGTCTCACCGCCTGGCGTAAACCTGTACACCAGCGTACTATGTGATTTCCTTCTCCTATTGCAAAGGCTGTTTCGGCAAACGCGTTTCCTTGCCAGCGCAGATAGTTTCGTCAGAAAGCGTCTGTCCGTATTCGTCGAGTATCATTGATATCGACTGCACCCGTGGTCTGTAAAAGCGTCAATTATATATTGCTTTCATAATATTGGCTCCTTTCAAGCTATAAATTAATTTTATCAAAATTTTTTAAAAAGTGTATATAAATTTTTAAATCATTTTTCTTAATAAAATGTGGTATTATTCAATTAAGAAAGATGAAAAGAGGTATTTAAAATGAAAAATATTTATTTTAATTGAAATCATGCTTGTGAAGTTAATTGTTTTATATTGGCAGCCTCAGACTGTCAATCTAAAGCCTATCTTCGTGGCAATTACTGAAGAATTAGGCAAAACGGAGTAAATTTGAGATTCCAAGAAATACTAAAATCACAGTTAGTTTTTCGTGAAAATAAGATATGATTTTCGTGAATAAAACAGATACAATGGAACCTATCGAGTTAGAAAACAATACTACTTTATCAACTGATATAAGTACAACACTTAATGGGTGGTTCTGAAGAATTAACAATGAACTTTGAAACATGGCATTTTTAGATATTTTACAATCTTCCTCCACAAATTATATTATTACAGTGAACATACTAACTTCGAAGTAATAGTACGGAGATACTTGAGTTTTGGCTATTATAGTTCAAAGTCCAAATAATCAATCAGACTGAAAATCTCATCACTGCCCCGACTCGAGGAACCATCCGAACAGATTGGAAACCTATTAATATGAACGGAAAGAAGTAGTCGAAATGTCGCTGGAATTACAACTGCTTTTGTGAAACAGCCACAAACGGTAATTCGAGGAATTAACAGTTATGTTTGACTATATCACAACAGCTGGAAACATCAGTCGTTTAGGAACCAAGTTGGAAGTGTAGAAATGATTGGTTTGATATGCCCAATGAGACTGCAGACAATATATAGAACTTGCTAAAAATGCTATTGAATTAGTAAACGAAACCAAACTGTGTATTATTGACATCAAATAGAGGCAAGACCCAGACCTTTGAAAATGTAATTTATAAAACCTTTCGTTTTCAAAACTAAACTGAGTATTTTATAGCTCATCTATTTGAAAATTAATCGTATGTTACAATTGATACATATAAAATACATTACAATTGAAAATTAATTGAAAAGTGTGAATAAAAGTATATGAAAATGAACAAGTTTTAACAGCAGTGTACGCATTCATCTGGTTTGTATGGCCCAAACTCGCTACGCGAAAACATCAAAAACTAAAAGCTGGATCAACCAAAAACGTCTCTCAAAACCTGTAAAACATAGAAAGAGTCACAGCGAAAGGCAATACTGAGATTTAGTGCTGTCGTCATAGAAAATGCACCCGCTGGAAGATGGCGAATTAAGATACAGACAGTGCCAGCTGTCATAGCTCTGTAGTTCGACCTGCTCAAAGAGAGCGAGCACGTGCTAGAAAGAAATGCTTTGAAACCTCATGCGCAAATGGAGGTGGACAGTGGCTTCTGGCGAGTGAGGACTCAAAAGTGGAACTCTCGACTGTTCAGCCTAGTATCGAGTTTATCGCGTGAAAACTTCTTTTAATGGGACTCTCAAGAGTTTCACAACAGCAGATATAGGGACAAGAGTTTGCGATGGAAAACTTCTGAAACTCGAGGACATCAGTTTATTTCTAGATCGTAAACATGAATGCCGCCAGCAGCTGTCTTTGCTGGAAATCTCATCGTCTGAGGAAATGCTTCTCATCTTCAAAAGGCGCAGTACTGTCCGCGCTAAAAAGCCCATATTGGAGGCATATTCAAGTACGTGGAGTAAGAGCCGTTAACGCACAAATAAGTGGAAGTGAGGTTTTATGAAAATCAATCGCAAAATCAGTGATACTAACAGAACACACGTTATGTCTGGATTCCAATAATGGAATTCCTGCGTTAAACACAAATAAACTAAGTTAGGAGCATCCTGTGATAAAATCTAGATGCAAAGCCATTCATTCGCAGAAACTAGAATGCGCAAAAAGAATATATATCGTAAATTATATGCACGATAGCGACCAACCGGTAGAAGTGTCAACCAATGACTAAACTTAGGTCATGGATCAGCCGTGTCAGCGCCAGTGGATCCGTGACATACAGCGATGAGAAAGAATACCGATATCTGCTAGATAAAGGGCGATGAGGTGAGATTACTAATGAAATGGAAAATAGTATTTCTGCAGAGCTGAAAATGAAATTGGCAGTGAGGTGCACAGATAGTGCTAAGGAATCTTATTTCTTCTAGTTTGCCAAAAAGAGACAATCTATTTTGATGCAACGTTAGTCGTATACCACCACTTCAAAGCCAGTGGAATGCTTCAATAGGAAGCTTTACCATCTCTCATTTTGTAGACTGTTCATGGTCAGTGAACCTCTATCTCAGCATAGTGTATATAGGATATTTAAAATTATATCTATTTTAGAGATTAAAACCTGTACGCCTATTTTCCCAGTCTATTCTTCCAGCATCAAGCCCTGCAATGGTCTCCACTTCCGTCGTTGATAATTGCCTCGCTGGGTCTCAAGTCATCTTGAAGCATCCCACGTCAGTAGTATTCTTGGCGCGTGCCTTGGAAAGATTTTCCTTTGTCACAACATAGCCTCTCGTCACCACCCTTTCACGTGCTCTGTACCCGTATTTGGAGTTCTTCCGATTGCTAAAATTCCATCCGCGCATGTTAAAGCTCTGCGTCTCGCCTGTTTTGCCGCTTCATGGAAGCTCTATTCCTGCAATCTCTTTTCACCAGCCAGCACTGGAGTGCAGTCTCAGTTTCCATTCTGATTTCTGCTGTTGTCTGCTCTCGTGTTACATTCACCGCGAAGCGCGGTGTAACGTACTCTTCTGTGAATAACTGCAACTCTTTGCTGGCAAATTTGTTAAAAGACAGCTTCTTCCATCGCAGCATCCAACCACTCACTATAACAACATCTTTTCCACGGTAGAAAATCCATCAGTGGGCAGCACATGCACTCACTCTCCAACATTTTCGTGCTCAATCAAAGACACTTTGCACTCGTCTGCTGACAAATCATTAGTGTTTTGGCAGGACATTTCTCACTGTCCAAATGTAATTTAAATTGCTGCCATTATCATGACTCCCTCGATGTCTTTGCTAACAGCCAGTATCTCTGTTCCAAAATTTTTGATTGAGCCTTTTATGTCTTCATATTAGCCAGGACCGCTGAATTTCTGCGAAATCCTGAAAATTTTCAACTCTCGGCTGTATGTTGCCACCGTCCGCCTGGCTCCATTCCGCTTTTGAGTAATTATACCTTTTAATCCGCAACGGCTTGAAGAACATTGCATTAAGCCGTGCATGGGATCTCGAACCCATAATTACTGAATCATACGAATATCATCATTCCTAGTGATATAAATTATGATTAAAGAGATCACATTCTCACAAAGCTATTGTCATTAAAGTCTAGCAAAATTGGACACTCTAATTTTCTGCTATAAATAAATATAATTCTTTTAACACGTGGTGGCCTTCCATAATACTTGCCTACTTTTCCATAAAGTGATTCTTTTGGAGTGCATCCAACTCATCTTTAACGTGTATCGTATCTTGACAAGATTTAATGTAGGAATACCTTTCGATCCCAAAAGATCAGTGCCAATCCCACCATCTAGCATACCTACTTCTTCCACTGTAGCCCTCCATTCTCACTTGGAAAATTCTTCAACAGGTGTCGATGCCCATGCTATCCGCAAACCATCCAGCCCAGCAAACTACCAGAGCCACTCCACCTGAAATGCCGTGCTCAAAATTCATTCTTTTATTTAAATCGCAATCGCTACCTTACATCAACCTCTCTCAGTCAATTTTATTGTTTATAATTTAGCAGTGCTAACTTTAAAAATTGAAGAGTACTATTTTAGAAAACCAACTGTCCAACATGAATTGAATACTATCATATTTAAAATAAACTGTCAATCTATTATAAATTTTCGACATATCATACATTCCATTATCCATCTAGTCGTAAGGTGTATGCTGAATTCCAGATTGCACACTAATACTTTTAAGCCTAGTTTGAAAGAGGTGTTTTAGTAGGAGAAAGAGGAGCTGAATCAAAATGGATAAAATATGTCAAATGTATATAATAGCTCTATATTCAGATTTGGTCAAAATGAGGAAAATGCCTGGTCCAGGCAGAAAAAGTAACTGAGCCACGGGATTTATTAGTTCTGATGTGGAGCCAAAACTGTGGAAAGTATTTCCAAATGAAAGTTGAGGATGAGTATTGCACACTACTCAGACATTTGCTAAATTTCTACAGTTGATGAAACTTAGTTAATAGCGAAAAGAATTATATACATATGAAACGTAATACAACAACTGACTTGGTGATCTCTGATCGCAGGAGGAGCAAAGAATCTATGCAGATATTCAGTGAGATTACCACCATGAATGTAATGACAGTGATGAAATCCGGCCCCAATTACTTTCGCAGGCTTTGTGCTGAAATGGTCATAAAGTAAAACCTTTAATAATAGACGTACGTCCGTAAGATGAGCTTAACGCGGCTTCATATGAAAACGCACAAACAATATTCCAATGACTGGAGAAAATTTAGAAAAATTATCAAAATAAGGAAAATCAAATTGTCACTGTGTGAGTAAGGAACTGCTGTGCAAAACTTTGCGCTGCAAATTTTGAATGATAATGGATCTCTGCCGCCTACAGCTTGAACCCAAAGTTGTTACACTGGAAAACACGATAATTTTTGAGTTTGATTTTTGCGCTAAGACAGAGACTCATTTCATTGATGACAGTCTCTATTTTTATTTATTTCACCCAGTACCGAAAGATCCGTGTCTTCCAACTGATCCTTTAACATAGTTTATGAAATGTTGCTCAACACCTGAAACGTGTCTCGACGACCCTCCAGGAGTCGAAGTACGAATGTGCTACCAGTCGGATATCGCCCTTTCCGCGCGTATGATATAAGGAATTTGATCTCACAGTATAAAAGTCTTTTCCGCACTCAATTTGGAATCCATTTATTTGTTTTCGCATCGGCGTGCTTCCACCTTTTAACTTGTTCCAAGAGTTCCTGCCTTAGTCGTCATATTCGGCTGTGCAGCCCATAAGGGAATGCCTCGAAGATCCTCGATCATGTCATTCTGTCGAATCTGCTAATGGTTGTTTTGATTTCTGTATCATCTCATTTCTCAGAACATAGATTGGTCATAATAGCTAAAAGTGGGACGTAATGCATATGGCAGCGTCATCAGAAAGTCCTAGAGTTAAAGATATTCTTGTCTCCCTGACTATTGGCTTACTTTCATCATTATTTCACTGTCTGTTTGTCTACGTATATGTAGAACTGTTTGAGATACGTGGTTGGCAGCCAAAGATCCTCGATTTTGTATCATTGTAGAATTTGCCTGCTGGATCCACGCTTAGGCTTCCTGTCGTATATACTCCTATTTCTACTAAGCCTGCCTTTCCTTTTATAATCTTTCAAGAAACTTTCTGTGCAGTTAGGACCTCTTGCCAAATTTATATTCACGGCTGTTTACATATACTGATGCTGGCCATCTCTCTCTTTTCCTTGCAGTTCGCTTTTTTTTCACCTTTTTGCTCATTTCAATCACTGAAGCATCACCTGCTCAACTATTGTAGGCTCCAGCTTTAGTTCAGCTGCCACCTCACTGTCAACTAACTTCATATTTCCTACTTATGAGCACCACGTTTTCTGTAATAACATATGGTGTTCTGTTATATATAATACTAGAGATCAAAAATAGGTTTAACCATACCTGCATAACCTCCACAGATAGTGAGGTTCTCAATAATAAACTGTCTCTAAAACTTTTCATGACTTTTTCGCACCATGCATAAGAAATGTCTGCTGCCTCGTTTGAAGTTTTGCTACTTTGGCCGTTCGTCTCTTATCATGTGAATTATGTCTTTTCCCACCGAATATCTGACGGTTTTTCCATTATTGCCCATCCAAGCAATGGCAAACAATATCTGTCCATCTGGCTTTTCAATTATATGTCTACCTTCCAATATGCTTCCCTTACTGTGAAATTTTAAACCATTGCCCGTCAAGAAAGTTTTAAACAGCACACCAACTATGATTCTAAAGCAAATAAACTAAAAGCCCCATATTCATGGCACAAGATCGGGAAGCCAAATGCTATAATACAATGTCTGCAAGACATCCTCGCAACACAGCTGCTTTTTATTGATTTTTAAATCTACATCTTTTGAATCATTCTTAAAGAGATTCCACCAATATCATGGTAACTTTTCTCAATAACTAAGTCCATTTTCTCTCACATGGCCATGATCATTAATGTGTACAATCAGTTCCACTTGAGCAGAAAGTTTGTTTTTTTATTTTTTCAACCACACGATATGTCATAGCCCAGCCAAAGTCCTAATAAATAATTTTTCATGTTTCTCCTCAAAATTTTGCTTTTTCAATATGATTATATCCCATTTCAAAACCAACACTTATAGCCATGCATCTAAATTTCTTTGAAAATCGGTAAAAAACAAACTGGGATGGAGCAACACAATCAAATCGTTTCAGCAAATTTTATTATAATTCTGTCATTCAACACCTTCTTATTAAATCAAATATTTATTTAATGATGGAACCTAAAATCATTTAGCTGCCCGAACGGGTGTGGCAGTATCGGTAATGGCACTTTATAATGACGACAGGAGATTTGTTTCTGTTACAAATAATCTTCTCCTGTATTACTTCCATAAGTGCTTAAAGAGAATTAAACATCTACCATTTTGTATGCTTATTATCTTCGTGAAATGAACGAAGTTAACACCTGTTTCAATCAAATTGTTCCCGATACGGCATTAAAGGAAATTTTATCTAAATGGATCTTTAGGCTTCAAATGAAACGAGGTCAATATTAAAAATATTAAACACACTTATAACAATCCTTTCACCTCAAAACTATATTCAACTCTATGAAAATAATTATAATGGATTCACCTGAATTTAATAATAATATATTATAACTGATTTTAAAAATAACTTTGAATTTAAAAATATATTTAAACAAAGTATTTTAGACAACAAAGAGGATAATTTGATAAAAAAATCAAAGATGATGACAAATTAAAAGAAAATGTCGATCAAATTAAAGGCACACAAAAAAACAGAACTGAATTGAAACCAAAATGTTTGTTAGAAAAATAAAAATAGTTGCATAGATAACTACTTTAAAATAGATAAAAAATTGAACAGTGCGCAAACAGTAGAAGTAGAAATTTGTGAGCGCCGCACCCGGCGAATTTTGCCGGAGAAAGGCGATCGCGTTAAGAAAACGGATTTTTCTACGCGCATGTACAGGTTGTTTTCGCCCTTCCGCCAGCTCGATTTCGCGTTGCTGACGACACAATAGTGCCCTATCTACAAAATCCCACGACACATTTACCATTAGATGGATTGTCAATATGACACCAGTTAAATTATGTCCTTACTAAATAATAACGTCGACTGCATCATGAATTGTCGATATTTATGATGGCAGTGGGCACTGGGAATGGTAAAAGGCGCGCTGCAAACCCCTTCGGACTTTCGCTGGCATTAATTGACAAACCAAGCACAGGATGAGGAAAAATCTCACCCCACACTGTTTTAAGTTTCGATGTGATGTCCGTGGCATGCAAACGCTTGAGATGGAGTGTTTGGGGAATTGTAGTAGGACTTGAGCTTTCGTACTGCAATAGTAATAGATTTATAAGAAACTCATGTTGCACTACTTTGAGCGGATTTAAAGTCATTATATGCACTTTGCTTATATTGTTGTAGGATTTATTTCGCTATCGGCCAGTTATTCAACAGGTTATTCTCAATCAAGAGCCACTGCGTCTGGGACATTGGAATGGTTTATTTTTTGACGCCATAAGAACATGACACCAGATCACCATCCAGATCTACCCAAACAGGACTGTAGCACCACTGAATTACAATTTATGACAGGAAATATTCATTTATATGTGGACTTATACCAGAATGTACCAATAAAACCAAACAAAAAGAAATAGTTGAGACTGTCAGTCAGTTTTCGTGATTACCATTGAATTTACATCTGCATGCCTCAATTTGTTGTTCACTGTAGCTGCGGAATTTCATTTGCACTTATAGAACAATGATAATAATAGAAATCGTTTCATGATTATTTATATGAATCTGTCAAGTTCAAAATGCACTGACATTTAATATTTAAATATATTTTGTAATTTACTATTTCTTCTCTCAAACTGTTACAAAAAATGGAAACTTGAAACCCAGGGTGATAAGATTATTACTAAAGACAAAACGTATACAAAGATGGATTGCAACGAGAGGTTGGTAGCTGAAAACAAAGTGGCAGAAGACACAGTTTCACAGGCAACATAGACGTGAATTTGACATTTTGACACTTATGATACAAGCAACTGAATTTGAGAATAATTATGATTAAAGCGTACAGGAGCACGAGTTATCAAAAGGCAGAACCGGCATGGACCACCGCTAGATTTCAAGGCAGCACTTGACAGAAAAACAAAGAACATGAAGTCAATGCAGAAGAAAACCAGGAATAAAGAGATCATGAATTGTTTTGAACTTGAGAAGATGAACAAAACCAAGAACCAAGAGAGGCAACAACCAAGATAATTGTTCAGAGAAGGTAACCAAGATATTGAAAACAGTGACAAACTTTATATGAGAAATGAAGATGAATATATAAATGTTTATACAACAGAATATGCTCATTACAGACAATTGACATAATATGAGATCAACATCCTGACGAAATGGTAACCACACAGAGAATAAAAAAGGAAAATTGTATTGAGACAGAAATGAGAATAAAAAGGTACCCCGTTAGTTTCACTGCATCTTCTGCAGGACACAAGAAATATAAACAAAAGCTGGAAACAATGAGAGAATTGTTATTATAATCAAAATAACTAGTAATAAACCCCATAATAGTATATGTTTTGTACATTAAATTGGGGTCCAAATACCAGTGTGGACATCAAAATTGGCAAAAAGTTTTCTTGAAAATTTTCATATCTGATAGAACAAAATTAAAGACGGAAGGACATGGAAAACAGATATAATTTAATGAACCACAACAAAAGGAAGAAGTGAGAACTGGCATTGATTATCGGTTTTGAAGATAACATGTAGACCGCCTGTTCGACTGAAGCGGGACTGTTAAAAATGAGCTGGGGAGGAGCAATGCCTCAAATGATGGTGTTTTGAACCATACAGGCGGAAAAATTTTGTTCTAATTAAATACAGGGTCTCAACAAAGACAAAAACTTTGTGATGGTCACCTGAGGTAATAGACGTAGCATTTCATAAATTTGCGCAATTCCGCTGACTGTCAATTGCACTACAACAGCCTTTATTTACGGGGTGAACTTAATCAAAATATATAGAAATAATAATGAAGAAAATCAAGAGCCGAAAAACATGACTGGGAGATCATGATAAAGTAACACACCATATTGTTTATACCATGGCCCATCCCAATAACAAGCCCTTGGTGAAAAGGTCAGCCGGTGCCCAAGAGTTTGACGTTAATTATACCAAATAAATTTAATGCAATAATGCCCATGCAGGCAAGATGTTTAGATGCCATTAGATAAGAGCGTATCGGGAGATACTGGCAGGGCAGTGCTAGGAATTAATGATGAATTGAGAGGTCGACGCTCAAATTGTCAAATACATGAATATACTCTTATAAAATAAGAAGCCAAATTACAGTTTGGCAGAAAACCTTATTTGAAATTGTTTCCGAACGTCTGAAACATTACCAGGTTCGCATAAACGGCGCAGCAATCAAAAATCATATGGTCAAAACCAATCAGCTGGTTTTAATGTTTTCTTCCAACAGCGAATTGTACATGCCACCTTTGTTCATAAACACGGTCACATCATAAATTTTTCAAATGTTCTATACTACTAATTCCGCGCGGATATTTTTTGATTCAATAACCGTCCACCTGCAACGAGCCAGTAAATTACCGGCGACTTAATACTGTTGTAGGGACCATTTGTAAAGGTTCCCTGAAGCAGAGAACCTTCGGTCGCAGAGGCACCGGAGCGGCAACGCCACTGTCTACTGGCATCGTGATAGGATTCCTGAAACTGTAACTGCAACATAGGGCCTTCCATATTCAGACGGAACTCGCCATGAAAACCAAAAACATTGGCAAAACAGACCACCACACTATTTTATGATGAGACTTAATATTTTCTGATTCTGCCCGCTCTTTCTCTCCCGCCACCTGGCCCCAGTGAACCCCTTCTTTTGTTAAGATTTTATGGGACAAAACAGAAGCTTGAGCGTATAGTGAATTTCAAGATTTTAATTCCCAATGAAGTCCCAAACTGTTCAAGAAAGTCCTGCTTCCACACATAGTCACCATCAAGGCCGACGAAATACTGAATTCTTCCAAATAAAATGCACCACAATGACACTAATATCTACTAAACGCACGTCTCTGATATCAGTCCAGTCTTAGCATCATAACCACATTTAATACAAGTTCAGTTATTATAAAGCGAAGAAAACATGTTCATATCCTCATCAGAAGAAACATTATCCAAATTCATTGAATAATCAGAAAATTACACCACAGAATATCATGATTCCACCCATGTCACACATCAATTTTCCTGAGAATTTGGTAGAACCTGCCGATAATTTGGCTGTGCCTCATTTTCTCCCAACGCTTCCAGCATTAAATAGCTGACCATCTGTAGAATCTTTCCGCTTGGAGTCGAGATCCTCCTATTGTAACATTTTGAGATGTTGGATAACCCGCACGCAAATCCGTACGCGACAGTTGAACGTGACTTTTATTACAGAGGAAAAGCTTTTACCCACAGACATTGCAAGCATTTCGTTTTGCAAACCTCCGTCTCAACCGGCTTCCAGTACATCTTTTAAAGAGGATACAACATACATTGGTCCAACACTCTTCCAAGAGAAGCTTGAATGTCCGTTGCTTTCTCAATCTGAAATCACTAAATGATATCAGTCCGTGATTGGTCGCACTCCTTCCCAAAATGTCTGGAGCAGGATTTTCAGTACGTTTGAGGCAATGTGAATTTGAAGTCACCCTTCCTTTCTTTGCGGATTAGTTTTCCTTTTTCAGCAAGTTCCTGCACAACCTGCATAGAGTAGCATAGTCAAATGCATGCCTGTGCCACACTTTGTACAGCCTTTAAGAAATCACTATTGCATCCGCCATAAACTCGCAATGCCTCACTTTTTCCACAGGAAGCCTTTAGCTTCTTCTCTCAATTACACCTAGCCCTTTGTCAAAACCTTTAAAACCAGCATTACTATGTCCGTCACTGGGTCTACATCACCGCGAATAATGCACCCAGCCTTCACTTTTTATTTCCTGTCAGATCTCGAGCGTGTGCGCTCTGTCTTTTAATGTCTTTCCGCGCCACCATTCACATATTTCCAAAAGTTCAGTAATTTCTTCGTGAATTTGAATTTATCTCCGTCTCATGGTCAAAGTTTCCTTTTTCCTTGATCATCACCAATCGAATCCACCGCATATTCTGGAAAAGAGGTGCCAGTTCTTTCACGACAGACTGATTTCCCACAATAAGTTCTCCCATCTTTTTATGTGCATTGTCACGTTTTTCTGCAAATTTCCTTAACTGCATAAGCCACGAACAATGTATTGATTTTCCTTCATGTTCTTTGCTTTACCAAAAAGTCCTCCTTTCGATACCGTACACGGTCGAAATTCTTGATAAAGCTGATTCGTCTGATTTTTCGTACTCTTTACCTCACTTTTTCTAAACAAATTCATTGTCCTCCATAATATTTAGATCTTTATCTTTTAATTTTTGGTTATCCATACAATTTCGCTTTCAATCCATAACTACCTGCCAGTATGCCTACAGCACACTCAGTCCTGCTTGTGTATGCCTTTTCCAATGTTTCTACAGGATATTCACTGACCTAGTTTTCTACATTTTTCAATCAGGCCAGTGATAGAGAACGTCTACCTGTAGAAGATCTCACTTTTTAGGAATTGCTGTCTGTTTGATGAAGGTCCTCGTCATCATTGAATTCCCTCTGCAAACGAAATCAGTCTAAACTGATCGTGCCACTTTTGAAAGTTCGTAAGATTCTTCTAAAAGTCACTTTCATTTTGAGACAGAAGCATATTCCTCTTGTGCTTTTGGTTGTCATTGCCTGGCGTCACACACTACAGACCAAGCTGGTTTTGCGACCAAGATCTTTGTAAATTTCCCATATCCTGCCCGCTCTAGTGGGCGTGCCACCGTATTCTCCTTTCTTTTAATCCTTTTCAGTTTTCATCTGCAAAAGCTGAATTTACAAGTATTTCTCCGCCACCTGACAGCGCTGCCACCGTAATTTCTGCCAAAAGGTTTCATCTTTCACACCATGATCTAAATCACTTCTTCCAGTGTCGTTGTCTTGCAACTTGTTTCACTGAATTTGGCAGAGGACAGCCGTAACATGGACTTCTGTTTCTTTTGTAAAGAGAGAGCCATCATAATCCCAAAAATTCATTTTCCAATGCGCTCAGTGATTGGAACACCACAGACATCTATGGACAGAATATATCCTTTAAAATACACGACTGTTCTGATTCCTGGACCATCAAATGTAGCTCCTTCTTTCACTATCTGCGCAAAGCTTTCACATCCTTACACCTCTTTCTTTTAAAATTGTTTCTGAAGTTTCATTTTGTTTCTTTTATATTTCGATTTTACTATTTTGAAAAATTTGTCATTAGTTTTATATTGTGTATCAAAATGTGAAAGTTAATTTAATTCTATAAATAAGTAAAATAGATTTGTTTAGTTTTGATGTCGTTTTTAATTTGGAAATATTTAGAAGAGAATATGAACTGAAATAGGATAAAATTATATTATATACGATTTTGATATAGTATTAATTATGTAGAATAATTTCTAGGAAAAATAAACCAAAAGTGCATGTAAACTACTAGAAAAAGCCAGTTCCAGTTCTGTACATCCCTTGTCGCTGTGTTTCTCATACTCATGATTGTTTCTTTTGCGTGCACATACACAACATATGAAAGTAATTATTCAATCATGCAGAGCAGTTGAGCGTTAGACTCTAAATTATGTATTAAAATAATATCGAAATAAAACGAAACTAATTCAAAATATTAAATTATTATTTCAATAGAGAGAGAGGATGATGAGAGTGCAATATTTTATTGATACAGCAAATTTGAGAGTATATCAGCGATATTTTTCCAATAGCAGGTGCAACTACAAATCCTACTATTATTGCCAAGGAAAAAGAGATTTTAAAGAGATTATAAACGATATTTTATATTATTGGAAAAGATAAGTTGGCCATGCAGCGCTGGGGAAGTACAGCTGAAATAATGGTAAAAGAAGTACAGCTTTTTGCGTGATACTTTTGGAGAAATTTTTATACAAAATTCACACCAAGGAATAAAAAGCTATGAAGATTTTATAGAAGACGTGGTCATAAAATAACTGCAACAGGAATTTTGTCATACAGCAGATAATTATAAGCGCAGAAGCAGGGGCAAGATGATATGGCCCGTATATTAACCGTTCTGAAGACACATGGTGAAAAATGGAATTGAAATTGTAAAAGATGCCTATAAGATCCTGAAATGACTAAAAAGACTGATGAAGAAAAACTGGCACGGTACAAAAGAATCTTTGAACCTAAAATATTAGGAGCTTCGCTTTAGAATGTAAAAGGCAAGTTCATGAAACTATTCTAGCTGGATCAAAATCTGTAAACAGTCGCTCGCATGTTTTTGAAAAATTAATTTATCATCCTTACACAGACTGGAGCATGATACATTTAATTCAGACTGGGAAAAAGTTTATGGAGAAAGAGATCGCTTGACTGCTATAATTCTTTTCAAATTTAAAGAATAGATTTCTTGCTTTGATAAGAGGCTTTAATACATTTTTACGTGCTTGCAATTATTTTTAAATATGCTATAATCAAAATGATAAAAATAAATTATTAAAACAAACAAAATCAAAAATAAATGGAGGAAAAATTAAAATGGCAGCCAAATTGGAGAAGCAACCACACGTAAAACGTAGGGACAGGGCTCGTTGACCACGGAAAACAACAACGACAGCGGCAGACAAAAGTATTGGCTGAAAAAGGGCTAGCTGAAAAAGTTGACTTGAAAACATCGACCAAAGCCCTCAGAAAGAGAAAGAGGGATTACAATCAACACAGCCCAGCATTGAGTATGAAACAGAAAAGACACTATGCTCACGTTGACTGTCCAGGGCATGCGGATTGCAGTAAAAACATGATTACAGGAGTACTCAAATGGATGGTAGCTATCTTAGTAGTATCAGCGCTCGACGGTCTGCGTGCCTCAAACAAGAGAGCATATCCTTCTTTAGCAAGACAGGTTGGAGTACTCCATCGTAGTTTACTTGAACAAAGTTGACATGGTAGATGACGAAGAATTATTAGAACTAGTAGAAATGGAGCAAAGAACTACTTTACAGAATACGGATTCCCCTGGAGACGATGTGCCAGTAATCAAAAGGATCTTCATTAGGGCATTAAATGGAGAAGCTCAATGGGTAGACAGAATCATGAATTAATGGATGCGGTTGATGACTACGATTCCAACACCATGAAAAGACCAGTAGACCAAGCATTCCTAATGCCAATTGAAGACGTGTTCACAATCACAGGAAGAGGAACAGTTGTAACAGGAAGAGTAGAAAGAGGAGAAATCAACGTTGGTGAAGAAGTAGAAATCGTAGGAATCAAAGCCAACAACAAAACTACTGTAACAGGAGTGGAAAATGTTCAGAAAATTATTGGATTCAGTGACAAGCTGGAGATAATATAGAGCATTGTTAGCAGAGGAACTAAGAAAAGAAGAAGTGGAAAGAGGCGCAGAGTACTTGACGTCAAACCAGGAACAATCAATCACTATACAGAGTTCGAGTCAGAAGTATACGTATTGACAAAGATGAAGGAGGAAGACATACACCTTTCTTCACGGGATCAAACGCAATTCTACTTCAGAACGACTGACATTACAGGAGAAGTAAACTTGCTGAAGGTGTAGAAAATGGTAATGCCTGGAGACAACATTGAAAATGACATAGTTGAACTAATTCACCCAATCGCAATGGAAAAGGATTAAGATTTGCGATAGAGAGAAGGTGGAAGAACAGTAGCTTTCAGTGGGTAGTACAACTATTACTAAATAGTTTTCTGTAAAGAACTTTCACATTATATTATTACGTAAATATTTTATAATTATTTAGTAAAATTTTAATAAATTAAGTATATTTATAATCAGAATATAATAAACAAGGCACTTGATTAAATTAATATTTTTATATAATTTATGTCATAGTGCTAGTATTTTAAAAATATGAGGTATACTCAATATAGGAATTATTGAAAATGTTGGATTTATATATTATCAACAAAAATTATTAGAATGTCTTATACATCTGCCTGTGAATAATAGGCTGATAATAGTATTTGTATATTGATTTTAGGGCAGTTTGTTCAGATAATGGAGCTATGTTCCCTAAAGGGAAAGTATTAGGTTGTTAAAATTTGTTAATGAAATTTTCATAGATATACTTTTTCAAAAACTTTACAAATCCATATTATTATGCTAAAATTAACTGTGAATTGTTAAGATGTATATTTGTTAAAATTATTTTTAGGAGGAAAAACAATGAAAAATTATTAGGATTATTAGCATTGCTTATAGTATCCACATTTCTTTAGCGGATAAAAAGTCAAGATACTTTAAAAAGAATTTCATTTCTCTAGCGAATATAGAGGATCATACAGATAAGAAAAATAATACTGGAAATGGATTAGGAATCGCTGGATTTATGAAAAGACAATCAAGAAAAATCAGATGGAGATGCTTTTTGGTGGAGATTTGCAGCTAGTAGATGAAGGAAACTTAGGATTAAGATTTGACTTTCAAATGACCAAGACAGAGTGAGAAATAAATTTGAGTTATGTAACTCAGAACAAATGACAAAAGCGAACTTATGATAAATCTCAAACTTGGGAAAACAATGTGCGCTATACAAAGATGTAACATTAGGTAATTGGACTCGTTGCTTGGGATTTAGGATGGAAATATAAATCTACAAGTGGAAAAAGGTGTTTTGGTATGGGACATAGAGGAACATCAAATGAATTCTAGTGTAGGACCAGCGTTTAGACTTAACTGATAGGATTCAACTTCAAAAGGTAAACCTCATCAGTTTACTTTTTGATCAAGCTGGAGGAAAATCTGCGAGATAACGCATGGGCTGGTAATGATTTCAGAAAAGAAAAAGTATCCGGATGGGGAGCAAACTTTGATTTAGAAACTGGTGGTAAATTACTTGATAATGCTCAGCTGGAAACTTTAATTACTGTAAACTTAAATCATCTCAAGAGATGCTAAAGGTAAATTGAAAGAAACAGGAAAAGATGCAAAATCTACTGTATACTTAGATTACGTAGTTGGAGCAAACTATAATACACCTTCTTTGCAGGAATTTATGGATTAGTTAATCTTGAAAAACGAATGGGAAAGACAAACAGCTAGACATGGATTCCAAAAATAACTTTTCAGTATGGACTGGATGGGATACAAAAAGGATTTGATATTGCAGTAGGAAAAATTAACAATTAACCCGGTAGTTAAATATAGAGTTGTTAATAAAGAAACCGTTAAAGGTGTATACAATGATGGACGTTACTACACACAGTAACAGAGAACAATACACAAGAGAATACAGTCGAATTGAGAGCTGGAATAAAAAGTTGGTTTAGAAGTTAAATAATTGTTTGGTTATTCAGAATAATTCATAGAAAAGGGTGGATAGATGTTTTTCATCTCTTTTTGTTATTGAAAATCGAAAAATGGAGTTGACAAAAATTCAAAAAGATATTATACTAATCAAGTAACATTTTAATTTGTTTGCCCGAGTGGTGAAATTAGTGACGCAACGGACTCAAAAATCCGTCGATTTTATATCGTGCCGGTTCGACTCGGCCTCGGGCACCAATAATATAATAAATTTTTCATAATAAATTGCACTCTACACTCCTAGGTGCTTTTTATTTTATTCAGTTATTTATATTTCATTCAAATCTCTTCAAAATATATCCCAATTCCTTTAATACTGTATTTTGTCTTTTTATGGTGTAGTATAATAGAGACAATATAGTCTTATTTACGTTTATTAAAATAATTATAGATAAGGGAAGTGCATTATGAATATAAATAGTAATTATGTAAAAATATTTGGATGAAAAAGATACAATCATGTGGAAAGAGTTGCTAAAATGTGCTGTAGAACTTGCGAAACTTTATAATGTTGATGTGGAAAAAGTTGCAGCTTTCAGCTTGGCTTCATGATGTGGCAAAATTTTTGACTTGTCAGTTATGATTGACTTGACTAAGGGTAAATATCCTGAAGTAGAGGATAAGATGTCGAAAGTCTACAGCTGTGCTTCATGGATTTGCAGGAGCTGAGTTTGTACGGCAAAATTATGAATTGTTTTGGAATTGATGATGAGGAAATTTTGGATGGAATAAAATATCATACGATTGGGAAAGAAAAATATGAGTACTCTTGCTAAGATTGTTTATCTTTCAGATGCGATTGAGGAAGGGAGAAGCTGGGAAGGTGTAGAAAACAGCTAGAGAACTTGCAAAAAAACTGATTTAGATAAAGCAATAAAAATTTGAAATTGAGGAAAAATTAAAAATATTTACTTTCAAAGGATTCAATTATTCATCCTAATATTATAAAATTTAGAAATTCAATAATAGCAAATCAGACTAAAAATTTAAAAATTAGATTTAATCTATTGATTTAAAATATATCTGAAAAGTCATTACTTTGACAGATTTTAGGTATATTTTTATTAGAATTTTTATAATTTAGACTAATACTAAACTTCATTAAAAATAGAAAATTATAATAATTACAATAAGTTTCAAATGACTTGTTAAACATAGTATAATTCAAAAATTTATGAAATATCTGTTATTTAAATGAAGAATAGTACAATTTGATGCATTGAACAAGACAGAGGGAAAAATATGGGAAATAGAAAAGAAAAACATAAAAATAAAAATATTGAAAATAACGATAAAAATTTTTCATAAGGGGAAAAAAATTTAGTGGAAAAATTACAATATAAAAAGAAAAATGCAAAAACTCAGAAAGATGGAACTCAAGGAAGAGCGTGAATTAAAAAGTATTTGCAGACAAGTACTGGCAGAGTATGAGTTTACTTTTCAGGAAATATTGCAGTTGCTGGAATGGAGCCAGAAAAAGCGGAAAATGTATAAGCAACTTTTTGAAAGTGCATGGGAAGAAAGTGGCGATATTTGATTTGAAAAGGAATGGAAGATATACTTGCCTGAGAAGGAAGGGTTTGTGAAAGGGGAAATTTCTATTTCTAACGGAAATTTTGGATTTCTTGATATTAATGGAGAGGCTAGCGTCTTTATTCCTGGATCTTATTTGAATACAGCTATGAATGGAGATACTGTTTTAGTCACGTATTTTTGAAGGAAAGTTCAGATGGAAAGAAACGTGAAGGGAAGTTTACAAAGTTGTGAAAAAGAAATCAGGATGTTATTGTTGGCGTTTTTGAGCATAATTTAAGTTTTGGCTTTGTGCGTCCAAGAAATTCTCCAAAGGATATTTATATTCCGAAAAATTGATAAAAAGGTGCAAAAACTGGAGATTTAGTGGCTGTAAAGGTGGATTTCTGGGGAGATGAGGAAAGAAAGCCTGAAGGAGAGATTGTAAGTGTTCTGGGAAGTCCTAAGATACAGAAGCACTGATTTCATCATTGCTTTTGAATGAAGGAATTGAGGAGAAATTTCCCAAATGAAGTCTTGCAGGAACTGGACAAAATTGATGAGGATTTTTCGGAAGAACTAAAAATCGAAAAAGATTTGCGGGACCTTGATATTATTACAATTGACGGCTCTGATGCGAAGGATTTAGATGATGCAGTGTATGTGGAAAAACAGAAGATGGGTATAAACTTTTGTAAGCATTGCCGATGTTTCTTACTATGTACGGGAAAATAGCGAGCTTGATACAGAAGCATTGAAGCGTGGAAACTCAATTTATCTTGTAGACAGGGTAATTCCTATGTTGCCAAGAAAAATTGTCAAATAATTTATGTTCGCTTAATCCAAATGAGGATAAACTGACTTTTACTGTGGAAATGGATTTGGATAAAAAGGTAAAGTTGTAAGAAATGATTTTTACAAATCGGTTATAAAAATCTAAATACAGAATGACTTACGAAAATGTAAATACAATTTTGGAAAAAAAATGAAGAATCTGAAGAATATCGAAATCTATATGATAAATATAGAAAAATTGATGAAATGCTTAAAAAAATATGCTGGAATTATCTAAAAATCATCAGAAACAACAAAAAAAGAGACGTGGGAGCATTGATTTTTGAATTACCTGAGATAAAGGTAGTCTTAGATGAGAAATAAAAGCCGTAAAGGACATCGTATTGCGTTCTAGAGGGGAAGCAGAAAGAACTATTGAAGATTTTATGGTTATTGCAAATGAAACTGTGGCGGAAAAACTTTTCTGGGAAGAAATTCCAGCAATTTACAGAGTCCACGAAGATCCTGACAAGGCAAAAGTTCAAGCGTTAAATGAAACACTGATAAAATTTGGATATTCCCTAAAAGATTGGAAGAAATGCATCCTGGCAAATTTCAGAACATAATAGAAAGAACAACAGGACTGCCAGAAGGCTATTTAATTCACAAATTAATTTTACGGGCAATGCAGCGTGCAAGATATGCCAACAAAAATCTGGGACATTTTGGTCTGGCTTCTAAATATTATTTGCACTTTACATCACCGATACGTCGATATTCTGACTTAATTGTTCACAGAATGCTTGGACGTTCGATTGAAAAAAATTTATGAACGAAAAAGAAAAAGGCTAAATATGGAGCTAATTTTGAAGCAATTGCCTCAAGTATTTCGAGAACTGAAAAGAGTAGCGGATAAACTGGAAGAAGACAGTGTAAAAATCAAAGTTAATTGAGTATATGCAAGATAAAAATAGGACAAGTTTATATTGCTAGACTTAGCGGGATGAATAAAAATAAGATATTTATGGAACTGGAAAATCACATGAAGTAGTTTACAATGTTACAACAGCACGTGATACTTTTATTTATGATGAGGAAAAACTTTAAAATTGTGGATAAAAGAAATAATGAGTCTACACTATGGGAAGTACAATGAAAGTGAGTATTGTGAAGTGCAAGTTATACAAAAATGGAAATTGAGGTTATACCTTATGTGGAAGAAAGAGCAAAAATTGAGGAAACCGAAGAGGAATAAAAAAACAAAGTAGCGAAAAGGAGGGAAGATGCCAGTATTAGCTAGAAATAAAAAGGCTTTTTCATGATTATTTCATAGAAGATAAGCTGGAAGCAGGGATTGAACTTGTAGGGAACGGAAGTAAAATCTGTAAAAGCTGGAAAAAGTCAGCATAAAAGAAAGTTTTATAAGAATTATACGGGATGAAGTTTTTGTAATGAATATGCATATTACACCTTATGAATTTGGAAATATTAATAATGTGGCAGAATCCCTGTGAGAAAAATTGCTTTTGAATAGACGTGAAATAAAAGAAAATGGAGTGAGAAAAATTAAAGAACAGGGTTATACTATTGTTCCAATTTCAGTTTATACAAAGCAAAAGGCTCGTAAAAATGGAAATAGGGCTTGCAAAAGGTAAAAAGATGCACGATAAGAGGGAATCGCTGAAAAGAAAAAGATATTGACAGGGATATGAAGAAAAATTCAAAAAGAATTTTGGAAGATAGATTGAGAATGGTAAAAGTTAGAAAATATAAATTTGTAGAATAAAAATGTACCTTTTTAATAGGGTACATTCTTTTTGCTAGATTATTTATTTGTATTTGAATTTAAAATATCTCTTGCTTAATACAGAGTAAAGCAGGTTAATGTATCTTTTGGCATGCATGAGGTTTTTGGATGTGTTCCATCTTTGTAGAAATACTCCTGTTTACCTTTTGAGTATGAATACCAGTCAATTACCTTTATATTTGGATTCTCAGCGCTTGCCTTCTTAATTTCCGCATTAACGCTGTCTTGCCATGGATCAGGCATAACTGTGTTTATAAAGTAAAGTTCATGTCCCCTTTCAATGTTTCCAAAACAGATTTCATATCCTTTTTCGTAAATTGTACCATTTGTTCCAAGTGCAATTACAATTATTTTTTCTCAATTTTCCATTTTGAGCATAATTTTTTAACATATTTGGTAATTCATAAAATTGACGTCCAACTTTTGTTTCGATAATCGCATTTGGATATTTTTTCTTTAAGTCAACTTTTGTCATATCTAGTACAGAATCTCCGATAAACAATATTTCCCGTTCATCGTTAGGATATTTTTTCAAAAATTTCATTTTTGAATTTTTTTGATTCTTCTTCAATACCTTTTGATGGAGTATTTATTGCATTTAGAAGTTCGTCCATTGTCAGATTGCCAGTTTTGTGTATTTACTGCTGGAGTGGTGTTGTAGATTGAGACAGGTTTAGGTTCTTCTACAGTAGCTGCTGCCTTGTGCTGCTTTCATTTCTTCCAAATCTTTATTTTTCATAAACTGGAGAATATATTAAAAACTGCAAAAATAGAAATTAAAAGAGGATAACTTATATATATTTTTATACTCTCAAATAAAAAGGTAACTTAATTCTGAAATAGCGACTAAAACAATAATTTGCATAAAAAAATTGCTGTGTATTTGAAAGTTTTGTCCATTTAAAATATTCACGTGCAAATATCATAACTGGGTATTGCCAAAAGATAGTATTGATATTGATGCTGTCCCTAATCTTATAAATAGGATTAAATATCTTTTGGATATTTTTGAAAGACTGAACTTTTCTAATTCAGGCTTTTGAAAAATAAAAACAATTGTAAATCCGATTAAAATGCTTTGACAAGAACATTAATCCATAATAATTGTAGGCGCTTCTGTAGTCTATTCCGAAGCAGAAGAAAAGCTAGTACAATTAATCCTAGAATACCGAGATAAATATAATTTTTTTCTCAATATCTTTTTTATTTCCCTATTTGTATAAAAACATGCTATCCCCTGCTGGAATAAAGAAAGCAAAAGCTCTTGTGTCAGTTCCATAATATATTCTTGAAAAATCGGCTCCTTCTGAAGATTTTGAAGTTGTATAAAATATATAAGCCATCATCAAAGCTGAAATTGTTCCCAGTCCTAAAAAAATATGATACCAATTGTGTTATTTTTAATTTAAGTTTTTTAAAGCCTTGTATCAGAATGGGGAAAAATACGTACATCTGTATCAGAAAAGACAATGCCCAGATGTGTGTTAATGGCAAAGATAATCCCAAAATTGTCAAAATACGACATTTTTTGAAAAAAATCTGATAGATATTATTTAGTCCAAGTACTGAAAAATAAAGCGCTATATTTATATTTCATTTCAAGTCCCATTGTTTACAAAATATAATGCAATAGTTGAAGCTAAAATTACGACTCAGAAGACTTGGATAAACTTTTTCTTAATCTTTTATTAATTACTGTAAAGATTGAAAAATCTTTCGAAAGCAGTCCGCTCGTAACTAAATATCCACTCAATGCAAAAATATAACAACACCAATGTAAGTTCCTTTTATAGGAAAACCAGTGATAAACACAGATAAGAACAAGTGCAATAGTCCTTACATGTCAAGGCTCTGTATTCTTTCCTTTTTTTCATAAAATAAAAAAATTCCTTTCTGTCAAAAATATATTTTTATAATAATTTAACTATATAATTTGTTTTTTTATCCTTAAAACTTTAAAGATTATACTAATTTTTATTAGCTTGACTTTGAAAAGTGAGTATATTTGAGATATAAATTTAATAAAAACTACTTTAAAAACAAACAGCTTAAATTATACAGAATACTATGTTTTATGATACAGCTTTAACTTTCTTAGTTTGAAATTAAAAGTAGTTTTATGAAACTATTATTTTCTTAAATCAATTATTTTGTCCATTGTATGTATCGTTTGTGCTTTGTGTACTTGAAGAATTATCTTTTGGAGTATTATTTTTATCATTTTCTCCAAGATAGTGTTTTTTTAATTTCGTTAGTCAAGAAGTCTGCATAATATCTTTGCCCTTTGTCATTCGGATGAGTTCTGTCTTTGTAGAAATACTGATTTTACCTTTTGCGTAAGAGTACCAGTCTATTAGATAGGCATTTTGGATATTGATCTACTTTTTCTTTTAAGCTTTTCTATTTACTTCCTGTTCCCATGGATCCTTTGTGAGCAGTATTCATAAAGAATACATCTTTTCCATTTGCCATTTCCATAACATAATCAAAGTCCTTGTCTGTAAATTTTCCATTTGTTCCAAGATGAACAACTAATGCAGTCTTTTAACTTATTATCTTCGACTAATTTTGTGACAATTCTGGAAGTGTTGAAAATTGACGCGATATTTTTTAGTATCAAAATATGGATTTTTAAAAATTAGGACCAATATACTGCTTTACTGCTGTTCATTATGAATCCCCTACAAACACAATATCTTCAGGCACTTTTTCCACTAAACATCTCTTTGGCAATGATAATTCCAGAGCCAAAAACTAATACTACTAAAACAACAAAAAATTTTTCATAATCTTTCTCCCTTTTTTATTTTTTTACTAAATAACAAAAATCAAAATATTATAAGATATTATTTTTCTTTTTGTCAAATTTTTGAAAAATCAGATTTTTAAGTAAAAAAATATTGGGAAATATACTAATTTAGTCAGCTATAAGCATTATTCTGAATTTATTATATGGATTTTATGAAATACCATTTTTTCAAGTTTTGTATCATAAGCATAAGCTAAAATTTCCGTCATCTTTATTGACTTCTTCTACAAGATACATCGTTTTACCAGTTTATTAGCTTTTAATCTGTCTGTTCTCTTTACAGGCATTTCCTTTTCCTTCTTTCAGCTGATTCATCAAGATATTTTGTTAGAAAATATCCGTTGCTGTCTTTTGTATTTTTAAAAAGAATCGGATGTATCTGTACAACCAAAATGTTTTGTTCAAAAACTGTCTTCATGCAAGCTTCCGTCTGTTGCAAAATTCCCGATCCATTCCTTTTTGCCATTCCTCCTGGATATTCTTTCATTGCTTTTCACTGGGAAAATCCAGCGGTATCAGACAGATTTATCTCCATTATTTTCCTGCGATTGCTGTGCAGGTTTTGTGCTCAGCTTTGAGAAACAGAAGGTTTCAGTGCTTGCTGTTTCATTCTTTCCGCAAGATAGCAGACCGATAGCTATTATTGTTGCTATAAGTAGAAATATCATATATATAATTCCTCCAAAAATTTATTTTTAAAGTAAAATACATTTCCGTTTTATTTCAATATGATTATATAGTATTTTAAAATGCAACTATGTTTTTAGCATTTTTGTTAACAGTAAAATATATGATGTTAAAAGTGTATTTTGAATAATTCTAAAATTTATGGATAATTAAGACAATAAAAAGAGAAAACTAACTGTAATTTAGGTGTAAATTTGTTTACTAAAGTTACATTTTCTCATTATTTTAAAATTGAAAAATTCAAAATAAAAATTATTGTGATTAATTAACAGGATATACTATTTTATAATTGTTGTATGGATTTATAATTACCACTTTTTAAGTTTTGTATCGTAGGCATAGGCGTAATCATTATTATTATCGCTAAGGGCTCTAAGAAATACATTCTTTTCCAATTTTAATCTAATTTTTCCTCTTTACTATCGTTTTTACCGTCGGGTTTATCAGAATATTTGTAGTCTTTCTGAGTGTTGAAATTATCAGAATAGAGACCTTCAGTAACATAGTGTATTAAAAATATCCTTGCTGTCTTTCTGAATTTTAAAAACCGTCTGATGAATCTGGATAGCCAAATCTTTTGTTCAAAAACTTTCTGGATGCAATTTTTCCATCTGTAGTAAATTTCTGATCAAATCCTTTTGCTAATCCGCCTAAAGAGTCTTCGTCTTGTTGAATGCTCTGTGTATTATTTTCAGCAATAACACTTTCATTTGCATAAGATACAGCACTTATTGCCAACATCGCTATTAGAACACATAATTTTAAATTCTTTTTCATGATAAATTCTCCTTTTTATTTTTCAAGTAAATAATTTTTCTGTTTTATTATAATATAATTATATATCATTTTTTGAAATGTCAAGTAATTTTTCATCATTTTAATAACAGTAAAATTTATACTGTTAAAAATATATTTCAAATAACTCTAAAATTTATAGATAATAAAAGGAATAGAGAAAACTAACCGCAATAGACAAATAAATTTGCGAAAAGGTCAATTTTCTCCCTGTTTTTAATAAATATAAGTTATAAAGTTCTGAAATAAACTCTAAGATTAGATTTTTAATCAACTATGAACATTATTTTAGTAGTTGTTGGCTGGATTTATAAGCACCACTAAGTTTTTGTGTCATAAGCATAAGTTAAACCATCACCATCTACTTCTGTCAGAAAAACATTTTTACTAATTTTACTAATTTTTCCTCTTTTTGTTGATCCAGAACCATCTTTTTCTTCTGATTCATCGATGTACTGTGTTACAAAGTATCCTTTACTATCTTTTTGAATTTTTGAAACTGTCTGATGTATCTGTATAATTAAATAATTTATTCAAAAATTTTTCTGCATGTAACTTTTCCATCTGTAGTAAATTTCTGATCTATTCCTTTTGCTAATCCACCTGAAATTCTTCGTCTTGCTGAATGCTTTGTGTATTATTTTCAGCAATAACATTTCCATTTGCAAAGTCACTGCCTCCCATGCTAATACTGCCATTAGTAAACATAATTTTTAAAAATTTTTCTTCATGACAAATTCTCCTTTTTATTTGTTTTCAAAATAGCAAATTTTTATTCTGCTCTGATTAATAAAATTATATAATAGAATTTACAGTGAAGTCAATACTGTGATTTTTTGAAATTTTAGAAAATAGATTGAATAAAATTATTCAGCTGGTTATTTTATAAATTATGCTAAAATAGATTTTTGATAAATTCAAATATCAAACTGTAAATGGAGAAAGACATTGGATATTGTAGCTAAAGTAAGCAAAGGAACTAAATTTTAAAAAGTGCCACAAGTGGAAAATACGATAAAACTTTTTGATGAAGGTGCGACTGTACCGTTTATTGCTAGGTATCGGAAGAAGTTACAGGAAATCGGATGAGGAGCAGATTTCAGGGATGTAATTGAGAAAATTACGTATTGCAGAAATTTGAAAAAGAGGAAAGAGGAAGTTATAAGGCTGATTGAGGAGCAAGGAAAATTAACTCGAGGAATTGCATCAAAAAGTATTGTAAATGCGATGAAACTGCGGAAGTGGAAGATCTGTACCCGCCTTATAAGAGAGAGAAAACAAAGCGCGATATCGCAAAAGATCAAGGGTTGGAGCCTCTTTCAGAATTTCATGGCAAAAGGAACTACGATGGAGCGACTGGAAAAAGAAGCTGAGAAATATGTTACGGAAGAAGTGGAGCGGATGTTAAATGAGCGATTGAAGAGTTCACTTGATTATCGCTCAGTGATATTTCGGAAAATATTAAAAATCGTGGGAGTTTTAAAGGGATAAAATTGCAAAAATTTGAATTTTGACTTCTAAAGTTATTGAGAAAAATAAGGAAAATGATGAAAAAGGTGTTTATCGATGATTATGAATATTCGGAGCAAATTGGGAGAAGTGCTTCAAATAGGATTCTTGCGTTAAATCGTGGAGAAAAGGAAAAATATTGAAAGTTGATATTGATATTGACGAAAAACAGGAAGAAGTTATAACAAACTTTATTCTGAATACTTTTGAAAAATAAAAATTTAACTGAATTTTTAAGGAAGTTATAAAAGATTCGATGGACAGACTGGCTTATCCATCCATAAAAGAATGAAGTGAGAAATATCTATACGGGAAAAAAGCGAAGAAGAAGCAATCAACATTTTTCTGAAAAATCTGGAAAAACTGCTATTACAACCGCCTTTAGCCAAAAAGACGCTTATGGGATTGGATCCAGGATATAGAACAGGTCAGTCAAGATGGTAATTATTAATAAAGATGGATTTTACGAAACAAACGATGTACTTTTCCTTGTGGATGGAGTGCATAATGAAAGACAGCTTGCTACTGCAAAGAAAAAAATATTGGACTATATAGCAAAATATGATGTGGATATTATTGCAATTGGAAATGGAACGGCTTCAAGGGAAACGGAGGCTTTTGTTGCCGATGTAATAAAGGATTCTAAGAAAAAGTTTCATATCTGATTTGCAATGAGGCTGGGGCTTCTGATTTATTCTGCATCAGAAACTGCTATGAGGAATTTCATTTAGATGTTGACAGCTAGAGGGCGATTTCTATTGCGAGAAGGATTCGAGGATCCGATGGCAGAACTTGTAAAAATTGATCCAAAATCAATTGGAGTGGGAATGTATCAGCATGATGTAAATCAGAAAAAGCTAAATGAAACTCTGGAACAAACAATTGAGCATGTGGTAAATAATGTAGGAGTCAATATAAATACAGGCTTCGTGTAGATTTATTAAGTTTTGTTTCCGGAATTAAGAAGAATGTAGCCAAAAATCTTGTGGATTATAGGCACGAAATGGTGATTTTAAGGACAGAAAACAGTCAAAAAGGGTAAAAAGGGCTTGGAGATAGGCGATTTGAGCAGATGGCAGATTTTGTTGCTGTGCCCGACAGTGAAAAATCCGCTTGATAACACGATGTATCCATCCGTAATCATATCACATTGCGAAATTATCTTGAAGGAAGCTGGCTGTAAAGTTGAGGATTTGAAGAACGATTTGGATGTTGTAAGACAAAAATTGCAGAAAATAGATTTGGAAAAATTATTAAGGAAAAATGATTTTGGAAGGAAACAGCGAAGGATGTATATGAGGCATTATTAAAGGATGATGTGATCCCGTGATGAATTTGAAAAACCGCTTTTTACGTTCAGATATTTTTGAATATGGATGACTTGACAGAAGGCATGGTTCGGGAAGGAACTGCAAGAAATGTGGCAAAAATTTGGGGCATTTGTTGACATAGGGCTAAAAATGATGCTTGATTCATATTTCTGATACTACGAGAAAAATTTGTTTCGAAACGCTACAAAGGAACTCTCTGGGACAAATTATAAAAGTTTATAAAATATTGTCACTGGATAAGGAAAGAGGAAGAGTTGGACTTACAAGAAGGGGCTTTTAAATAAGAGTTTGAAAATTAGATTTAATTTATTCAAAGTTAGAATTGTTTAATTTTATTTGGTTTAGTTTTTGGAATAGGCTAAAATTTGATTTAGATTTGTACTTTTGTATTTGATGAGTATAGTATAAAATGTTAATTATTTTAACAAAATCATAGAAAGAAGGTTTAGAAAGAATGGAATTTTTAGTAGGTTTAATACCAATAATTTTTATTTTAATTTTGTTAGCAGTTTTAAAAATCTGCGTTGTTTAGTACTGTACGAGACTTGATTGTAGTGATTATTTTGAACTTTGTCATATCAAGCTGGCGAATTCCAGTGCGATGATTGGTCTCTTTTGAAGGGGTTTGCAGTGGCTTGGATGCCAATTGGATTTGTAATAATAAGCGATTTATTTTTGCTTATGACTTATCAGTAAAAATGGTAAAATTGAAATTATCAAAACAATGCTAGGAAATATTACACTCAGATAGACGTGCCCAAGCTTTAGCACTGTGCCTGGGGATTTTGGTGGATTTACTGAGAAGGTATTGCAGGATATCAGGACAGCAGTTGCAGATTCCAAGCGCAGTGATTTCTTTAGGATTTTTCTCCCATGACTAAGTGACAATGATTTGTAATTGCAAATTCGACACCGACAGCATTTGGAACAGTAGGACTTTCCAACTAATGATTTCAAACTTCGGATCATGCTCAACAAACAGCATTATTCATTGTTATTGTTTATTATTAACTTGTGTTATTCTTTTTATTTTAGTAATTTTGCAAATAAAGAAATGGATGGCGATCCAGCTTTTGAAGAATTTTGCCAGTAATTATCGCATCGATTATTGGATATATGGTACAACCATTAATAGCTATGTGACTGACTGAAACTCCTACAATTATTTCAAGTTTGTTAGCTAATGATTTTTAATGATTACTGCAACAAAAATGTTTGTTAAGGCGGAAGAGATTTGAAACTGTGGCAGTTTCTACTAAAGATGCAATTTTTAATGGCTTTCCGTATATATTTTAATGGTAGTTTTTAATTGTGGGACAAGTCCAGTTATTAGTTATAAATGAGCCTTTCACGATGAGGCATACAATTTCAAACAATTGATTTTTCACTTTGGGTGCTGGGCAACTTGGTTTAGAGATCTGCAAAAAGTGTAGAAAGAAGCCTGGAGTTGCGTTTTAAAATGGATTTTGGCACCATGGCCAGCTGCCTTTTATCTGCAGCAACAGTTATCGCAGGATTTATTCAAAAAGTAAAAGTAAAAGACATGGTTGAAGTGCTAGGTCTATACAATTTATCATAAAATTAGATCAAAATGTTGGTAATCATGGGAATGTGCATATCTCAGTGAGTTATGAAACATAGCGGAATGACAGCAAGCATCGCTGACGGTCTTAAAATACTTGACTGGATCGGGATTCCCATTCATTGCACCATTCTTTAGGTACAATTGGAACATTTATACAGGAAGTGATTTGTCATCTAACTTGTTATTTGGTGGAATTCAAGTAGAGGTCGAAGGGATTATCACAAAATCCAGCACATGCAGTCATGTACTTGGCAATACCTGCTGGAGCTACAGGTGGTAAAATGAGTTTCGCCACAAAATATCGCCATTGTAACGTCGTTTCTGCGTCATTGAAATGGAAAAAGACGGAGAACTTTTTAGGAAAAACTATTAAATATTCTGTACTAGTATGGACTTGTGTTAGGTATTTTGACATTTGTTGGAGCAGGAATGATACATTATGTAACTAAAATTTGAATAAAATTTTAAAAATTTAGATATAATAATTAAAGAAAAAGGAGAATACTAAAAATTTGGTATCTCATATTTGTATATTTTAAGGATAATAACCAAGAAAAATAATATATAAAGCTGAGTTATTTTGAAAATGTATAAAATGTGTGATATAATAAAAATATAAAATAGAGAATAATTTAAAAAGAAAAATATGGGAGGAAAAATGTCGGAAAATAATAATGTGGAAGACAAGGTAGATTATGCAGAAAAGCTCAATTACCAAAGACGAGCTTTTTAAAATGAAAGTAATTTGGCACAAAAAGAACCTTTAACATTAAGGGACTGGAAAATCTGAAATTTATGAAAAATCATTAAACGAAGGGCACCCATGTGTTACATGATGACTCCATATGCAAAATGGAGATATTCACATTGGGCATGCATTAAATAAAGTATTGAAGGATATTATCTTAAAATATAAAAGATTAAGAGGTTATAACGCACCATATATTCCGAGATGGGATACACATGAGTCTTCCTATCGAGTGGAAAATAATGGAAGAGCTTGGAGAAAAGGCAAATATGACTCCACTGCAAATAGTACAGGAATGTATATGCTTTGAAATGGTGAAAAACAAAAAGAAGGAGTTTAAAAGGCTTGGAATTTTAGGAAGCTGGGATAATCTTATATTACTTTAATGCACCGAGTAATGAAGCGGAACAGTTAAAAGTATTTAAGGAAATTTATGAAAATGGTTATGTTTATAAAGGGCTAAAAACCAGTTTACTGGTCACCTCACGACTGAAACAGCTTTGGCTGAAGCGGAAATTGAGTACAAGGATGTAGAATCTCATCTCAATTTATGTAAAATTGAAGGACACAGGATTTATTGGATAAATTAGGAGTGGAAGAGGCAAGTATTCTATCTCGGACGACAACACCTAGACATTGCCTGCAAACTTGGGGAGTATTTTTACATCCCGAATTTGACTACGGATTATACAAAACAGAAAAAGGGAATTTAGTTTAGCAAAAGAACTGGCTGAAACTCATTTAGTACACTTGGAAATTTTATGAATTATTGAAGGAATTTAAAGGACTGAACTTGAGAAAAACTCATTATAGACATCCGTTCTTGAATAGAAGAAAGGGCTAGTAATGCTTGGAGATTATGTTACGGCTGATGCAGGGACTGGAGCGGTACATTCGGCGCCTGGACACGGGGTGGACGATTACAATTATTCACGAAAATACGAACTTGGAGTATTGTCGCCAGTTGATGACAGAGGACATAGTGACAAAGGAAGCTGGGAAATACGAAGGAATGTTTTTATGCAAAAGCAAGCAATGTAATTGTGCAGGGATTTGACAGAAAGTGGACATTTACTGCATCATAGCAAATTTGTTCACTCGTATCCGCATGACTGGAGAGTAAAAACCTGTAATTTTTCAGGAGCGACTGAGCAATGGTTCATTAGTGTTGATTAGAAGCTGATGTTAGGGAAAAACTTGATAAAAGCACTAGACGATGTGGAATTTGTACCATCTTGGGGTAAAAATAGAATTGGTTCAATGTTAGAAAACCCGTCGGACTGGACTATTTCGACACGAAAAGAGTATGGGGAGTACCAATACCATTGTTTTACAACAGAGCAACTGATGAGGGTTATCTATGAGCGAGTAAATTATGGACAGAGTAATTGAAATGGTAGAAGGAACTGACATTTTGGTGGAAATATGAGCCAAAAGAAATTATCAGGGATGAACTTTTGGAAAAATATAACTGAAAGATGTAGATATTAGAAAAGAAAGAAGTATAATGGACGTCCGGTTTTGACTCGTAGAGTTTCACATAGAGTGTGCTAGTGCAAAAGAAACTTGCCAAGACCAGCGCAGACTTGTACCTGTGAAGGAAGTGACCAGCATAGAGGTTGGTTCAATCTTCATTGTTGACATCGATTGCAAGTACAAAAGATGCTCTTACAAAAGAATCCTAACTCACGGATTCACAATGGACGGACAAGGGAAGAAAATGTCTAAATCACTTGGAAATACGATACTTCCAGATATTACAGAAAAATACGGAGCAGTATATTTTTAAGACTGTGGGTTTCTTCAGTAGATTACAGAGAAGATGTTAGAATTTCAGAAAATATTTTACAGCAAATGTCTGACGCTTAGAAGAATCAGAAATACAGCTAGAATTCCTAATGGGTAACTTAAATGATTTTGATTATGCAAATGATAAAGTTGACTACAATGATATGTTTGAAATTGACAAGTGGGCAATGCACAAACTGGAAGAACTAAAAGGCTAAAAACAACAGAATTTTACGATAAATACGAATTTTACAGTCTATTCCAGAAATTACATATTTCTGCTCAAATGGAAATATCTTCATTCTATCCCGGACATAGTAAAAAGACAGACTTTACTGTGAAGGAACAACTTCAATTGAAAGAAGAAGCACACAGACTGTATGACAGAAGTTCTGAAAGTGCTAGTAAGAATAGTGCCCTAGCATTGTCGTTTACGGTTGATGAAATGTGGGAAAGAATTCCGAAACGCTAAAAAGAAGAAGAAAGGTGTACATTTATCAAAATGGATTGAAGCAAAAACCTCAGATACTTAAAATAAAGAATTAGCACAAAAATGGGATAAAATCGCACGTCTAAGAAGAGAAGTAAACAAAACAGCTGGAAAGAAAGACAAAAATGGATTAATAGGGCATTCTCTTGATGCAAGAGTCCTTTTAACATTGCCAATGATGAATATTCATTTTATAAAAGATTACACAGAAAATGAAGTTTCTGACTTGTTTATAGTATCTCAAGTTAAATTTGTAAATGATAATTTAGCATGAAAGCGAAATCGAAGGATTACATCGCTGTCGGAAATAAAGCATCCCGGAGATGTGAAAGATGCTGGAAATACGATGAGGAAGTTGGATACAACCACAATCATCGAGATGTATGTCCAAAGATGTGCAAATGTTTTGGATGTAACATAAAATTTATTTTGTAAAATTAGGACTAAATACAGCTAAATTAAAAATAACTTATTTGTTCGTTTTTACAAATATGTGTTAATAAAAATGTGAGAGAAAAGTATCTATATAATTATTATTTTGGTTTGTATGCATGAGATCAGATTAGCAAAGCAGTTGATGTACAACGTATGCGTTGCGTACAGGTTTTTCTATACCAATAATAGATAAATTCTTTCATTGACTTATGTTGAAAAATCACGGCGGAGTTTTTGGACTTTTGCAAGGAAAATCAACTTTTTACAATAGCAAGTACAGTTCTGATTGTATATGAAGTCGCTAGAGTGCAAAAACTTTAAAAACTACAGCGAAATGGACTAAAGTGGGAGTGGGCAGTAATCGCTGGAGCTTTTGGGAAATATGATCGACAGGATTTTTCGTGGATATGTAATCGATATGATAGATTTTCGTGGAATCTGGCAAAATCTCGTATTCAATGTACAGGATATGTATGTACAGTATTGGTATATTATTATAACTGATTATTTGGTGAGAAAAATATTTGATAGGTGATAATATATGTTTGGAGCAGTATATTTGGCAATGATGCTATTTTTGGGTTTTAGTTGTGATTATTGCTGTTATATATATTATTATTTCGGTTTCTAAAAATAAGTTAAGAACAATATTTGGAATAGATATTGCGATATTGATTTTTACAGTTTTGTTTTTCTTTGTGTGGTTTCCAGTTAAGGAAAATACAGTTTTGAATTTAAAAACGGATATTCAGTGAGTACAGAGTATAACGAAGCGATTCCGAAGTGAACTATTATTTGTCAAATATGGGATATTTGGGAAATTAGGGAAAATAAAAGGTAGCTGGGTAGGGATATGTGTGACAATGCTCAAGCGAAGCGATTGCTGAAGTTTTTATGTAAATGCAGATTTTGACTTAATGGAAGATGAAAAATAAACAGGAAGAAATGAAGGAAATTGATAAAAATCGTGGATATTTTTATTATTAATTCAAAAGAACAGACACTGCATTTAACAGAAGAACAAGTAAAAAGAAAAACTGAAAATAAAAAGTTAATCTGAAAAATCAATTATAAGAAAATATGGAGAAAAGAAAGAATTATCAACTTTTCTATAAAAATAGCAGAGGATTATTTTTCGCCAAAGAAAATAGGTGCTACAGCATTTAATGTTATCAAATACGTTATTGTTCACTGCTGATTTTAGTAGCAGTGTATTTAAAAACGTTTGAATAAGAAAAATAGTAAAATATAGAGAGAAGGATAGAGATAAATGACTTTTCGAGAAATTATATTAACTCTTCAAAAGTTGCGGGAGATAAAGGGGTGTATAATATCAAATCCGTATGATATTGAAACAGGTGCAGGGAACGTTTAACCTGAGACACTTTTAATGTCGCTAGGTCCGAGGCCTTGAATGTTGCCTATGTTGAGCCCTCACGTCGTCAAAAAGATGGAAGATATGGTGAAAATCCCAACAGAGTGTATCAGCATCATCAGTTTTCAGTGATTATGAAACCATCGCGGAAAATATTCGAGAACTTTATTTAGAAAGTTTGGTTGCATTAGGAATTAATCCTAAGGAACATGACATAAGATTGTGGAAGATAACTGGGAAAGTCCTACGCTTGGAGCATGGGGATGGGATGGGAAGTTTGGCTGGATGGAATGGAAATTACACAGTTTACATATTTTCAGCAAGTTGGAGGATTGGAAGTTGACATAGTTCCATCTGAAATAACTTACGGACTTGAAAGAATTGCACTTTATTTGCAAAAATAAGGACGATGTAAAAAGATTTAGAATGGACAAAAAGGTGTAAAAATATGGAGAAAGAAGATTCCAGTTTGAGTATGAATTATCAAAATACAGTTTTGAAGTGGCAGACGTTCCAATGCACTTCAACTTTTTTGATATGTACGACGAAAAAGAAGCTCAAAATTGCCTAAACAACGACTTAGTATTCCCAGCCTACGAATACGTTCTAAAATGCTCACACACATTCAACAACCTTGATGCGAGAGGAGCAATCAGTACCACAGAAAGAATGTCCTACATTTTAAGAATCGTGGATTTGGCTAAGAAGTGTGCAGAGAAATTTGTAGAGGCAAGGGAGAAATTGGGATTCCCGTTGTTGAATAAAAATAATTAGAATTTAGAAATTATAGGGAAAAGGAACTTTTTATAAATTTATAAAAGAGAGGTGATAAAAATTTGAAATTGAGTATAAATAATATTGGGAAATTAAAAATGCAAAAAGTAGAAATAAAAAGGAATAACTGTAGTGCGGGAAAATGATACTGGGAAGAGCACAGTTGGAAAAATTTTATTTTCTGTATTTGAAATCAGTTTTTACAAATTAGATGAAAAATTATAAAAATTAAAAAGACAAATATTCAAAATTATTTGCAAAAGGCTTATTACAACTAATCCATTTGAAGACTCATCCAGATTTTCAAAATTAATAGAAAAAATTTTAAAGATAGTTCGATTTATGATAAAAATGATTTGAAGCTGAGAAATGATATTTTGTATTTTATTGCTGAAGGAAAACAAGACAAAAAAGTGAAGTGGATGAAATTAATGAAACAAACGATGATTATTTTGAAAAATCAGATAAAAATACAGGAAATATTAAAAATTTCAGAAGAAGCGTTTATAAAATTTTTATTTTGACTAAAAATATTGGAAATGAATTTAGCAATCAAATCAATAATATTTATTTAAAATCAACTGGAGAAATTGAACTGGAAATTAGAAATAAAAGAGTGGCAATAGCAGTGGAAAATGATGATGTAAAAAGTCCGGGATCTAAATTTTATCTTGATACTGAGGCTATTTATATGGATGATCCATTTATACTGGATGAATTAAACTCAAATGAAAAAATCGGAATAATGAAAATGATGTGATTTTAGTAAATCATAAAGCAACATTTACAAAAATAAGCTGATTGATAAAAATCCAAATATAATAGAGGAAATAGTTTTAAATTCAAAACTTGAAAAATTTTTGAAAATTGAATGAAATATTTAAAGGCTCAATCGAGTGCAGATAGAAACTGGGTATTTTGTTTACAAAAGGGAAGGACAGCCAAAAAGAACTGAATATAAAAATCTTTCTGCTGGATTAAAAGTCTTTTGGAATATTAAAAATGTTATCTCAAAAATAATTTATTAGAGGAAAAATGGAACAATAATTCTAGATGAACACAGAAATTCATTTACATCTAGATGGCAAATAAAATTTGCAGAATTAATTGTGTTAGTTACAAAAAGAATTTGGAATGCATATTTTACTTACAACACATAGTCCTACTTTCTCAAAGCTATCCAAGTTTATTCAAAAAGTATGAAATATCAGATAAATGTAAATATTATATGAGTGAATTGGATGGAGAACAAGCAATTTTAGTTGACAAGACTAATAATTTGGAGGATATTTTTACCAATTAACAATTCCTTTTGAAAATTTAATGAACGAGGGGAATTATTATGATAAACAAATATCAGAAAATTTTTAGAAATTTTTGGAACAATGTAGAACTACGATGAAAAAGCGTCTTGGGATAAAGAAAAATAAGAATACATGGTTAAATCTGAATTAGAAGTTATTAATTTTGATAATTTGAAAAGTAAATATTGTAAATGATGAAATTAAATGGTGAAGGTATCAAATCAAACGATGTTTTATTTATAAAAATGATAAATTTATATTTATTGAGTTTTAAAAATGGTAAAAATATTAAAAGGTATGATTTACAGCAAAATTATGATAGCATTTTGATATTTAATGATATTTTTCAATAAGACATTGAAAGATACAAGAATAGAAATGGACTATATTGGTGTATAATAGTAAGTACAATGAAAAACTTGGAGGACAATTTTTAGGAAAAATGAAAAATTGTAACTGAGAAATTAGGATTAGAAAAGTTTGAAAATATTTTTCAATAAAGTACATACTTACTCAAAAGAAAGAATTTGAAGAGAAATTTGTAAAAAGAATTGAAAATAAAATGTAAAAATTAAAAAGTTATAATAAAAATGTAAATTTGTAAAGGAGAGAATTAATTATGAATTTTCTTTTTGAAATAGGATTGGAAGAATTGCCTGCACGATATGTGGATCGACGGGAAAAGATCTGAAAAATAATAGAAAGAAATGAGTTAAAGGCTGAAAGAATCAAGTTTTCGTGGATTGAATCGTTTAGTACGCCTAGAAGGGTTACTGTGATTATAAAGGATTTGGCTGAAAAACAGGATGATTTGGATAGCGTGAGGGCCTTCGGTTGAGATTGCTTTATAAGGAAGGACAACTTACGAAAGCTGGAGAAGGATTTGTAGAAATCTCAAGGTGCTACGATTGATGATATAGAGATTGTTGAAAATGAAAAAGGAAAATATATTTCGATTGAAAAAATTTATTGCAGGAAAAAAATACTAAGGAAATTTTAATTAAATATTGAAAAATGCTATAAAGAAAAATAGAGTTTGAAAAGTCAATGAAATGGGCGGACAGAACATTTAGATTTGTAAGACCGATTAAATGGTTTGTAACTTTGTTTGACAATGGAGAAATTTTACCTTTTGAGTTTGAAGGGCTAAAAAGGTGGGAATAAAAACTCGTGGAATGAGATATTTTGCTTCTCGGGACATTGAGATTGATAATCCGGCTTGACTATGAAAAATATTGCTTTGAAAAATTTTTGTTATCGTAGATGGCGAAAAAGAAGAGAGGAAATTTTGAAAAGCATAAGGGAAAAATGGTGAAAAGGATGGAGATACTGCTATAATCAATAAATATTTATTGGATGAAGTAGTTAATGTGGTAGAATATCCTTACGCAATAAAAGGTGAATTTAGCAAGGATTATTTAGAGCTTCACGAAGATATTATCACGATTACATTGGAAACTCATCAAAAGATATTTTCCAGTAAAAGATAAGGATAGTAAATTATCTATAAATTTATTGTTATAAGAAATGCGCCCTGAATATTCGGGAAACTGTGAAAAGGGAACGAAAAGGTTGTAGAGCCGAGGCTTGCTGATGCAAAATTCTTCTTTGACGAGGATTTGAAAAATAAATTTGCAGATAATGTGGAAAAACTGAAGGAAGTTACTTTCCAAAAGGATATGGGAACAATTTTTCGAAAAAGTTAAAAGAAGTGAGAAAAATTGCTGAATATCTGATTTCAGAGTTAAATTTGGATGATAAGAAGGAAAATATTATAAGAACTGTAGATTTAGCAAAAAGCCGATCTTGTTTCAAATGTAATTGGAGAAAAGGAATTTACAAAAATTACAAGGTTTATGGGTTCTGTTTATGCTGAAAAGCAAGGCGAAGATAAAGATGTGGCACTTGGAATTTTTGAGCGTTACCTCGTTATCAAGGAGATGAACTACCTACAACTGTGGAAGGTGCCATTCTTGGAATCGCTGACAAGATGGATACAGTAATTGGATGTTTTTGCAGTTGGACTAAAAACCGACAAGTTCGAAAGATCCTTATGCACTAAGACGTGCTACACAAGGAAATTATCCAAGTCACATTAAATTCAAAAATTATCCTTTGACTACAAAAATTAATTGAAAAAGACATGAAATTTTTCAGCTGATAAAAAGTGTTGGAAAAAGATGTTGTAAAAGATGTTACAGAGTTCTTTAAGCAAAGAATAATTAACGTACTTTCTGAAAAATATCAAAAAGATCTTATAAACTATGAGATAAATCTTGAAAGCAATGTTGTGGAACTCGATAAAAAATTATCTGAACTTCGAAATTATCACAAACTGAAAACTTTGAAATTTTGATAAATCTTTTAAAAACGTGTAAAAATATTGTAAAAAGATGAAAAATGAAAAATCTAAACATTGACAGTACTTTTATTTGAACTGGAAGAAGAAAAAGACATTGTATAATTTAGCAAATCAATTGGAAAATATTGAAAATACAGATTTTTCAAATTATATTGAAACATTGCTAAATAATGCCTCTACAATTAATCAATTTTTGATAATGTAATAATTAATGTTGATAACAAAATTGAAAGAAAATCGTATGTGCATTATTGATTAGAAATTTCTATTGATAAAATGATAAATATCTAATTTTTATCTATTTTTCCGATTGGCAGTAAATTTGAGAATAATTTTTGAAATTTATTTTTAAAAGGAAAAATAAAATGAATGACTCGAGAGTCATACTAAATAGCTTTTTGTTGAAAATGTAATGAATACAACGGATAAAACAATCTAAATAGTTGAATTTTTATTGACTTTTTATTAAAACAATGGTATCATATACTTGTAAACGTGAAGTTTTGGCTAAAGAATATTTTTAATTATAAAGTTAAAGTATTGATTTTTCTTAAAAATAGTGTGATAATCTTAGAAGAGGATTAGGAGAAAAATAGTACTAACTAAGTTAGAGAAAACAAAATGACATTCAGGAGGAATTGAAATGAAAAATTAGTAATTTTAGGAACAGGCTTTTAATATTTAAACGCTCAGCATCTGGAAGTCCAAATTAAAGGTGGATATGATTTCTACAGAAAAATACAAATCGGCTCGAGACGTTAATGGTTCAGATTTTCAGATTAAAAACCAGGTCCAGTAGCTGGTTTAGAATACATCGTTGACAACAAGGTGAATTTGAATGGGAGTAAGGTTCAGAATATAAATTCTCTGCTAACTGTCGTGAAAAAGATAAAAAGAAAACACAAAAAATTGCAAAAGTGTACCTATATACGCTTTTAGTGCAATTCAACTAATTACAACTAATAGTGGAAATGATGCACTATATGTATTAGGAAGAGCAGGATATAACTGCTGAAAAGAAGCGAAAAGTTTCTAGAAGAGATGACTTGAAAGTACTCGGGTGGACCATATGTAGCGGCTGGATGGGAACAGAGTTCGGACCGGTTTTCATTAGAAGCTATATGATGAAGATCTAACTTCAAAACTAGAGATATTGTAGCAGGAGACAGAGCAGAGATTATTCTGATTCAGTGGGAGTAAGATTAGGATATAGGATTTGGACAATTGAAAAATGACAGATCGCCTAAAATCATAACTCAAACAGTTACAGTGCCTGTATAACTCAGTGCCAACTCAACACCAACTCCATCAAAAAGACATTGAAAAAGCCAACATGGCTATATTACCATTTTAGCTGTTCAGTTGATGATAAAAAGTGTGTAATTAGAGGATTTAAAGTAGACGGAAGAGTACCTAATGAAGTGTAAAGGCGCTGACTGAGAACTATCGCAGGTGTAATTAACCAATTTGCTGATGGTGGATCAATTGATTTCGTTGACATACAGATTCAACTGGATCGATCGCATACAACCAAAAATTATCAGTAGCCGTGAGCACGAAAACGTTGCTAAATTGTTGAGAGAATATGGATTGAAAAACTCAATTTCTTACGGAACAATCACTGGACAGGAGAAAGCAATCCAGCTGATACTAATGACACAGTTGAGGAGAGATACAACAACAGAAGAGTTGAATTATTCTTTCCAAAACGTTGACTTTTAGTAATGCAAGATTTCATTAACCAATAATCTTTTAAATTAAAATAGAAATTTATAAGTATTCAGAGGGACATTTAATTATGCTCTCTCTGTTATATTGATTTTATAAAAATTTATATAAATATTGATTTTTAACTGCTAAATGATATTATTTACATAGGTTTATATTCGTATTGTTCAAATTTTGATATTAAATATTGTAAAACAAAGCATTTGAACAATCGGGAAGAAGATTATGAAGGAAATTGTTGGGAAATAAAGAATGAGCAGGAGTTCATACGTCCTGCAGGGCAAATTGTAAATATTGCAAAACGATACAAAAGTAACTTTGAAATAGAAAAATTGGAGAAAATGAAGTTGTTGACAGGAAAAATGTATTTGGAGTGATGACTCTTGGGAGCGACGAAAAGGAGAACAGTTAAAAACTTAGGGCTGTTTCTAGAAAATGGAGAGAACAGCGACGAAGAAAAGCAAACTATTGGACGAATTAAGACAACTAATTGAAATTGATAAATTTTTGAAAAAAATAATTTTATAAACAAAACATAAAGAAGGAGAAAAGAACTAGCTAATATAAGTAGTTAGGTGCAAAATGAACGAAAAGATTTGAAGTATTGTTGGAAGATTATTTGCCGGAAGATCACGGAGATGTAGTGGAAGGAGTAATTACTAGAAAAGAGCTGGATTTCAGTTTCTTGATTTGAATGCAAGAAGGAAGAATTTATGCTAGCGAAGTTAAGGATTTTGAAATAGGGAGATAAAATTGAAGTAAAAGTTTTAAGAGAGATGAAGACAATATCATTGTTTCAAAAATTTTTATTGGATAAGGCAAAAAGAACTGGCATCATTTAATGTAGACGACATTGTAACTGGAGAAATTATAAAAGAAAATCAAAGGTGGATACACTCAAGAATTGGGAAAAATGAAGCATTTCTACCATTTTCACTTCGCCGATTCGACAAAAATAAAAAGATTATGAGGGCAAAAATTTAAATTTTTAATAAAGGATAAAACAACATAACTGTTTAAAGCAAGTGACTTAATAAAAATTGAAGAAGAAAAATATTTTGAAAAAGTAAATATTGGAGATGTTGTTACTGGTAAAAATTAAGGAAGTATTTGATTTTGGTATTATTCGGACTTGGAAGCAACTAGCGGATTTATCCATATATCTGAAATTTCTTGGGATCAAGTGGATAATTTGACTCGAAAAATATAAAATTGGTGATGAAATAAGTGCTAAAATTATTGAAAAAGGATGCTGAAAAATAGATTGAAATTAAGCATAAAACAATTATCAGAAGATCCTTAGGGTTGCGTTTCGGCAAGCCACAATGTAGGAGATGTAGTGAGGCAGTTGTGAAGGATGTACTTGATTTTGGGATAGTTGTAACTGTTGACGGAGTCTGGATTTGTACATGTTTCAGAGCTGGCTTGCACAATGGAGCTAAGGAGCTAAAAACTACAAGGAAGGGACAAATTTTCTGCAAAGATTATTCAAATTGAAGATGAAAAGAAAAATGTCAAGTTAATGTAAAACAACTGTCAGAAAATCTATGGGATACAGTTAAGGAAAAATACCACATTGGAGATATTATCGAAAAACCAATATAGAAGTATTTGACTTTGGATTGTTAATTTCGCTGGAAAAAGATATTGACGGACTTTTACATGTGTCTGACTTGTCATATAAGAGAGAAACCAATTTAACTTCAAATATATAATGCAGGAGACGTAATCAATTTAAGATAGTTGACTTTAATGATGAAAAATAGAATTACTTTTGAGTGCTAAAGCATTGCTTGATGACAGATGGGAAGTTCTTGAGGAAACTTATGACTTTGATAATGCGTTTAAAGGAAAAAGTTATGAATGTTCGTGATTATGGAATTTTTGTGGAATTAGAAAAGGATAGAAGTGTTTGTTCATAAAAATGAATTTTCATGGGACAGAAAGAGCATAAGGAATACAAGGTTGGCGATGAAGTGGAATTTAAGATAATTTGATAGTTGATAAACTTGCCAAGAAACTTTCGAAGTCATCAAGCAACTTGAAAAATCGCTCGGAAGGAAGTTACGGAGCAATATAAGAAAGGGAATATTGCAAAATACAGAGATTGTGGAAATTCGTGAAAACTTTGTACTTGTTAAAATTGACAGACAGACTAACGGAATTATACTAAAATGAGGAATTAAGAGGATTTCTTGAAGGATATTTCTGAAAAATTCTCTGTTGGAGATAAAGTTGAGGCTGTAATTACAGATATTAATGATAAGAGAAAACTCAATTGCGTTATCATGCAGTTCGTGAAATCGAAGAGAGATGGATGAACTTATGAAAGTTTATGAGCTCCTAATTTTTACAAATTCAAAATATAATGAAAATTATGAAAGAATTATAATTTTAGCGTTTTAAAACATATATATATATATATAGTTAATTATAAAATAAATTTTACACACCTTAAAAAGTGCTAAAATATAAAAGTAAATATTAGAATACTGGAAATACATGGAGTAAAATCGATGGCAAAGACAGAATTTATGAAATTTGCATATTTCGATAAAGAAATAGTGGAATTTGGAAAAAGCAACAGTTAGTATTGTTACGCACAGTTTACAATAATGGAACAACTTGCTGGTGGAACCAGAGGATATTACAGAAATGAGTAAAAGTAGCGATTTTCAGATTGCAAGATCATTATACAAGACTTAGTGAGATGCGTCAAAAATGTTAGGATTTGAATATTTTATAACTTGGGATGAAATTAAGGATATTGTTACAGAGTTAGTTAAGAAAAACGATGTAAAAGAAGACTTTTATATGCGTCCGTTCGTATTTTGCAAAGGAGCCTAGATTATCGCTACAAAAAGCAGGATAGACTTTGATTTGGCAATTTACACGCCGCTCTTGCAGATTATGCGTACAGAAGGTGGACTGAACTTAATAGAGTTCGACTTATAGAAAAATATAATGATTCGCACTCCTACGAGCAAAAGCAGGAGGTTCATACATTAACTCGTTCCTTGCGACAAGTGACGCTCAAAGAAACAGTTATGATGATGCATCAATGTTTGATGACGCTGGGAAACGTGGTAGAAGTGTCAGTTGCAAATATATAATACTAGTTTTACGAGGACAAATAATAATCACGCACTGGAAACCTTGACTCTTTGAGGATGACAGTAAGATCGGCGTTGGAATTGCTGGAACACAATGGATACTAAAAGATAAATCGTGGAAAAATCGACAGATCAATGGTATTCACAGCAGACGAACTGCTAGTAACAGGACAGCAATGAAAATTACTTATGGAATCATTGACAAACGTCCTATTGGGCAGTTGGACTTAATGCAAAACCACAAGCAGGTAAATTTCATAAATTGTTAAAATCGAGAATATGAAAAAGTAATCAACTGAGAACATGAGTGTCTTCTGAATGGTTATTTATTGTTGAATAAAGAGTAAGTACACTGGAAATGCTTGAAAAGAGTATTGAAGGTGTGCTTTTCACATTAATGGTAAATTCTTTTATTATTTTTGAAAAACTTGTATTTAGATCAAATTGAGGTAAAATACAGTTGAAATGAAGAAGGATAATAAAAATTATTGAAAATTTATAAATAATATGATTAAAATGGAATTTTCGATATAATTTTTACGTTAATTAATTGAATGTAGAGAATCAAAAAGTGTGACAAAAGATTGAAACTTCTTGGGAAATTAAATAGTAATATAAAATTGGAAGAGAGATGGATTATTTAAAATCATCGTCTCTTTTGGATAAATTTGTTTGCGATTTTACTTGAATGGCGAGGTTTCAGGTATTAATTAAAAAGAATAAAAATTTCTTGAAATTCCTGAAAATAAAAATGATACCATTATGATAGCGAAAATAAACTTGAAAAATCTAGATTGATACTTGGATAGTATTGAGAATGCTATTTAAGTGGTAAAAATTATCATATTTAAGCAATTCAAAAACTGTTCGGGAGAAAATCACAGACTTTAAGAAATAGAACAAAAATTTGGAGGGAAAAAGTGGAAAAGGAGAGCAACAATAATAACTTATGGTTGTCAAATGAATGTAAATGAAAGTGCAAAAATGAAACAAATGTTGCAAAACAATGGGCGATACGATGATGACAGAAGATATTGAAAATACAGATTGTAGTGTTTTTGAATACCTGTACAGTAAGAAGGAGCCGCTGTTAAGGTGTACTACAGAAAACTTGGAGATTTGAAAAAGCATAGGAAGAAAAGATGGGAAAATGATTAGTGGTGTAGCAGGATGTCTTGCTCGAGGAAGTAAGGGATGAATTTATTAAAAACTCCTTATGTGGACCTGGTACTTGGAAATCAGAATATAGGAAGAATTCTGATATTTTAGAAAGAATAGAATCTGGGAAGAAACGCACATTGTGCATGGTGGATGATGAGGATGAATTGCCGACATGGGTTGATGCTGACTTTGGGGATGATATCGTAGCTTCAATTTCCATAACTTATGGTGTAGTAATTACTGTACATTTTGCATAGTTCCTCATGTACGTGGAATGGAGCGTTCTGTACCGCTGAACGAATAGTCAGCGATGTTGAACAATACACAAAAAGGGATACAAAGAGATATTATTTTAGGACAGAATGCAAATTCGTATGGAAGCGATTTTGCAAATGGGCAGGATAATTTTGCAGAATTATTGAGGAAGTGCAAATGTAGAAGGAGATTTCGGACAAAAATATGTGTCGCCACATCCAAAGGACTTTAGTGATGAAGTAATTGATACAATAGCAAGAAACCCAAAAATAGCAAGAATGTCTGCATTTACCATTGCAATCTGGTTCTACAAAATTTTGGATGCAATGAACAGAGGATACACAAAAAGAGGAATTTATTGCACTCACAAAAATTAAGGAGAAAGTACCTGATATTGGGCTTACAACAGATATTATCGTAGGTTTTCCGGAAACAGATGAAGATTTTCCAAGACACGATGGATGTTGTGAATGAAGTTGGATTTGAAAATGCGTTTATGTTCATGTATTCAAAGAGAACAGGGACTCCTGCGGCTACGATGGGCGAACAAGTCGATGAGCAAATAAAAATGAGAGACTGCAGCAGCATTGAGATTACAGAATATGAAGGCAAAAGAAGAAAGCCGAAATATCTTGGAAAAATTGTTAAAAGTGCTTGTGGAAGGACTGAGCAGAAAAAACTCTGAAAATAGCTTACAGGAAGAAGTTCTACGCATAAAATAGTTTTATTTAAGAGCGATAGAAAGGATTTGAAAGGGAAATTTGTGAATACAAGAATTTATGATGCAAAAACATGGACATTATATGAGAGCTGGTGGAGGAATAAATGAAGAGACAGAGATAGAAGTCGAGATGGGAAAAATCAGCAAGAGCAGATTGAACCTGTAAAAGAAAAGAGGACGTCCGAAAGCGTCGGAAACAAAGAATTTCAGGACTTAGCGAAAATTTAGAAGAAAAAACAAATTGAAAAAGAAGAAGAAACAGAGATAGTTCAGAAAATTTGAATCTTGAAGAGGAAATGATAAAGGATATTCTTTCACAAAATGTGACAAAACTAAAGAAAATGGCAAAAGAATATAAAATTGAAAAATTTTTCAGGAATGTCAAAACTTGAACTTATAAATGCTATTTTTGATAAAAAAGGGAAGAAAGAGGAAAAACTTATGGATTTGGGAAACTGGATGTATTGGAGATGGAAATTATGGATTTTTGAGAAATACTTCAATTGGTCCTGATGTTTATGTTTCAATGTCACAAATAAAAAAGATTTTTCCTGAGAAATGAAGACATTGTATTTGGAGAATTAAGAATACCAATTGGCACAGAGAAGAATTATGGAATTTTTAAAAGTACTGCTAGTAAATGGAGATTTGCTGAAAAATCACTCGAACGTCCATATTTTGACGATTTAGTGCCATCATATCCAGATGAGAAGTTAAATTTGGGAAGTGGGAAATTTCTTCAAGAATTATTGACTTAATTTCACCAATTGGAAAGGGTCAGAGAGGGCTTATAGTTGCACCGCCAAAAGCTGGGAAAACTGTACTCCTTTCTACAATTGCAAATGATATTATAAAAATATAATCCAGAAATTGATGTGTGATTTTACTAATTGATGAAAGACCGGAAGAAGTTACAGATATTAAGGAAAATGTGAAGGATGCGGAAGTATGTCTGCAACTTTTGATGAAGATCCAAGAGTACATACAGAAGTTACAGAAAAATGTGCTTCGAAATGGCAAAAAGGCAAGTGGAACGTGGAAAGGACATTTTAATTTTTAATGGACAGCCTAACAAGATTGGCACGTTCTATAACATAACAATTCCATCAAGTGGCAAATTGATTTCAGGAGGAATTGATCCAAATGCCCTTTATTATCCAAAAAGATTTTTAGGTGCCGCAAGAAATATAAAAATGGAGGAAGCCTTACGATTATTGCAACTGCACTTGTTGAAACTGGAAGCAGAATGGATGAAGTAATTTTTGAAGAGTTTAAAGGAACTGGAAATATGGAAATTATTTTAAGCCGAACACTTGAACAGTTAAGAATATTTCCAGCAATTGATGTATTAAAAGAGTGGCACAAGACGTGAAGAATTATTAATTCAAGAGAAAATCTGGAAAAAAATCTGGAAGTTGCGAAGAGAACTAAATGAAATGTCAGAAGTTGAAGGGATGAGAAACTTAATTGAACTAATAAAAATACAAAAATAATGATGAATTGTTAGAAGATTTATATATAAAAGCAGGAAAATAAAAATAAATTATTAAGGAGAAAAGATGTTTGAAATGTAAAAATGAAGCAGGATTGCTATTCAACAAGGGAAATTTTAAATTGGTAAAGAAAAATTTTGAAAAAGATGAAAAATTGCTAAGCACAATCATGAAGATGAGGAAATTATTTTTACCGTTCTGAAAGGAAAATGGAAATATTTTTGAATGAAACTGAAAAGCATGTTTTAGTGCCAGGAGATATTTTACATTTTGATGGAATAAACTTTATTAATGGAAGTGCTTTGGAAGATTCTGAAGTTAGTGTAACATTGATAAAAAATAATTACATAATGAGGGCATAATTATGCCCTTATTTAGTTGAAATATACTAAAAATAATGGAAAAATGGTATTTTTAGCAAAAAAATCAAGAAAAAAATTGAAATTATCAGAAAAGTGTTGACATTCATTCTGATTTATGATATTATATTTCTTGTCTGAGAGTATTTTGAGAAATTGAAGATATTCTTTAGAACGGTGTATAGCGCAGCTCGGTAGCGCACCTGCCTTGGGAGCAGGGGGTCGTAGGTTCAAATCCTACTACACCGACCATTATAGATTTTGCGGGAGTAGCTCAGTTGGTAGAGCGTCAGCCTTCCAAGCTGAATGTCGCGAGTTCGACCCTCGTCTCCCGCTCCATTTTATTTATAAGAACAATTTGGTTATAAATATATGGTGACCGTAGTTCAGTTGGTAGAGCGCCAGTTTGTGGCACTGGTTGTCGCGGGTTCAAGTCCCGTCGGTCACCCCATAACTGCGAGCCATTAGCTCAGTCGGTAGAGCACTTGACTTTTAATCAAGGTGTCACTGGTTCGATCCCAGTATGGCTCACCATATGATAATTAAATAATAGATTTGCGAGAGTGGCGAAATTGGTATACGCACTAGACTTAGGATCTAGCGTCTTCGACATGTGGGTTCGAGTCCCACCTTTCGCACCATAAAACCCCATCAAAATAGTGGATTAGTTAAGTAATATCAGCACTTCTAAAGGTTGATATTTTTTTATTTTTACCTTTTTTATCAGCATTCTGAACATCAAAAACAAATTATACCTGTCTGTTTCATCCATGTTTTCAAGCACTTCTTTTAAAATTTTTATATTGTCCAATTTTTCTTCGCTTATTGTTTTATCTTTTTATTATTCTATCAATATCATTCAAGGAATCTTTCAAATACTCGTTTTCTATTTTTCAGTTCCTCAAGTTTATCATTTAATTCAAATTCATTTATCAATTCTTTTGCAAACAATTCTAAATATTTAGTTCTTTCTTTATCTATTTTTAATTTGCTTGTCTATATTTTTCTCTATCTTTTTATACTTTTTCTAAGTTAGGCTTTTCTGTTTAAAAACTCTAATTCTTTTTAAATTTAATAATTTATGTGTTATAAACTTTTCGGCTTTATTCCTAGATATTGCCTTTTCTACATTTATCACATCTGTAATTAACGCTGTTTTTAAACATTTTTCCGCCACAGGTACATTCTAGTATGCCTGTGAATAAAAATTTCTGCCCTCTTTACGTATTACACGTTGCTTGAATAACATTTGTAGCTGTACTTCTCTGAATAGATCTCGCTTATTAATGCTTGCGATTTCCCCTAAATATTGTTATTTCTTTGTTTATCTTAACTTCTCCAGTATTATATTATTTTCTTTTCTTCCGTACATAAGATTACCATGTAGAAATTCATTTTGCAAAATCCATTTAATAGATGAAATAGTTTTCTATTAAATATACTTGCTGTTTCAGAAATACTTTTAGTATTTAAATATGTATTGAAAATACTTATCATCTTCTGATGTTTCGGGATCTATTCACAATATTATTATGATTTGTCTTTTATAGCCAATTGGAATATTTCCGCCTTGCCATATTCCAGCTTTGGCTCTAGCCCATTTGTTTGACTTTACCCTCATTGATATTTGTTTTCTTTTCGTAATCTCACATACAGCGAATATTTGGAAGAATAACATACCAGTGGGGGTTGTTGATTTATTTCAGATTGTGAGATAGATACAAATTTTATATTACTTTTGAGTTCCAAAACAAAATTTAACATAGTTAAAGTTATACGAGAAATACGAGAACTCGTACAAACCACAAGCACATCAAAATGATTTCTTTTTGATTTCCTGCTGTAATTTAAGAAAGCCCTCACGATTATCATTACCTCCGCTTTCCACATCCTGTATAACTTCTTTTTAATTTGTAACCGCTCATTTTACAAAAATCTTCGCACTTTCTTATCTGAAACTCACGTGAACGCCCTCTTCCTGCATTTCTGTGCTAACCCTAGCATATATAATGGCTTTCATTTATGCTCTCCTTTTATCCTGTTCAGCTTTGATTTTGTATAATAATTTTAATATTTCTTCTTTGTTTTCATCATTCCTCCGTTTCCGTCATATCAATATAACTCGATATAACACAATCTTAAAATATGTTTAGCAGTTTCCTCAAATGTTAGATGACTAAAACTTTCGTCTTCCATTTCTTCTCTATCAATGAAAAACTTTCGCTACATATCTTATTTCGTTTTCAATTTTTGAGTTTGTGAATTTTGGCATATTTAATCAATTATTTTCCTCCAACAAGTTTTTGTTTTTCATAAACATTTCCAACACTTCTAAAAATTTATCCTCCACATTCGACAAATTTTCTCTCAAATCTCCGTCTACTAATATGTAACTGCCATATTTATATTTAACGATACATTTATTTTCTTCTTCAGTGTCGTTGAGTATTACAATATCCCCTCGTAAATCTCTTTGTTGTTTTTATCTTTTTGTCCCTGTATACTGCATTAATTTAACTTTTCGTCCTCAAATCTATATACATTTTCGTAATTGTGAAATCCAGTAATTGTTATTATCTTTTTACAAATGTCAATCGAAGTTAAATTATCGCCGTATTCGTCATACTTATCTTGATAAAATATTTTGTAATCAATAAATATTCTAAATTTTTATTTCTCACTCATTATTATCCTCTTTTCGTGCCATTCAAGGCTACATTTTTCATATATTCTGCATACTTCTCTGTTTCTTTTCTGTTTTGAAAGTAGTTTCCAAAAGTGTATCTTTCCTCATCCTCATCCTTAAAATTTTCATATTTTGCATCAATATCAAAAGGTGCTAATCAATACAGTAATACTTTTCCGCTTTTTCAGCCTCCAACTTTTTCCGTATATTTATTAATCTAACTTTTTCCTCAATCATTTTCTCTTTTTCCTCTTCATCACAAATATTTATGCCTATTTCAGTATCCGATCTCGTCACTTAATATAAATAAGTCGTCTTCCCTTTATAAACTCGGGATTGCCATTACAGTATACGCCCAAAGGTCATCATAAAAGTTGTCTCTGGGAAAACTTCCTCATCCTGCTTAGTAATTCTCCAAGCCCATCTATCCCGCACAGGCATAAATTCTATTTCCAACACATTTTCTTTTCCATTTTTAATCCTCCTGTTAAAATTGATTTATTATATATAGAAATCATCGAGTTCCCTGTACAATTTTTCTAAATCATACGCTTCCATCTCGTTGTTTTCAACTTTTTCTTTCAATTGATTTTAAATCTGAAATTATGATGTTATATCTGTCTCAAAACGTTATCTCTTTTACGCATCTTTTTCTCTCTCCTATTTTGTTTTAAAGCACCTCAATTAACCCTTGCTTTTTATTCAAATGGATTTCCGTCATCCTCATCTTCCGTAACTTCAACCGCTTCCTCAATGTCATCTTTATGTAAGTTTGCTTCGTTCACTTGAATAGGCGGTATTGTCTCAATTCGCTTTTTCATTTACGCTCATTTCCTCTTCACTACATTGCGTCAAGGTCTTCAATAAACGCTTCTCTTAACGCTTGAGCCTTTCTGCGACTTTGGTTATCATGACTGGTTTATTTTCCACCTAGTATTAGGGTTTTCCCATCACTTTTCTTTTGCACGTATTCATCACAAATTCACTTCTACTGTTACTGGATTTTCCCAGTTTTTCGGTAAACTGTAGCACCAAGCACCAATTATTTCCTCTTTGCTTTTTAACATAAATTGTTCCATCTCTTTTTCTAATTCCCTGCATCTTTTTAAAATCCATAGCCCTCGTCTTTTTACCGTCGTAGTCCTTATGCTTTGATTGCTCTTTTTCTAATGCGTCTCTTGTACAACCATTGGGACTTGGTTGAGTTCCGTATTTTATTAAATACACTCTTTTTACAAAAAGGATTTAGCTTTTCTGCTCTAGCACAAGTGCATAAAATAATTGATTTCTTGATCCGTAATATTTTCGTTTCCGTTAACTAAATAATTTTTACAATTGTGGGACTTAATTTTACTTCCTCGTTTCCTACTGTAAAACGTCATTAATTTGTTTTTGTTTGTTTCTTCATTTCCTAGCTTCCCATTTTCTATATCCTCCTAAATTTGTTTGCTTGATATTTTTCAGTTTCAAATTCCCCAGTCTGTCTGCTTCATTTTTAACATTACCAAAAACTTAGCGGAGCATTCATAAATCTTATTGTTGTATCACAATGTCTTGTTTTGCACTTTCTTTTTGTTTCTGTATTCTGCTGTTTAGTTTCGGACAATTTGCTGTTTTTGATTTCCTCAATTTCTTTTTTGTTTTTGTATTTCAGCCTCATCTAATGCTCTTGTTTCTTTCGGCTTTCGTCTTAAATTTTCTTCCGTCTGCTTGATTTCTGTTCTTCTTGTTTTCGATTTTTCTGTAATAACGTTATAGTCTTCGGTCATTAAAAATTTCATTGATCTCAAAAGTTATGATAAATTCAATTTCTAAATTTGCCTTGCAATCTAGTGAATTTCATGAAGTCCTGTTTTTCTCCACTCATCATATTGTTTTTGCACTTCGTTCTCGATTTTTTGAAAGTAAATGATTTATCCAGCCATTTGTCGTTCCATTCAAGGAAAATTTTTAATCCTGGATTTTTGTGAAGATATTATTTATTCTCTTCTGTACTTCAACTCTTTTCTTCCTTATTTTTCATCATATCCTTTAAGCTGTTCGCCGATAAAGTTTGATATTCCTTTACTTTTTCATAAGTTTTAAGATTTTCAATAAGTGTTTCAATATCGGCGTTTGCCTTTTTGTACTCTTTCTTCTCTCATTACTTATCTCAAGTTTGTTTAATTTAGTTCTTTCTGATTTTGCTATGTCAATATCATCTTCAGTAACTAATCCAGCCCTTGTATTTTTGTCTAACAATTTCCATAAAATTTTTCCAAATCGTCATTATTGCTCTTATAACTGGCTAGCACATAGTTCAGTTATTTCAAATTCAATTACTTGTAATTCCTGTGTTCCCATTTTTCTTCCTATATTGCTAATCTTCTTTTTGACGGTGGCTCAATGTCATTAATTACAAATGAATTAAACCATATTTCTTTTTATAATTTCTTTTATGTCGTCCTCATCACGTTCGATGTAAAAATTTCTTTAAGATACTTTCATCAGTCCATTCTAACTTTATATTTGCAAACAAAACTGCAAATTTCCAGCCAGTCACAGCCAAGTAATGCTGAACTTGTAAATGATAATGTAACGCACTCATTTTTCCAGTCTCTCTCAAACTGCTTCCAGTTCATACATCGTGCCGTCTTTATTTCCAGCATCCCTTTTTCCTTGCTTGTCTTATTACTAGCACGCCATCTCAAATTTGCAGACATAAAAGGATATTTTAGAGATACAAGCGTTTTATCGAGCATCTCACTTTAAATTCGTGGATACTGTGCTTCAAAAATTCCTCTCAATGTGGCTCTTGCATTATTCCATTTTTACCGCTGGGACATCGCTTATATCTTTTTGCTTTTCTCTTCCTGTTTTTAATTCGCCATAATTCCTGTATATCTTCGTTATAGGATTATGTCCCATTATTATCGAACAATCCGAGCCACCAATATGTTTTTGTCTTATTCTGTGCCACTCTCTTCATTGGCATAACTTATTTCCTATATTGCATCTATTTTTCCCTCCAGCAATACCTCTCGATTCTTTCAAATTCTCTATTACATCTCATCCTGTGTATCAAAACGAAGAATAAAGACTTCTTGAGAATACGAAAATTTTATTTCAAATTCCTTTTTCCTATAGTATGAAAAATTTGACAAATTAAATAAAATATCTTTAATTTTTATCCACATTTTTAAATCCTCCTTTAAAATCTTTTAATCACTCTAGGACACCACCACATCAGTGATAGCCACCAAAAACGGAAACACTACATTGCCACCAAGTATCCAATGTCCTTTGATTCTGATTGTTTCAATTTGCATTAGAGCAGTTGTTAGTATCAGAATTATCCATTTCATCATATCCTTTGTTGTCATCAATGCTGTTTTCCTCCAGTTCCTTAATTTCTTCTTGATTCATTTCTTTTTCCAGTTGTTCCTTATTGTCATCTTTTGCCTCCCTAAATATATTTTTAATTTCTTCAATGATATTATCGTAATATCTGAAACTTTCCACTTGTTTATTGCTATGTCTTGATTTTATCGTATGCCCAGTATCCAAATTCTTGAGTTTTTAAATTATGTTCGTTTGTCAAGCGTCCTATCCTGTTGTCTGATATTTTTATGCCGTATTTGTTCATTAATAATTGTGATAGTTCGCTTGCACTGTATGATTTCTTTTCAGCAGTCGGAAGTTCAAGAATTGGCTTTGTCATATAGAGCGTTTGCACTATAAATCGCTAAAGTTTCTTTATATCTTTCGTTTGAAATTGTCTGTGAAAGCTCTTTTAAAATTTTTGCTTTTTCAAGCTTTTATTCTGTCTTTCTCCAAAAACAATTAAAATTATTATCAACATAGTTTTATGAAATTTCCTTTTTGGTAACTTTCTCTAATTAACCTGTATCTCACATCTGCACTATATCTTGCTCCTAGCTGTAATATTCCTTGTATATTTGCAATATACATTGGTCGCTGTTTGTTTTGTTCGTTAATGTAATAGGACTCTTCAAAAATGAGTTGTCCTCTTTCAGTTCCCAATTTATCTATTTCATCTCTAATATCTCTTAAGATATTGTAATGCTCTTTTCCCTGTTATCTCTGCAATCTCTAGAGATGTCATTGTTCCTTTTGCCTGCAAAAACTTTTAAAACATTCATTAGCTTTTAAATCCCTCCTAAAAATAAATTTTTGTATTAACCTAATTGTGCTATCTATCAAAGAAACATAAAAATTAATAAAATTAAGAAAGGAATTCGTCTAGTTTTTCTGCATACTTCAAGCAGTGTACTGTGTGTACTGGTATGCAGGGAAATAGATAGCACGATTAAATTAACACTTTGGGTTATTTTTAAGTTATAATATAGCGTGGGCTTTATTATGAAAGGGAATAATGAGTAAAAAGATTTATTTAAACAATATCCGCCTTATTTTGAAGAGTATGTATAACAAACAAGTAATAATTTCAATCAATTATAAAGACAGCTACAACGGAAAGCTTATTACAAGGTGTTCGGTATTGCTTCCAATATAGAAGAAGCTGAAAACGATTTATTAAAAAGTTTTCCTTTGTTAGACACAATTATGTATTTAAACGGAACTTTAAACAAAAATTGATCGATTGAATCATTTTGAAAAAGAAAGAAATATCAAATATTGATATAAAAATTCTAATAATCCAGCAGATGAAATATTTGTTTTGTGTCTCGAAATTGAAAAATTTAAGAGTGCTTTCTTCGTCTGAAGAACTGCAAACAGCTTATAACGAATTATTTGCTAAAGCAGTAATGTATTTATAAAATTAGTTAATAAGCCCACGTCATGTTATTTAATTAATTTTGTACTTCACCAATAAGTTCAAGTGATTGTTTTACACTTGAAAATGTTGAAAAATAGCTTTTTCCAAAGTTTCGATATATTCTTTAATTCGTTAAAGCTCATATCTTCTAAGAGTTTGCTTTTTCTGTTTTTCAACAATTTTTGAAGATCCATAATTTTTCCCTCCCGAAATTTATTTAAGATAATTAATATCTTATCCAAACTCACAATTGTTTATGGGCTTAGTAAAACATCAATTATTTTTGAATAATCTTTAATTCTGTTTTTAATTTCTTAGCTTCCTTTCCTTTAAAACTTTTTGTTGTTGCTGTTTACTAATGTTACTGATTCAAAATTCATTTTACATCTCTCCTAAATTAAATTTTCTTTTTCTTCCTGCAATTACACATTTTTATTTTTGATACGTTGTGAATCATGTCGGATTTTTCATAATCTTTACTAAATCTTCGTTTCCATATTCTGATGGGCTGAATTCATATTCATCATATATTCCGTCGTATTCAAAACCTTAATTTCATCTTCTGTTACATCAGAATTCTCTTTTTCAGTTCTTTAAAACCGCTTTCATAGTATTCCATTTTTAGCTATGCCTTGCTGTGGATAACCAAAGCAATTTTCTTTGCCCATTCTCTTATTATCTTTTCTTTGCTCTTTCTACTTGTTCTGCATATTTTAATCCTTCACTAAAAGCTCATTTTTATCATCCCTCCTTATTAAGTGGTTTTATTTATTAAACTTTTTAGTTTTAAAATATATTTATTTTTACAACAATATTATAAACTATTTAGTTTAAAATGTCAACCTTTTTGATCAAAAGTAGTGTATAATTATATATAAAAGGTGTGGAGCAATATGAAAATTAACGAGTTAATAGCATATAGAAGAAACGAAAATTTTACTTACGAAGAAATGGCATAGGTTTTTCTCACACATTTATTTCAGAGATTGAAAAAGGAAGAAAAAGTAAGCAAGAAAAATGTATAAAAATGTTAATTGAGAAATTTCCTCGATACAAAAAGAATTAGAAAAAGTTATTTATCTTCTATTTTTGCCAGTAACAAATTAATGTTTCAAATACATGCATGAAAAGCCTAAAATTTTCAAATTTAACGTATATGGAGTTGCATCAGCAGGAAGCGGAGAAATTGATATGGGAAACATTTTACAGAAGAAGAATTTATACTGCCCGAGTGATTTTTAAAATGCCTAACGGCTCTTTTATTTTAGAAATACACGAGATAGCATGGAACCAATACTTTTTGATGGAGATAAGGTAATCAGAATCCAAATTTATGCCCTACAACTCGAGAGGGATGGAAAAGCCTTACAGACAAGTAGTGGTTGTAAATATTGACAATAGAAGATTTACAAAAGATAATTTTTAAAGCTGGAAAAATGTATCTTTATTCATTTAATGAGGATGTTATCCGTAAAATGGGAAGTAAAAGAATATGAAGAAGCTTATTGTGTTGGAACTCGTTTCAGAATTAATTCAAAGAAAAATGACAAATATAAAATTTTTAAATTATTTCTAGGAGGTGAAAAATGGGATTATTTGACAAAGTAAAAAAACGCAGTAGATACTGCACAAAAAATGTAGCCGGAAAAGTTCAAGCTGTAAGCGATAAATTTTCTAGCAGAGGAACGACAATTGAAAATGATGAGCTGAAAAAGATTTGAAAAATCTTGCTGGAAGGCGAAGAAATTAAGCGTTCATATAGGGGAATAAGAGATTTGATTGTATTTACAGATAAAAGAGTGATAAAAGTTGATATTCAAGGAGTAACAGGTAAAAAGAAAGAATATTTAAGTATTCCATATAGAGCAATTAGTAGGTTTTCAATCGAAACAGCAGGAAGTTTTTGATATGGACTCCGAATTAAAGATATACGGATCTTCAAATTTAATTGCCGAATTTGAATTTGGAAAAATCGGAATCTATTTTTGAAGTTCAAAGTTATTTTGGCAAAAATAATATTATGAAAGGAATAAAAAGTGAAATGTTCGAAAAATTCAATACCGACAATAAAGGAATCAGAGGAACGGAAAATAAAAACAAAAAGAAATTTTAGATAATATGAATTTAAAAGAATATATAAATAATGATGATAATTTTATCGAAAGGTTTAAAGAGTTCTGTTTTTGAATTAAGACATTGTAATCCTCGTGGTTCATATAAACTTTTTCTTGAGAAATTTCGAACGAAAAATTGGAATTGGATTATGATTTTTATAATAAAAATATTTTAATCTTTAAAAGAAATATAGAAAAAAACAGATATTTGAAATTTTTATTGCTTTTTGAATACAAAAATTGCAAAATCAAATATGCTTGGAAGGATTAAAAACGAGCTAACCTCGAGATAAAAGTATGGAATATTTGTCCAGTTCACAAAGAAAAAGCACCATCTATCGAAAAATATTAACAAAGAAATGCACTTGTGAACTCATCTAGGGGAGAATATGAAAATAGGATTGAGAAAAACCATCGCTAAAGAAAAAGTTTTAAAGCAATGACCACAGGAAAAGCTAAAAGAAAATTAAAAAAAGTTCTTATACCAGGGTATGGTAAAAAGGTACTGGGTTATTAAAAATCCTAAAAAGCGATTTATAATAAAGTCTATAACAAAAACAACTATTGGTGTAAAAGGTTTGTTTAAAAGCAAAAACAAAAACTAAAAAGTAACTTGTTTCTAACGCAAATAATCGTGGGAGTTAAATTTGATTGTGAATATTATTATTTGGTTATTTATTATAGGATTTTTATAGCAATATTACCATTTTATTTTGATATATTTATTCTTTAAAAGAAGTAAAGTTTTTGAAAATATATACTTAAAAACCTAAGATTTTTGAGTATATATATATTGACTTTTAAACAAAATGGTTTAAAATATTATTGATTTTTAAGCATTTTTAAACCTAAAAGTGTAAAAAGGAGGTGTAAGAATGACATCAAAACAGATTTATTTAAAAATTGATAATCTAATTAAAGAAAAATATAAAAATTTATTTTTGTGAAACAACAAATAGACCGGTATGTGTCAGTAGCAGAAAACGTTTTCAAAAATATTTTCGAGCAAAAAGGAGCTAATTTAAAAACAGAGGAAATACTAAACGATTTGGAGCTAGCAATTAACAATCAAAAAGGAAGGAGGTTTGAGATGAAAAATAAATTGGAGAAAGGTATTGCTACAAATAATTTTATCAGCAAAGAACATCAATAATAACACTGTATATTTTGGCTAGATACTTTAGTTAGTAGCTTTAAAATCAAAAGCGAACCATTTCCAATGGTTTATTAGATACCACGAAATCAAAAAGGAAAAATAAGGAGCTAAAAACAATGGAATAAGGCACAAATTCGAGACCAACGAGTCCGAAACCCAAAAAGCTCGGGCTTAAAATATTTCATGTAGCCCAAAAGAAAACTTGAAAAATATATCAAAATTGCTTTAAAGGTATTTAGAGTTGTTGAAGATGAAGGCTAACTGAAGATGAATTTGATATAATTATCAAAATTGATTAGAAACGAACTTAAGAGGTTGAGGAAACAGGAACAGAAATTTTGAGTTTTAAAATAAAAATTTAAGGAAGTTATGCTTGAGCAATTTAAAGAAGTATCTGAAAAATATATGATTCAAAAGATTTTTAGACAAAAGCACTTTCGTTTGAAGTGCTATGAACATTTTTATTTATTTTTAGTGTGTGTTTATTTTAATACAAAACACACAAAAATGCAATATGTAAGGAGAGGAAAATAGAAATGGAAAAACCAAACTATTTTGGTATATTGCCAGCGAATGGGCAAGGTATGATAAGAATTTAAAACCCATGGAAAAGATTTTTATACAGAAATTTCATCTTTGACAAACAAAGACGGATACTGTTATGTAAACAAATTCGTATTTTTCTAAATTATACGAAGTGCATAAAAATACTGTTGGAGCTTTGGATTAACAATTTAGAAAAACAGGGCTACATAAAGACAGTTCTGATTTATAAAAAGGAACTAAAGAAATTATTGAAGACGTATTTATCAATCAAAAATTGATACCCCTATCAACGAAAAATGTTGACAATTTATCAAACAAAAAGATTTAGAGCCTATCAATGAAAAATGTTGATACCTATCAATGAAAACATTGAGGAGAATAATACAAGTATGTAGTAATAAAATTAATAATATAGTATTTATATAAGGGCAAGGAATTTCAAAGCATTTTCAGATTTTAAAATTATGAGAATTGGTAGAGCCATTATCGAAACCAGATGAGATTTAATTCTTATGAAGTTACACAGATTAGCAGGGAATAATGAGCAATTAGCAATAGAAATATTAAACAAATCGACTATAAACAGCTGGAAAGATATTTTCCGTTAGATAAAAACAGGAGGAAATAACAATGCGAACAATACAGCAATAGCAAACAAAAGACAATAAAGCTACAAACAAGCAAAGAAAACCAATTATGACCTCGAATTCTAACACGTTTACAGGTGTTGAAACCGTTAATATTCGAGAAATCAATAAAAACAGGGAAATAAATTATTTTTAGAAACATTTCAAATTTACCCATTGATGATTGCACTTTTTGAAAAAGCAGTTGTGAAAAATCAAAGAAGAAATGAAAAATCAAAAATCTTATTGAAAGATACTGCGTAAAAATTTCAACAAGGCTTTTAGCTAACGGTATAGGATTGTATTTTTACGGTGTTAGGGGGTACAGGAAATATACAGTTTGTGTATATTTAATGAGCTGTCGAAAAATTACAAAGTTTACCGAACAAGTTTAATGGGCATTTACAAAAAGAATTAAGAAAACTTGGAAAAATATGACATGGATGAAGACCAGTATAGTAGGCGATTTGTTGAAAGCTGATTTGATAATTCTCGACGACTTAGGCAAGGAATATTTGAGCGAAGAATGGGAAAAGAAAAACTGTTTGAGATATTTAATACTGCTTTTACGAACAAGAAAAATGCTTAATAATCTCCACAACATATGGATCCTAGCCAAATGTCAGAGTATCTAAGCACAAACGGGAGCGATGATGTTCTTGACAGATTCAGAGAGAGAATTGTAAGGGCTTATCTTTTAATTGGGAGAGCAGAAGAAAGAAGTCAAAAAGAAATTTTTAAGGAGATATTTGGATAGGAGGATAAATGCAAAAATATACACCTTGGACGACGGAAGAACTCGAAATATTAAAAATATTAAGGCTGGAACAAAGACTTCCATATAAGGAAATTGCAAAAACATTGGGCAGAAGCGAGAAGAGTTGCATGGTTCAATCAGTGAGACACTCAAAAAGAGGAATTTGAAGAAAATTTTGCGATTAAGAAAAGAACTCAATAAAAATATTTTTAAATTTATGGACGAGTGGACTTGGAAAACGTGAAATTTCTGAAAGACTCAATGTAAAAATTTAGCTCGATTTTTAAATCTTTTGAGCTACGTTGCCAATACAGCCTTGTTTAGATAAAAACTGGAAAATCAAAAACAAATTCAAAAGATGGACAGTTGAAGAAGACAGGATAATAGTTAAAAAGCCAACCAATCGAGATAAAAACGCTTTCAAAAACTAAAAAGAACTAGCCGAGGAGTTTTGACTAGAATTTATGAATTAAGAAAAGGGATAGATATAGAATTACACGAGATAAACAAAAAGTTTGTAGAAGACTGCTTTTATAAAGAATGGAGGATAAATGCAAAAATAAAAGTCCTAGAACTGTTTGCCGGCATAGGGAAGTCAAGCGATGGCTTTACAGAATATCGGAATCGATTATGAAATCATAGGAATTTCCGAACAGACAAGTTCGCTTTCAAATCCTATGAGGCTATCCACGGAAAAATTTTCAATTTCGGAGACATAACCAAAATCAGTAAACTCGCCGTACTGTGATTTTGTTGACTTACAGTTTTCCCCTGCCAAGATTTAAGTGTCGCAGGAAAAACAGAAAGGAATAGACAAAGGCACGAGAAGTGGACTTGCTGGAAGTTAAAAAGGCTTCTTTTTGAAAGCCAAGGAAAAGCGGAACGCTTCTAGTATCTTCTGATGGAAAAACGTTAAAAATCTCGTTGGAAAAAGTTCATTGAAGATTTTGAAAAGTGGCTAAGTTTTCCTAAATTCGCTAGGATATTACAGCAACTGGGAAGTGTTAAATGCTAAAGATTATGGATACCGCAGAATAGGGAAAGGGTATTTGTGATAAGCAGTCTTGAGAACATGCACTACAAATTTCCAAAGCCAAGCGAACTGAAATCTAAAATGAAAGACTTGCTAGAGGAAAAGGTAGATGACAAGTATTATTTATCCGAGAAATATCTGAAATGTTTTTCTGACATGAAAAATAGAAACGGATTTACAAGGGCGGAAAAGATTTAATCCTAGAAAAACTTGAAGAATGTAATACTGCGTTCGCCATAACAACAAGAGCAGGACAAAGGGCAACTGATAATTTTATAATACAACTAGGGAATTTAAAGAATACGAAAGTTTTGGGTGGAAATCCGCAAACAGGGAAGAGTATACAGTCCTGATGGGATAAGCCCTTGTCTTAACACGATGCAAGGTGGCGGGCTTGAGCCTAAAATCTTGCAAAAAGCACACGGATTTAACAAAGGTGGAATAAAAGAAAATATAGTTCCAGCCTTAACTAAGAGTTCGTGGCATGAAAATAATTTTGTTGTGAATATAAATCCAAGTGGCAGGGGAATGAATGGCAATGTTTACAGAACTGATTTGAGTCCAACACTCACAACGAATAAAGGCGAGGATTAAAATTTTTGCAGGACCAGGACTGCATGATAAGAAAAACACTCACTCCACTTGAATGCTGGAGATTAATGGGATTTAGAGATTTAGATTATTATGCCGCAAAAATCCGTCGGAACGTCAAACGCACAGCTGTACAAGCAGGCAGGAAACAGTATAGTGGTAACAGTTTTGGAAGCTATATTCAGAAGCTTGTTTTTAAAAAGCATAAGAAAAGGAGGAATTGTGGCGAACAAATCAAAAATATTTTAGGAGGACGAATGAAAACAGTAAGAATAAATGATCTAGTAAAAAGAAACAAACAAATCTTAAAAAGAAGAAAGATTATTGAAAAGAAATTAAAAGAGTTGCAACAAGAAGACAGCGAACTTCTGCAGGAGTTGGAACGAAACAACAACTTCTTTGCAAAGCGAGGAATGGAACAGATTAAATGAAAATAAAAACTTATCTGTCTAAGGATAGACAACAACGAGTTAAAAACAACAGATAAAAACGAATGGCTAAGTTCATAAAAAGACATCGTGGCAATGTAAAAGCATAGAGCAATTTAACTGGGAGATTCCAGAAAATAAATTGCAGAAGGCTTTGGGATATTCTTATGATGAACTTTTATAAATTTAAGCTGGAAGAGAATAGGAGAGAAAAAGGATTGATAAAACTAGAATTATCCACAATGCCACCGTCTGTAAATCCCTTGTGGATAAATAAACACAGAGGACGGTATAAATCAAAAAGAGGGAAAGAATTTGAAGAAATAGCTACATACGAACTAAAAAGCAGTACAAGGGTGAGCCAGCACGGCTCAAGGTTGAAATATGACTTTTATTTTAAAACTAGAGCCAAAAGGATATAGACAACTACAACAAGGCTATTCTAGATAGTCTTAAAGGAATTGTGATTGAGGATGACGAACTTATAGACGACTCTGGCTGTACACAAGATAAAAAGGGTATAGCAAGGATAAGGTTTTATATTGAAATTTTTAGAGAGGGAATTAAAAATGGACCAATGGGGAAAAATTAGTTGGATTAGTAAAAGAATTTTACATAGCATTTGGACAACAGGAATTTTTAGAAAAAGAAATGACTGACGAGAGAATGAAGTTAAGAAAAAATTATTTGAAGAAGAATTGAAAGAATATGAGGTGGCAGAAAAAGAGCAATGACAAAGTGGAAATGCTAGACGCAGTATGCGACATGTATTATATCCTAATAGGGACATTGTTAGAAAAATGTAAAGGCGATATTGAGGCTGTTGCAAAGTGATTTATTTTGGATGATGATAAAAAGCGAATTGATTTTATAAAAAGTCTTTAAAAATGAATTTAATGATATTTTTGTGAAAGCATTCTGAGGAAGTCCACAGAAGTAATATGAGTAAGCTGGAAAATGGAAAAAGCAATTTTCGGGAAGATGGAAAAATATTAAAAGGAAAAATTATTTTTAGACCGAATTTGAAACAATTTATTGAATAAAAATAGGAGTGAATATTTATGAATGAATTAATGAATATAGAAAACAGAAACACGCTAACAAGTTTAGATATAGCTGAAAATAACAGGAAAGGAACATATAAAATATTTTGTCTGGACATAAGAGATGAAATAAGTAAAATAGGGAGAGAGAGTCGGCTAATTTTTCAGCCAACCACATATATTGATAATTTTAACAGAAATCAACCTGCATTTCTTTTTGAATTACAAAGGAGTGCTACAACTTGGTGCAAGATATAATGCTGAAACAAGGTTTAAACTTATTGAAAAAGATTGGAACAGCTTCAAAAACCAATGACAGTAGAAGATAGATCATATTGCAGGCAAACGAAATGAAAAGTGTCAAGTATAGAATTGACATCGTGAAAAACAAAGTTGATAACGAGATAAGAATAGACCAGATGGAACAAAGAAAATTACAAAAAGCAGTTTTCGATAAGAGTTTATCAAAGGCTGGATGTGATAGACGCTGACAGAAATTCAATGTTTCCTGCACCCCACAGAGATTTAAAGGACAGGTTTGAGTTGCAAGCTACCGTGATATTAAGAGAAAAGACTTAACTGAAGCACCTGGCATACGTACAGAACTGGATAGAAAAAGCGGAATTGAGGAATTGAGATGGATGAAAAGAGAAAAACATTCAAAAGAATAAAAGAAAAGATATTGTGCAATACAGAAATGAACAACCGTGACTTTGAGTTTGCAAAACTTAACGCTAATTTATTCAAAAGTATTAAATTTATCAAGAAAAGAAAGGCTAAGAAGAAATGGTTTACACGGAAATCAAAAACAGCGAGATAACAATAACATTAGCCGTAGAAAAAGTTTATCGAGGACTTAAGCAACAGCTGGAAGAGCGTCTCAATAATTTTCCGATCAAAGTTATTCCTGTAAAACTATCACAGGCACAGAATGGCTTGATACACGTTTTGTTAAAAGCAGTTCGAGATGAGATTGCACACTTTAATAGAGATTAAGGAACTAATGAAAGAGCAGTTTGCGATATCTCGCAGATAGATTAGACTTTTCTACAGCAAAATGCGATATGGAAACAGCAAAAGTGAATTTATTTCGTTTATCATAGAGCAGAGCATTGGAACTTGGAATAAATTTATATATACTTGGAAAACACGATAAAAGATATAAAACATATATTGGAAATTGACAATATAACACAAAAGATATGTGATTGCCTGCTTGAGAAAAAGAGTTTGCTGTATCTGCGGAAAAGAGCATAATGAGTACAGCGCAATAGAATTGCACCATTGGAACTCGGTAGCAAGCATAGGCGGATATGAAAAACTGCGATGGATTAAAAACGCCATTTATGAGTTTATGTGCCAAAGCATCATCAAGAATTCCACGCAACAGGCAAGGAAACGTTTAAGAATAAAGTATTATATTGAAGGGGTGTGGTTAAATGTGGAACTTGTAAAAGAGTTGAAAAAGGTTTATGAAAAATCATTTCAAAGGCATTTAAGGAGGATAAAGAATGACAATATTATAGCAGACGAAGTATTTATTTTAAGAAAATTTGAACCGAGTTAATAGCGAAAACTAGAAGAAATAGAAAGAGATTTCGAAATAAAATATCCGAACTCGGTGATAATAATTAATTCCAGATTAGACGATTTATATAAAAAGAAATCGCTTAAGCACAACTTTGACAGAAATTGAAAGAATGTCAGATTCGAGTCAACTTAGAACGGTAGTTTGGAAACATAGTGATTAAAACAAAACTCAGTCGCAGAAAGTCGTGAAAAGTCAATTGGATTAGAAAAATTGCTGATGTCAGCAAAATGGTATTAAGAACGTTTGGCTGGTGTTAGGAAAACGATAGAAATTTGGGAGGGAGCATGAAAAACAAAGGAGATAGAATGCAGTTTAATTTAAAAATTGGAAAAACAATACGGACATTTTGATTTTTGGAACAGGACAGATAATAAAATAGCAACTTTTGAAAAAGTGTCTGAACAAAGATAGGAATAAAAAGAGATAGGGAGGAATAAATGGAAATAATAATAGAATCATAAATGGCTTAATTACAGCAACAGCTACCTTAATGCTAGTAGTTTTGTTTACAGAATAGTTATGAAATTCAAAAGCAAAGATAAAGACGTTTAGATTTATATAATCAATTTGACAGCATTTTTGATTGCTATGATTGTAAATCTATCTGTGATTTACTGGTTGATTTGGATTATAAAGCTTGCGATTAGAGTGTGAAAGGGTTGCAAATGTTGAGAAAATAAGGTATAATTAGGAGGTAAAATTGAACACGAAAAAAAGAACTTACACAAGAAGATGTTAATGAGCTTTTTAAAGGATAAAGAAGTTTTGTGTTATTAGAGGATTTAGCAGAAGCTAAACGAATAAATATAGACATTGACATCAAAAATTTTAGTAAAAAGGTAAAATATTTAAAAAATTTTTATACCACAAGAAAATTAATAAATAACAGGGCAAAGTAACCTAAAGATTTTGGTGAGCCACTGAATAGATAGATTAGAAATAGTCTATTTGTTTAGTGGCTCTTTTTAGTCTAAAAACTAAAAAGGTAAAGGAAAAATGAAAGATGAAAACATAAAAATTATTGATTAAGAATGAATATGAAAAATGGCACAAGTATGAGTGTTTTTAGCTAAAAAGTACAAAACAAAATTAAATACTATAAAAACTTGAGTGCTAAAGAAAAATGGGTTACGCAATACTACAACCAAAAAAGGCACAACCGAAAATAGCACAACCCTAAAAATCGGTTGTGATTGATAAGGAAACACAGATAAAAATCAGACATAATCGATGATGTCTCAAAAATATGAAATAATGGCAAAAATGGCATAAGTGAAAGAACTTATTACAGAAAAAGCAGACGTTAGAAAAATCCAAATTGAAAAAGTCAAACAGTTTTATCTAAAATTGCAGATGAAAATTACCAGGATCTAAAAGAACAATTACAGGAGCTGGAAAGAAAAAGGAAACTAAAGGAAAAGTTTTTGGAAATTGATTGGAAAAATGATGAAACTCTGAAACGCATAAACACACGCCTAAAAAGTTTTAAAAAGAATTTGAAAAAGAGATTTATAAAGGTGGACAGATTGTTGGAAGTTATCGGCAGGTCAGAATTAGAAATGGAATTGGAAAACGAGAATATCCAAAAAGAAAACTGGAAATTGAAAAATCTAAATTAAACTCCGATATAGAACAAGGATAACAAAATAGAAATTAAGTTGGTGGGGATCTAATGGAAATAACAAGAGAAGTGAATAAAACATTTTCAAGAATTTTATTGGACGATAGTCAATCATTTATTTTTGTTAGGTGGTTATGGAAGTAGCAAATCATACAATGCGACGAGTTAAATTGGTACTCTTATCGTTACAGGAAAAAGAAAAATTTTGGTTGTAAGACAGATAAGAGAGAATTTAAAAGAGAGTTGCTATGCCGATATACAAGATATTATATACAGTTTTTGGACTAGAAAAAGTATTTTTATATTTTACATCAACACCAATGAAAATTGTTTGCAGTGTGACATGAACTGAATTTTATTTTTCAGAGGATTAGATAATGTATAAAATCAATAAAAGACATAGATACTATTTGGATGAAGAAGCAGATGAAATTGATTTTAAATCATTCAAAGAGTTGAAAAAGTAGATTAAGAAGTATCAAAAATCGCAACATTATGATTTTAACCACAAATCCAAACGAATATGGCGTATGGACTTATAAATATTTGAGAGAAGTATAAAAACTGTTGGAAAAGATGAAAACAATCTATATGCTGAACGGATTATGAAAATAAAGAATGAAGTAAATCTGAGGAAATGTGTTTTCTGAAAATATATACTTACATCATTCAGTATACACAGACAACAAATTTTTGCCCGACAATTTTACTAGCAGACTTGGAAACTGAAACAGATGACTATTTGAGAGCAATAAAGACGTTAGGGAGATTTGGAAGTGCTGGAGATACGTTATTTAGAAATTTACATCATATGGAACAAAGCAGGATAGAAAAAGTTGATTGAAGGTAAGTGGAATAGATTTGCTGGATTCGATTTTTGGATTTAGCAACTCGTACAATGCGATAAGTAGTTGTGATAGATGAGGAATTGAATGATTTGTATATCTATGAGGAATTTTACGATAATCATTTGACTGATGTGGAAATGTTGAAACTGAAATGATACAGAAAAATTAATAAATGATGGCGAAGTTGTTTATGCAGATAGCGCTGAGCCAAAGGCTATTGCTTTATAATATGAACAACGTAATGATTAATCCAGTAAAACGAGCGATATGATGAAAGGCAGGAGTTAAAAAGATACAATCGTTTAGAAATATATTTATTGATAAGAATGTGTGTCCTAACACATATAGAGAACTGACAGAAATGAAATGGTTTTTAATAAAGACGGATTGATTGCTAAAAATCCTAAGACACAAAAGCCATTTAATATTGACCTCATATCATTCTGATGCTATCAAGTATGCTTTTTAAGTGATTACACGCCATATATATTAAATAAACATTATTATAAAGAGGAGGTGGATAATGAGACTTAATATTTTTCAAAAGGATTTTGGAGTACCAGGTCACCAGTTACGTTATCGGAATTTATAAATAATTATTCTCTTTGGAGACGAAGATCCCGAAAGTTTTTGAGCCAGTTGTATAAAAATCCGTTTACAAGTTCGGCTATTACAAGAATAAACGAAGCAATAAAACAACTTAAAGTGGGGAACATATAAAAAGGATATAGCGATAATGTGAAAGATGTAAAAAGCAAGTTATGTGTTAAATACATTACAAAATCCTAATTCTTTACTTAATACAGACTCAGTTTATTAATTATTTTGCTTTTGTATTATATTCTGTTTGGGGAACTGCTTGTAATGAGAGTTGATTTGATTTACAAAAGCTGAATTGATTTTTATTTAAAAAGGCTCTTATCATATTGAATACGATAATCAGAATGTGTTGAATGGTATCAAATCAATAAGAATTAACAACAAGGAATACAAGGGCGAAGATTTAAAAATGTTTCACTATATCAAAGGTGTGAACATTTATGACAATATCGCTGGAGCAGGATACGGAATAAGCAAGGCAGTAATCTTTGACGGCTTTTACACAATTACTGGTGCTACATAATGCACAATGGAACAACAGCATATTAAAGAACAGTGGTAAGAGGAATCTTATTATTGTTGTTAAAAGGTTCTTGAATGCTTTTTAAGAAAAAGAGATTAAGAACGAGATAGAACAGAATAGCGGTTCTAAAAACGTTGGAAAAACGCTTATTTTGGACGGAGAAGGTGCTGAAATAAAAAGAGGCGGACTTTTCTCCACAGGACTTCGATTTTCTTAATGCTATGGACGAAATAAGGAATACTACTGCGGCAGTAATGAACGTGCCTAGTATCTTAATTGGGGATAGGACAAACAGCAAATTCAGTAATTATAAGGAAGCTAAAAAGATTTGTATGCAGAGAACATATTGCCGTTAGTTGAGCAAATAGCTGAACATCTTAACAATATAATGAAAAATAAATTGGAAAGCAACGAATACATAGATTTTGATACAAGTACAATTGGAGTATTAAAAGAGGACAGAAAAGAGAAAAATGGCAATACTTAACAATCTTAGTTATCTGACAATAAACGAAAAAGAGCCGAGCTTGAATATCCGCCAATTGAAAAATGGAGATGATATTTTAATCAGCACATCAATGACACCACTCAAAAGAAATATACGAAGACGTAAAAACCAGTTGAGGAGGAAGACGATGGCGAAGAAGAAGCAGAAAGCGAAGAAAGTTGTTGACCAATTCACAAAAAGATACTTGCTAAAGACAGTTGAAAAATGCGGAACAGATTGATATTAAAGCAATTCAATAGATTAAGACTTGTTTTTAAGCAATTGCGTGGAGAAATTGATGTAGATGAGCAGATGTTTTTGAGTGAGTTGCTTTGGGAAAACATTTAGCAGTCAATTATTCAAGGAATTAAAAAGGGATACTTGAAACAGTAAGCGAAACATCTAATTTTTGATACACATCGTGGCATTGATGAAAAATTAATTCCAGCAGTTAAGAACAAAACATTAAAAGCATTAAGACATGTAATTGCTGAAAAAGTAACAAATATTACTAAAACTACGAAAGATATTTTAAATAAAATCATAGTTCGTGGGCAGGAAAAAGTGGTACAATATTCAGGATATTGCAAAGAGATAACCCAAAAAGTAAAAGGTATGGGAAAAGAAAAAGAGCAATGATTATTGCCGTAACCGAAACGGCAACAACCTTGACAAACTACACATATCATAATGGAGTTAGAACAAGTGCTAGAAAAACTGGTGGCACGTTGGTGGTGGAAAAACTGACAGGGAAACCTCACTTAAAATGTGACAAAGAAATAAGAAAGCCAAATGAAACTTTAGTTGTGGTCTTTTGCATCCGCATCGACTCAGAGCACCAGCGAGTGCGAGATTATAAATTGTCGCCAGCGAATTAATATAGGAGGTGTAGCGGAAAATTTAATAAAAAGTGTCGAAATGGTATTAAAAAGGACACAGAAAGAAAAGGAATAATCGAAGGACAGTTGATAACTCACAGTGTTATTGACAGTTACGGAGATTATTTTCGATAGAACAGCGACTGATAAAGTAGATAAGGATGAAACTTATTTTTGTGTGCATATGCACAGATGGACAAAGGAGCTTTGGAACGTTGGAAAGTATCAGGGACGAAAAAGGAAATCTTAAATTTTACGGCTAAACGTTTGATCTGCTCACTGATGAAACGGAAATGTAATAAATAAGGACGCTCAGAAAGTTTATTCAATGATGAGCGGAGCAAACTATGAAAAATGTCGGTCGGTGGAATTTCTAAAGCAAAGGAATGGGGAAAGATACAGACTGATAAAGGCAGAGATTGACGCTAGGATAATTAAAGAAATTGAAGTAATGAGGTGGTGTGGTATTGCGAGTGCAGTACCTGGAGCGACTGTGTGCAAAAACAGTAAAGGCGATAACAATATAAATAAAAATAATATGAGATGATAATATGCCAAAAATATCGAAGATATGAAAAAGGAATAGACAAAACACGGAGAGATCGAAGCAGAAAAACAACAGGAATTGAAGAAAAAGGCGCTGATTAATGAGTTTGGAAGAAAAACTACAAAATCTAAGAAGAAATAGAAAAATGGCGGAGACATTAGACGAACTTATGAGAGTCCTAAATCAAAACAGAAGAAAAGAAAGCAAAAATGCTTGAAAAATATCTGAGAACAGGAGAGATAAAAAGTATTGAGGGATAGAAAAAGCGCAATAGAGAGGACAGAGCAACTGTATTGATACCAAACCAATTTTATCACATGAGATTTTGAAAGCAAACAAAGGAAAACATCAAATTTTCTAGATGAAGGTAAATTTTAGACAGGAAGTGGAGATTATATTAAAAATCCCAGTTAAGAAAGCTGAAATCACAGGTGCTAACCAAAGTTGTAAAAAGAAGGGGCAAGAATACTCAAGACGGTACACTGGATATACACACGTCGAATTAAGAGCAGGGATATAGACAAGTAAGATATCCAATGCTACTGATGAACTGGTACAAGATAGTGCATTTTGATATGAGTTTGGGGAAATGAAAGAAAGCGATATCAGAAGAGTTTGACAAACATTGGTCTGCGAATTAACAGTAAGGACCATATAAACGCTTCAACAGAACAATTTATTGAGGGATTACCAACAAAATAGTAATGAGCATCGCGCGATTACGGAACAACCAAAAAGTAACAGCCGATGACTTGAAATAAAACTAGAAACAGGAATGAAAGCAGCTATGAGAAAAGGATCGTGCATTTACTATGTTTCACCCAAACTGCAGAGAGAAATGAGTTGAAGAGGATGCGATGGCAGATATTTGTGGATGAACATTCTTGAAGGTGCAACAATGAAATTTTAATGGTTATCCATGTATATGTCGAAGAATTTTGGAAGCGCATATAGACACGGGCAAATATCCAGCAGTATTCTGTGATTTTGGAAAAGGTTACGCTTACTATCAGAAAAGATGATTTGAACGAACTGAACAGAAAATACAAATGAGAAAGAATCACAGAATATCGCACAAGAATAAGAATAGGTGGAGGAGTAATCAGACCCAAAAGCGTTTCTCAGTATTTAAAAAGTAAAATAGAGGTGGTTTGAATGCTGATGGCAGTAGAGGACTATATGAGAAAAATAGCAGGCACAACCTTAGCTGATAATGAAAAAGCTAGGCTGGAAGCCTTACGGTGCTGCAATTAGTCAAATCTGAAAATATGACTGGATAAATTAGAAGTTGAAACACTTATAGAGTGATTATGATTATAATAACGGATTTATTTAAACAAACGTCCAGTTGTTGAAATTGTGGCAATTAATTTGATGAAGAATATAAAACCGTGGGAATTATATTGAGTTTGTTAATTTAGCATCGTCCTGCATGTACAGAAAATTGAAATAACTTATAAAGGCTGGATATGATGAACTGCTGATTGGTTAAAAATACGAAATATGTATGCTTGTAAACACTTTTATAAACAGTATGGACGAAGAGAGTAGAAAGTATAAAGAGCTTATAAGATTGATGATATTTCTTACTACATTTGTAGATTTTGCAAGTAACAAAAAGAGATTGAAGAGTATTGTGAGGCGGATATATGGCTGAAATTATCAATTAGAGGGTTGGAAAGTTTGGATAAGGAACTGAAAGTATTTGAATTCTCATGCCGTCAAAGTTGGGAGTTTTAGGAGATGAGGCAGCATAACAGTGTTTCGGTTCAAGATTTAGCTATTTTCAACAGAATATGGGACAGAGCCGTGGTATTCCTGCAAGACCGTGAGAATTATCGGTAGGGCTGCAAAACTGCACGGGATGAGGATAAAAGAGTATATGAAAATCTCAAGTTGAACAAATCATTCTGGAGAATGACTGGGCAACAGGCTTATGAAAATCTAGGAACATTTGTATCATCAGACAATAGGCAAGTGAACTTTGCAGCACTTAATCCCAAAACTATAAAGAAAAAAGGACACAGTAAAACCACTTATGGATACTCATTCACTATGAAATTCAATTAATTTATGAGATTGTAGGTGTATAAAATGGCACATAAAACATTTATTCGACGATTTTTCAGCAAGTGCAAACATATCAAAAGAACAAGCAAGTGGATTAACTCGGAACCGGATTGAAGTCGATGAAAGTGAAAAGAATTTGAGGGAGGGTATTTAATCCCTAATAGACAGGACATAAGTGCTTACAGAAATAAGGAATACAGATTACTCTAGATAGCAAAAAGATATACTGGCTATAGATATAGACTTGAAAAATAAAATTGAGTTTTGGAGGAAACATTATATTGTAACAACGACAAAGAACTATATGAAACACGATGAACTTAGAATTTATTTATATTGAAAGGGTGCAGAATGAAAAATGAAATATTAAGAAAATTGTTACCAGTTTTGTAAACTTCAAGTTATTCGTGAGTAATTATGTAGCTAGCCAGATAGAATCGCTGTTATGCGACACGATAAGTCTTAACAAGTCAGCATGCAGCGTATCAGAACCGTCGAAAGACAGATACACAGATTAAGGAAAAGGCTTTGAGATTAGTTGTGCTTATTTCAAATTGATTTCTCGTACGACACAAGCAAGGGCAGAAGAAATGGCTGCGAATTCACTTGAAGTAATAGTTTTTAAGAAAAAGACACGACTTGGTTAGGAACGGATTTGGATTAAGTGATGACGAGATAGAATAAAAGATTTAACTTTCCTTGAAGGAAGTCAGTATATTTCATAGATTTAGTTTTGACGTAGAAATGAACTGGCGAGAATCAAGCGAAAGAGTAAGAGATTTTAATAAAAGATGTAGAAGTAAGAACGGAGGTAGAATAATGGCTAAGAAAATAAAAGTAACGTAATACGACCAACAAAGCTTTTATTACTAGGTGATTTCGGAAAAGTCTATTTATAACTAAAGAGGCAGACAAGGCTTATAAAAATACACAAGGTTGAAGATGTAAAAACAGATTTTGGAGCAGATTCTAAATGTATATGTGTGTGGCAAAATGTTTTCTATCACAGAAGATAGTGACGGCAAATGTTATCCAGCAGATGTTTGCACTGCGCAAGTAAAGCAACGCCAAACGAAGAATTTTTAGATAGTTTGCGCTAACTGGAGATTTTTACGTGTGATTGTAGATTTTTATGATGAGGAGAGTTTACAAAGGCGTTGGCTAATGGCACAACTAGAAACGTTAAGTTTGTAATTGTAGCAGAAATTCAACAGCCGAGAAATAACAAATTAAAAAGAAAGTGTAAGAATATATTTTATGGCAGGAAAAGCCATGGTGGAAACTTGGATATTTGGGTTACCAGCTTATACATTCGCTCAAGTTGAATCAATGGACGTTGGAGTGATAGAAGAATACTAGGGTAGATCCGTCGCACAAAACTTTGACAGAAGAAAGTGATAATGAAGAAGGCAATATTAATTACACTAGAAATTTTGCTGGATATAATGCTGTAACAAGGGTCTTTCTGGCTGACGGTGTTAGAGATGCGGACCAAACTAATCAAAGATAGATGCGATCGTCACAACATCGAAACAAACTTTCAAGAATGCTAATTGAAGATACAACAATGGACGGCATGAAGGTATTCCAAAAGTCGAAGCACTATTGAATAGAGTAATGTTAGCAATGGGTACAAGGAGCAGTCGCTAAGAATAATAGCGGTGAATACTTGTTTAAAGTTACAGTCCTAGCATTGAAGATACTGCACACACAGGGTTGACTGTAGATGATTAATCAATCGCACGCTTAGAATGTAAAAATTGATTTTACAATCAGCACAGAAATAGAAAAATTGAAGTTACTTTGGTTTGGCACGACGAACCATTAACGGCATAAGGAGGTAGAAAATGGGAAATAATTTTTAGAAAAGTCATTGATTTAGCGAAAGTGGACTTGATCATTACGTTTCCAGGAATAGGAACATATATGATTAAGGAAGCTAAAGAGAGATACAGAAACAATCCAACTGAGGACAGCCATACAATGGGCGACCCCGACATCAAAGGAAAATGTCGACGATTCAGACTAGGGTTACTAAAAGAGAAATTAAAATTGACGACGGTAAAAGGGTCTGATGACGATATATTTCTTGACAAAATGTAATGCAACCAAACGGAGTGCTTTAGGACTTTGACATATATAGACAATACAGGAATGAAATAAAATCAGTTGAAACGGACAAGGGTTTCTATTCAAAAAGGTGGAGGAAAGACAATACAAAAGATGTTGACATTGAATACACAATTCAATGTGCGAAAATACAGACGAGAAAAAGTTTAGGAGGAATTAGAAAATGGTGAAATAAAAGAAAATGAAAAATAGAAGAAAAAGAACAAGAAAAACAATGTTTTTGTTGACAATCTAGAAGGTTAAATATTATAGGGCAAGAGATATATGTGGATGCAGAAGGAAACACAAAGGTTTTGATTTTCTCAGTTGACTAAACCGCAGAATTTGCAATTATATCAAAAACATACTTAAATTTAGTAGCAAATAATGATTATTTTACATTTGCGAGCATCTCTTTGCCTAAAAATGGTTGAATTTCAAAGGAAGTTAGAAAAATTGAATCCTTTTGAAAAACGATTCAGAAGCTATTGGTTGAATTGTGCGAGGTGATTGCTACCTTTTATGGAAAAAGTCGAAAGAGAAGAAAAAAGAAAATTGAATATGAAACTAAAAGTAGCAGAGGAGCAATATCGAAGACCCATTAATCAAATTAAGGTGGGAATTTATTGTAAAAAGAATAAAAGACCCTAATGTTGTTCTTGATATGAGCAACACTAGATCAATGGATAAGAGCAATGATGGATTTCGAGGAAAAGGAGGATTAGAGAATGGCTGGCGGAAACAAATGGAAATATTGATAGGGGCAAAAGTAGAAGATCAGCTGACAGTCGTTGAAACAAAAATGAGTAGTGCCGTATCCAGTCGCTGACTAAAGTTTAGAAAAAGTATGTCAAGAATTGGTAAATGCGTGTAACTGTTGACAGATTAGGCCAAAATGTTTAGTATTTTTACGCAAATAAACTTCGTGAAAATGCAAAAGTATGATTAATATTAGGATATACGATAGTGCATAGTAAGATTAAACCGCATTACATAGAATAACGTAAATAAAAGTTATGCAAGTTTAAATAATTTAAAACAAAAATAGCAAATCTTTTAATAATAGGTTATTTAATGAGTAATTTAACGGAATGAATACTTTTTATTAATATTCTAGGAAAATACGCAGTTGTCGGAAGCTAGATTAGCAATTGTGACAAATGAGAGATAGCTTAAAAGGTGTATTTTAGCAATATTCTTAAAATCTAGTTTCTGACAGACTCGGGAGAAAAATAAAAGGAGCATTTAAAAGCTCGAAAATTTATAAAGTTTTGGTTCAAAATTAAAAAGAAATTGTACAATAAATAACAGGAATAATCGCGAAACTAGTGGATTGTGAAAACTTAGGAGCAATCGCAGTGGATTGTTGGTGTCTTAGTTTTGCAGGATTAGCCAAAGCTTCTGATGAAAATTCATTGAGAAATTCCGACTTGAATGGTAACAAAACGACGTTGCTGGATTGAAGCACAAAAACATTTGGTTGATCTCAACAGAGCGGGGCAGATTACGGACAACAACTTGATTCAATCGCTAAATTAAAAATGCTTACAAAAAGGATTATTTAACGATGATGCAGGTTGCAAAACTACAAGCACGCTAGACAAAGCCTTAAAGTATCATGGAATCCCTCAGCAGGAAGTGTAGCGCTGCAATGTATCAGTTAACTGCTATGACATCTGGTAAGTTGCAAGGCGATGAGTTCCGTTCAGTAATGGAAAATGCTCCGATTTTGGCTCAAAACAGCTGAAAGCATGGGAGCGTCAATGGCACAGCTTATTAGGTTCTGAAGGAAAATCACATCCGATGTAATTAAAAGCTGTTTTAGGAAGTGTGATGAGTATTGAAGCTCAAATCTAATCAAATGCCGTTGACATTCGGAAAAGTTGGCAACAAATGCACAGAGCGCAGGACAGCAGGCTATGGATGGATTATTAACTAAAGTAAATCAGTTGTTGAATACTCCCATGGGGCAAAAATGGCTCAAGATTTACAAGGGCATTTACTGACTTGTTGGAATGGCTAACGGAGCATTGGATGGAATATTAAATATTTTTGGGAAATTAAATTTCTGCCGTTGCTAGAGCCTTTTAAAAAGGCATAGGGCAAACTATATCATCAAGCATTTAGCGGAATTGGTGGAGAAGGTACTTACATACGGAATCGCAGGAGCATTAAACGGCATTATTTTTGCTGGAAAAGTTGCAGGGAGTAGTTGGACAAATGATATGCGGAATCAATTTCGGACAACAAGTCAAAATATTTGAGACATTATGAATGCCTTTAACCTCGTTTTGGAGTTCGCTTGATCTAGGAAGTATCGGAAATATGCTTAGTATGGCTTTTAGTGGATTTTATGCAAATTGTAACTATACTAACGCCAGCACTCGCTCCAATCTGCTAGACGCTTGCCGTAATTGTTAATTTGGCAGTCCAAATCGGAACAGCTCTAATGCCTCATTGCAGTATCGTATTACAAATAGAGCTGTATTACTTCTGCGATAGTTCCAGTTGCTCAAGTGGTAATTGGAGTGTTTGCTGGACATTGCTGGAGTTGTAGTTGGTGTATTTTCAGCAATAATTGAGTAGTTGCAAAGCGTTATGGGAGCGATATTGTCAGTTATTTCAGCGAGTTATAAATTCAATTGAGCAATCATTAATAAAAAGTTGCAGTATTTTTACTACAAATTCTAATAAGGCATAAAAGTATTGCCCAAGGAGTAATCAATTCGATTAAAGGCTTTTTCGATGGACTGGCTGGAACAGTAAGTGAAATCGCCGGAAAGATAGCAGGAATGTTTAAAATCAAGCCACCTTCTTGGCTCTGATTTCTGGTGGTGGAAAAAGGACGTTATATAGGAGACAAATCATGGGAAGGTGGACCTGTTACAGTAGCCGAAAAAGGTGCAGAAAATGATTAGGTTGCCTAGTGGACAACAGTTCTTGGCTAATGAAGAGATGACTCATGAATCTGCCACAAGGTACTAGAATTTTCAACTGCTGAAGCAACAAGAAGAATGATGAGAGACCAATTTGAAATTCTTCTAAAAATCAATTGACAGCAAAATCAAGTTCTGGTTCAGCAAAAAGCAGTGGTGGAAATAATCACACATTTGCACCAACTGTGGTTATTGAAAAATACAGGTGGAGATACTAAAGATTTAAAAGAACAATTAAAAGAAATCTTGAGAGAGTTCTTTGAGGAGAAATTTATAGCAATGGGAGGTTAGACAATGGACTTTTTAGCAGTTTGAATGCCAGTAAAGGAAAAATTGAAAGGCGATTTCTTAGGAAAATGGCTTATGAGGGAGCACAAAGGTTACAGCATAGGCTTTAAATAGTTTTTAGGAAACTGCTGGAGCGAACTTCGTTATGGCATTGCTCTCGCCTATCCTGATGAAGTTAATAAATTTTTCCAAGATAGATGATGGATACACTCTGAAGAGGCTGAAAGATGTAAAAATTAATGATATTCCGCTTGAATGGGTACAAATTAAAAAGTGATGAGAGAGGAAAAGTGTTAAAACACACTCGCTTGAAGATAGGGATAGTACATTAATCAGTAGTAATGTGTCACACAGCAACAGAAAATATAGCATTTCAGTAATTTTAACTGATTTGGTAACAAAATGCTGAAAGTGTCTATGAACAAATAGTGGAAACTGTGGCAAAGAAAACACTTTGTACAATTTCTACTGTCGAAACGATAGAAGATATGATTATCACTAAAGTTTCAAGCGAGCTATAAAAACGCAACTCAGCTTTAGAATTTGAAATTGATTTTGAAGTGTGGAGTTCTGCTTATCTGATGAGAAAAGGCGATATTTTAAGTTCTGGAGATCAACTCACATTGAAAAGAGGAACAAAAACAGGTGTAGTAGGAACTAAAACAAGCAATATCGAGTATAGAGGGTTTTTGAAAATGAGAATAGAAATAGATAAAAAAATAAAATCCCTTTATGTATTCACGTTCAAAAAGTGGCAGTGAAATTTATTTGCTTAGGATAGCATTTTAAGACAAATAACCGAATTTATTTTGGATATTATGGATGAAGATGATGCGAAATGTTAGCTTGAGAATGAAAACACTTGTATACGGTAGACCCTGTTGGATGGTTTATATCAAAAGATGAAAACGGAAATATTAACAACGGTTTTCTGAATTGCTACATTGTGCCACTTAGCTTTTGATAAAAAGGAAGTTCCAATCACTTTTGAAAAATTTTTGTGAAACTGTATTTTAGAATATTTTGATATGGAAGATGACGAGGAAGAGAACGATGCTGAATAAATTGTTTTTAGAAAAGAACTGAAATCAAGATTGAAAACGGATGATGGCGATTTAAACTTTTATTTTCCCAAAAAGATTATAATTTGGCAGATCCGACAATAATAAAATGGAGTTGAAAATTAAGTGGAGCTACAAGTCCGTGGATGAAGAGCCGAATGAGTTTGATATAGAAACAAAAGGCTTGACAAATACAACACGTGCAAAAATTAAATTAAAAGGACAATATAAGGCTTGTTGCTGGATATAGGGTACGGATATAGGAGAAGTAGCGAGCGGTATTATCACTAGAAAAGAAGTTGAAAAAGGAACTTTGAAATTAAAATGCCGTGAAGTTCCAGCGACTTCAGAAAAATTAGTGAGTGCTGCTATATCGCCCGCGAATACAACAGCAAGCACAATAATTAATGATTTGGCAAGCAAATGCGGATTTACTGTTAAGCTAAATGCGAACTTAAAAATGATAAAGTTTACAGCATTGGCGAAAGCATACTGAAGTGGACTTTATGAAATAGGGCAAATTGTGAAAGACTGTGATAGCCAGATGACTACAAAAATGACTTTATTTATATTTATCACAACGAAAATCAACACAGAAAAAGTTATTAAATTGAGTTATCAAAGTGGACTTTCGGAAGAGCCAAAAACCTCAAAATGTTGAAGAAATAAGCTACAAAGTCGAAAAGAAAAAGAAAGCAAATCAAATAAAAGGTGGTAAAAAGTCTAAAAAAGGAAGTAAAAATCTTCATCAAAGGTGGTAAAAAGGTGGCAAAAGCAAAAGGAAAAACAAATCAAATAAAAATAGTACTCCAAAATCGAACAAAGGGAATAAAGACAGACAAAAAGGGAACTAAAATTCAAAGAATAGCAAACAATCTAAGAAAATCTGAGAAAAAGAAGAAATAAAAATACGATTATGAAGTCAAATGCTTATTAATTTATTATCTTAAAAAGGCGATTTGATAGAACTGATAAGCAACGAAATATCTACTATATGTCAGATTGTGAAATTGCTGACATAAGTGATTTTTAAAATGACTTTGAAAGTTAGAGTTGTTAATAACGAAACCGATGTTAAGAAAAATAATGCTGAAATCAAGAAAATTGAAAGTAAGGAAAAATAAAAAGGAAAAATCACGCAAGTAAAGAAATAAAGGGAAAGGCAGAAGAAGATAATGGAAGATATATAAAAGGCAATGCTTGGAAAAATTGATACTTTTTAATAGCAGAATAATAAAATGCATCCTAATGGATTTGTGGATGTAGAGCCGTTGGCAGAGTTCAGGGAAGTTAAATTGCTCCGATATTACATGTTCCGATGTGCCAGTTAGGAAATAGAAATATCAATATCAAATTAATTTCAAAACAGGGGATAAAGTTCCTGTTTTTGATTTGCAGCAGAGATATAAGTGGATATATCACAAAAAGAAGTAAGCACGGTAAATACAAACAAAAGGCATAATTTAACAAATGCTATTGCCTTGCCAATTTTAATTCCTACTGATTTAACAACCGTCGATATTCCTGGAAGCATTGAAAATTAGCGGAGATGTAGTTTTGAAATGGCAATTTAACAGTTAGCGGAGATGTAAATATTTCAGGAACTTTTGACAGTTGGAGATATTAAGGCAAAAAGTCTTGATGCAGAAAGTGGAGTTAGTAAGGGTGGAGTTCCTTACAATCATCCATAGGAGCGTGATTTATGGATATAAAATTAAATAATGCAACTGGAGAATTGTATATTGAAAAGGAGATGTACAATTTTTGGAGCAAAAGAAAAAGTATTTTTGAAGTAATACAGGAAATCGTTTTAATGTTGCGTATTCGTGAGGGAGAACTTGAATACGATATAAAATACGGACTAAATTTTGAGAAACTATTTGGTACACATGGGAATGAAAACGAAGTGCTGGAGCATAAGAGACAAAATAATGAATAATTTTAGGATTATTTGAGTAGGTGTTATGTCGAGTCTTATGAATGAAAAACAGACATCTTAAAGTAAATATCGACTTATTTTTAACGATAACAAGTCGGCATTGATGAAAGGAGTTGGGATTGGTTGGCGAGAATAAATGTAAACACAGTACAGGATAATATGAATATTTTGAACAACGAATTAAAAACATTGTTAAAAAGATGACTTTCTAACGATAAAAAGAAGCGCTTGGTATATGCTTATGTATCCTGTGGCAAGGCTTCTAAGAGAAAAATGGAAAGACAACAGATACAAGCAGAAAAATGAATTTGCTGAACTGTGAAGGTATAGAAATAGACGAACATTTAGCAAATAGTCCGTTTTCTTTAAAGAAAGCAAGAAAGTCAAGCGACTGTAAAAATTGAACTGATAGGGGAGTAAATGTAACACTTGAAACAGGAGATGTAATTGTTGAAGCAAACGATGGAACTAGATATACACTTTCTGAAAACGGAACATTAAAATGATAAGACTACTTTTGAATTCACTTACGATCAGCAGGAGAGCAAGGAAATAAGGAAGTTGGAAGTATTATTAAATTGGTTAAAGTTGTAAATGGCGTATACGATTTTAAACAAAATGAAATTGCGGCTGGAGGGCAAGAACAGGAAAGTGACAATGATTATATAGAGCGTTGGTTTTTAAGCCGTAATGAAAGTGAATGGAATTTGACGGAATTAGAGCTGAAGTGTTAAAGCAGGAAGGAGTAAAAATCTGTTTATGCTGACGAAAATAAAACAATGCAAGTTGACAGCAAGGGATTAGAACCAAAAATCAATTGTTTTAATAGTAGACGGCTGAAGAAACGAAGATATAGCGAACGCTATATGGAAGAAAAAAGATCAGGCTATTCAAATGAATGGTGACACAATTGTAACCGTCAAAGATAATCAAGGAACAGACAGGGAAATCAGATTTTACAGACCCAAAAAGAGGGAAGTGCAAGTGAAAATCGAATTCCAAAAAGCTGATGGGGTAAATATTCTTGAAGAAAAATTTGAGAAACATTGTAAAAAGAATATATCAAATCCGTAAAAGTAGGGAATATATCACAAGTTATAAATGTGAAAGCGAATTTATAAGAACAGTGTATTCAGCCGATAAATTATTGAATGTAGATATTACTTTTAAATTCAAAGAAACTCCTGGAATAGTTTTTTTGAAAAAGTATTGAAGTTAAGATTTAACGAGGTGGCGGAATATGCAGAGTAATTTTGATTATCTGATGTCAAAGTGTCCGTGGTGGTTAAAAAGAATAGCAATGTAGCTCTTTTTTATAAAGCAATATCAAAAATTATTTGATGAAGTCGATAAAATTTATAATTTGTTGGAAAAACAACACTTAATAGACTATGCAAATGGTGAATTTCTTGATGACTTGGGAGAAAAATTTGATGTTTCGAGGAATGGGCAGACTGATGACAGACAGAAATAGAATTAAATTAGCAATGAGAAAGTATAAATTAATTCCAAACTTGGAAACAAGCAATATTGGAGAAATGTTTACAGGATTAACCCCAGCAATTGAATTAAATAAAAACAACGAGCCAGCACAATATGATGTCAAATTTATAGCAACAAAGATTATGATTATTCTTTAATTGATGAATTAGATTTGAAATGATATTGTAGGTGGAGGAGTAAAAGGTAAATACACACAAATGCTTGGATAATTATGTAGTCAGAACGAGATTTGGAAGCAAAAGCTTTTAGGACAAAGTGTAATTAAAAACGAAGTCAAAAGAAATCCAGTTTGTAACTTTGCATATTCAAGATTTGGACGATTTGGTCGGAACAGCTTAGGACAACTGGATTTGGGAGAAGAAAAATATTATTGATTTGAAATAGGAGGGAAGATGGCAAAACTAACTAAATTTAAAGCACAACAAGTGGAATTTGGCACACACTACAAAAATCAGAAGAAACGAACAGGGGAGATACAAAAATAAAGAGTATAACACCAGCTTTTTGGAAATATAAGAGAACTGGGGACACCTCAAACAGAAGAAATTTACAATGGATTGCAACTCGAAACGTTCATACTTTACAGGCGATAAAAAAGTACTAATTTAAATATTGATTATTACATCTGCAATTTAGACGGATTAACAGAATTTGGGCTAAACAATGACTTTAAAAATTAAGAATAACAGTGACAATGCTAACACAAATACAACAACAAAAATTAAGACTTAATAATGTCGATTATACGTTGTTGAAAGAACACAACGGAACTTTAAAACAAATAGAAGCAGGAGATTTTAAACCAAAACAAAAAGTTACGAATTAGTATTTAATGGAAGTCAATTTGTTGTGATAAATATTACGGAATATGGCACAACAGCGAGGCACATCCTCGAAGGTAACGCCCAGCTGAAATAATGGGACTAGAATTTGGCGGAAATATCTCAGAGACACAGGAAACAAGACAAAAGGAAATTTTTACTTTGATAAGTGTAACTAAGTTCTATTATGAGTGCATAGTAGTACACGAATTTGACCTACAACGATGCTACAAAGTTTAGAGCAATAAGCAATAAGCCAATTTCAGATAGGGTAGAAGGATTATTAGAAATTGGAAGCAATCACACTAAATTTTCAAACGGAATCATTCTAGGATTTGGAACTTGCATAGCAAGTCCGGCAGGAACTATGAACAATTACGGAACAAACTTAGGGGCGATTGTTTCCTTGGTACTCACTGTAAACGGTGGTGTTTAGATAGCTTCGGGCGAAACAATAAGCGGAACAGCATTAAAAGCTAGAACAAATGCTCTGGAAGTGTTTCTGCATCTTACTTGGCTATTGGGAAATGGAGATAGCGAGTATAAAAATAAGGAGGAAAATGTAAATGAACATAGTAATTTATGACAGTCTCACAATAATAGCGAGACCAGATTATCACTAACTTGGAAGAGTTTAAAAGCAGTCCTAATCTGTTTTACCCAAATTGGGATTCAGAAAAGCACATCTCGAGTGAACTGGAATATCAAAATCCAGTTTTGGATAACGGAAATTTAAGGAATCTACAAAAAGAAGAATTATATAAGGCAGGAAAAATATACTTTAGCCGAAAATGAACTACTAGAAAATGGAAAAATTAAGACTGTTGAATTATCTGAATTTGAGTACATCGAGAACAATCAAATCAATTATAAAAAGGAAGAAAGGGTTGAAAAACTGAAAGAAGAATTGTATCAGTTAAGGCTTTGAAAGGAGAAAAACCCTTTTGAATTTGAAGTGAAAAGGGACCAAGTATCTTCAGCATAACAGGACAATAGACCAGTCTAATATAACCAAGATACTGTTTAGCTTTGGTTCTCGGCTTTATTCTTAAATTAATGGGAAAAAATAGCCAAAGGTCAGAAATTGGATTTATCGTAGTTATTACAGACTTGACGACAACAGAGTACAGCAACTGGAAATTCTATACCGAGGACGGCTCTGAAAAGTATGTGAACGTAAGCGTTCAGAAAATTTATAGAAATGTCTGAAATAATGAGAAAGCATACTGACAGCCTCAATGGTTGCCGAGACAACATTGTCGCACAGCTTGGAAAAATAAAACTGTTGAGGAACTAAAAATTTAATGCTGAAGCAGAAATATACAAAATTATTTGAAAGCGAAATAAACAAGGTTAGGGAGGTAAATCATGACTACATGTTGACAGGAAACAGAATTAATACGTATGTGTTTTAAGCGAAAACTGCTGAAGAAATTTTGAAGGAACTTTAGAAAAATTAGAAACCAAAACCCAAATTGGTGAGGGTATACACAAATCGGAGAGAAACACTTAAAAAGTTATTTATGAATAAAGGAGGTATTTTATGAAACTCAGAAAAGACAAGCATATATCAGTTTCACGAAAGCTCGAAAAGCGTCATAGGATTTCTGATAACTTTAAGAACACTAGGTAAATATAGCCATTGTGAATTCATCTACAATGGCTATGTATATCTTAGCAAATCCTGGTGGCGTAAGGATAAAGCCGTTTTCGTCTATAAAGGACAATATGGATATTTTTGAAGCTTGACAGTCATATTGAAATTCCAGTTGTGCTAGAAGAGTTTAAAAAGCTGGAAGGGCAAAGGGCTGCGATTATGGAGCTATATTTTTCAGCCAGTTGCTGGAGCTGGGAATTGAGCATAAGGACAGATATTTCTGTTCGAGCTGTGCTTACATCTGATTAACAAGGATTAGATGAAAGCTTTGACGTACAATTTAAAAGACATTAAAGGCTAATCAATTTAGCCCTGCAAAAGCTTATATAAATATTTAAAGGATATGGAACTGTTAGGGAAGAAAGGTGGAGTGAAAAACGGAAAACAAGAATTTAATCGGAACTGAAATCATGGAGCAGGGGAAAAGTGTTGAAAGTAACAGATGCCATGATTGAAGGGGATAATATTGTTCTAATAACTGAAACAGTGGAAAAAGATATAAAGAAAAATGAGAAAAGGAAGTGGTTTAAAATGGAGAGATTTGAAAAGATTTTTGATTATCTACTGAAAGTTGAGGTGGATATTCAGATGACAAGAAGGACAAAGGTGGAAAAACAAAATTTTGGAATTATAGAAGAAGAAGCAAGAAAATATGGATCATGAAACACATGAGATATGCCTCTATCCATTGCTAGAGATATTTATAACATATTATCACAAAATGGACTTGATACTTTAAAATCAGATAAGATAGCATTATCTGTTTGCGATGCTGAAACAGTGGAGCTGGGGAGCTAAGAGACAGTGCACTGAACGAACTAGGATTTGACTTGAAAGTTGATGGAATACTTTGGGAAAAATCACTTTCAGCATTGAATGAAGTTGATGAAAAATGAATTTTAGTGAAATATCACGACTACGCAGATATTACAGAGCGATTAGCAAACAAAACCATCCCAAAAAGTATTCTGAAAGGTTGGCTTAACAGAGTAGATAGAAAAGAAAAATACTTGAAGGAGGTGTTTTAAAAATGAGTAAGTGGCAATGAATGGGACACGGCAGGAGCAGACCCAAGGGCTTGTGAGAACAGATCGAGAACACTTGGAATCAGGAGCTTTAGCAGTAACTATGTTGATTCTGAATGCAAGCACAAGGTATAGATTATGTCGTAGTAAGCCGGGATATTATTTAGGTGCCGGACAAGATTAGCACAATTTGTGCGAAATCGAGGTGATGTAACATTATCATTTCATCTTAATGTCACGGCTGACGGCTAACGGAGCTGAAATCTTATTAAGCATACTTTCCAGTAAAGAATTAGCAGAATATGTGCGAGAGGCTAATATTGAAAGCAACTCATTTGAAAGAATGATTCCTGCCACGTACTAAGAGGTAGGGATGGACATTGCTGTATAAAACAGTAACACCTTGCCTTGATCGCTCGAAAAGCGGATTTATAATAAGCAAAACAGTATGATAAGTGAAGACAGCAAACAGAACTTGCAAAAGTGTTATGTAGCGGCAATGAGTAAATGAATGGCTGAATAATAACTAAGAAATAGCTTTGATATAAAGCCGAACACGAAGCACGTACTTTTGATAGAATTGGTTTGTAGGAAGATTCACTGTAAGGCTTGCTAGTGTGGTTTAGAAATTGATTTTAGAGAAAATAACAAAATAGGGAGTGATAAAATGGATAAATTAGCATGACAAAATATCTTCGACGAGGAAGAATTTTGGACTAGGAGAAAACTTTTAATCTATAAAACAGAGATAGTTGCGAAAGGGAAGAGCTGGGCAGAGAAGTTTAATCAAGGTGTGTGAAGGCACTGGAAACAGATGAAGAGGATTTGTTGGAAAAGAAAAATCAGTCGACTGAAAGGTTTATTCCTAACTTTTGCTTGAAGAGATTGTGCGAAGAAGTTCTGACAGGAGGTTTCAAAGAAAGCTAGAAAACACGCATTTGAAACCGAGTTATGTGCAACAGATTTTCGATGTGAAAAGTAGGAGAACAAAACATGCTTTAAAGATTGTGAGGCAAGAGCAGAAATGGAAAAGTGCTTGGTAGATGTGGCTAATTGTTTATGGCGTATGGATCTAGTTTTAGAGACATTGGGAGACTGCATCGCAGAGGCAAACGATCACTGGTCAAACCAGATCAGCGGTTGACGCTACTGGTGCGGAATAATGGCATTGCGCTGCTCTATGTGTTTGACGTTTGGGTCAGTCAGTGATTCCAGAATAGATATGTGCAGATGTTGCTAATAATTTGTTGCCAGGATTCTTCGTGGATTGATTAATTGAAAGTTCTTTTCGAGATCAGTGCTCTAAGGCGGTGACAGGATTGCGGCATTGATTGAAATGGCTAGAGTGGTGGGAAACAATGGCGACGGTCGGGTAAGTCACGCGATTAGGGTTTGATATGTTTGCAGATAAAAGGCATGAGGATTTTCAAGAGAGAGTGAAAAGATCGATTTTGCAAACAAATGAGGGATGGTACTGATTTTGCTTTTATACTGTCAGTCAGTTCTGTTTTCTGGCACAGAGAGACTGGCAGTGTCCAAGAAATATCGAAAAATTAATCTTGGAAAATAAAACACAAACTACATCTGATAGAGCAGTTAAGAGAAAAATCATTGGTGGAAAATCTTATAATAGTCACGTTAGTATAATAGTGTCTTTATTAATATTGCATGTATTACAATATGAATGAAGTAAATAAAAGGGTAGTCAGAATGGCTACCTTTTTGTGATTAAAAAGTTGTTATATTTAAAAGTATACAAAAATATTTGATATTTTGAAATTTTAGGGTATAATTATAATGAAGATAAATGTCAGAATACGAAAAATTTGTTTGTTGCAAAAATTCAATAAAAATGTTAATATATCTCTAAATTTTTATAAAAATGTTATAATTTATAGGAAAAGGAGGAACAACAATGGATGTAGCTTTGTTTTAATTTTAGCAGATAATATGGGATTGAGTAATTTAGTTACAAAAATGTTATATTTTTGTGCAATTAGAGACATTTAAGAAATGGGTATAGTAGCGTTTCACAATAGAATGGAGGCTTGGCAATATGGTCCAGTTGTTCCGTAAGTTTATTTCAGATTTTCTGGATATGGATCTAGACCTATAAAGTTCGAAAATTTGAATCTTAATATCGATGAAATAAGAGGTAGGTTAAGACCGTAATCTGTAGATTTAATACAACAAGTTTTTGAAGAAAGAGAAAATCAAAATGTGTGGAATATGGTTGATGAAACACATGGAGCGAAATGTTTGAGAAGAGCTTTTGATAATAGATTAGAAACCAAACTAACTATTGAGATGATTCTTGATGAAATAGCAGAGGAAAAACAGGAATGAATAAGAAAGAGGTAGATAAAAGATTACACAAATTAGAAAAGTTTTGTAAAGTGATTTAAAACGAAATACAGAATGAAGAAAAATATTAACTACCGGAAGAATATAAAAACTAGATGACATATACTCTAATAATTTTAGACATGATTATTCAAAAATTTTTCAAAGTATTAACAGATATGGATAAGAAAGATACTAATAATGTCTTTTATAACCTCAATTATCATCAAAAATAGAGTTTTTATATAATAAAAGTGAAAAATTATGCTTTTTGAAAATAAAGATTATTTATGCACTATATAAACTATATGATCATATTAATTTAGATGTTGCAAGAATAACATATATGAAAGATATAAACCAAAAACAGAAGACGTCAGAAAGGAATCTGAAAACAAAATTAAAACAGAAGATGATATATCTGATTTTGCTTATAAAACTAAAAGATTTAAAAAGATAAATTGACAGTCAAAATAGAAAAGAATCGATTGTTGAGAGAAGAAATTAAAAAGTCAAGTTAAAATAACAAAAGAAATAGATTTAAAAAGATATAATAAAGAAGTTCTTGGTGTTGTGGGAAATTTTAACTATATTTTCTATAATAAGTATTAATCTTGATGCTTATAAAAAGTTGTGATCTGGATTATCTTTTGAGCAGAATACTACTTCTTTTTGTGGGAATAAATTTATCATTGTAATCCTTAATTTTTATGTTTGGTTTTATAAAAAGATGGCTAGTGAGCAAAAAACGTTTTAGTGAATAAGACAAATAATTATTTTGTGTATACTTTTTAGGATTAGCTTATTAGACCCGTTCGATAACCTTGTATAAATATCAATACTCGTGGTATAATAATACTGGTGATGAAAAATGATAAACAATGTTGAAAGAATAAAAACTTAAAGAAGAAAACTATCAGAAAATTTTTGGCATTATACCTTGACAAAAATGCTGAAACTTTTGAATGAATCATACAGAATTGAACATTTAAGAGGTGGACATCCGCCAAAACTATCTGTTCTCGACAGGCTTGTAATTATGCTGTCATATTATCGTGAGTATAGAACTATGGAAAATATCGCCTTTGATTACGGTGTTGCAAAAAGTACCATCTGTGAGTGCATTAAATGGGTTGAAAACATCTGATAAAAAGCGAGGAGTTTTTCTTGCCCAAAAAGGGAACTTGTCAGTGACACTGAGATAGAAGTCGCTGGTTGATGCTACGGAATCGAGATTGAGCGTCCTAAAAACAGCGGAAATACTACTCAGGAAAAAAGAAAAAGCACACGATAAAGGCTCAGATAGTGGCAGACGAAAAGGATTTAAGGATACTCAACGTCTCGTTTTCGCATGGGAGCGTTCATGACTTCAGGCTGTTCTGCAGAAGCCGTGTGCATTTTTCAAAAGATGTCCTTTTAATTGCCGACAAGGGATACATAGGCATAGATAAGATACACGCGCAACAGCCTGCCTAAAAATCGACAAAAAGCATAAATTAACTAAGGAGGACAAGAAATACAATTCAATTATTTCAAGACGGAGAATTTACATAGAACATGTGAACAGACATATCAAGAGATTTAGGATAGTGTCTATACGTTATAGAAACAAGAGAAGAAAATTGTGCTCTGAGATTTTCGTTAATTTGTGCAATTTATAATTTTGAACTATAAGTTATCGAACAGGTCTATTATTGGAATAATGAGTTGTTATAAATATGAGATATGTTCCCGAAACAAGGATTCAGAAAATTGAAGATTTGCAACTACGAATAGAAAAATTAGAAATGAAAAACAAATTATAGTAATAAATTGTGCTGAAATTTTAAATATTTTTATCTATTCTTTGATGTAAGGATTTGATAAAATCGAATTTGTAAAGAGTTATTTTATTTCATCAATGCTCCGACACTGATAGGGATCTTATTTATAATAAAAAATTGATATAAATAGTGCTCTAAGTATGTGTGGTTAAGATTAGTGCGTACTTTCGCTACCATTTGAAACTTAAAATTACCGATATATACAAGAGCAGAAATCGCTCTATAATTAAACTCATAAAAGTATAAATTCAAAAATAATGTAGGATTGAAAGAAAAAGAGGAAAAATGGGAAAAAGAAATGTAAAAATGATTTATCAGTATGATGGAAGTAAATTTTTCGGATTTCAGCGACAGATGAAACTGTACAAGGAGAAATTGAGAGAGCTGTTTTTAAAACTTTTTAATCAAGAAATAAATATGATTTCATCGAGAAGAACTGATAAAAGGAGTTCATGCTATGCGAGCAGGTTTCTAATTTTGTTATTGATGAAAATATTCCGATAGAAGTGATAAAAAGACAAATTAATAAATGTCTAAAGGGAGAAGTTAAGGTCTTGGAAGTTGAGGAAGCTGGAAAGATTTTTAATGCACGGTTTGATGCAAAAAGTAGGACTTATCTGTATATTATGAGGAATGAGGAAGATATTACGCCATTTGAAGCAAATTATGTGACTGGATTGAGAACAAGCGTGAATCTGAAAAATTTCGTGAGATAATGAATGATTTTGTTGGAAAAATATGATTTTAGTAGTTTTTATGAAAAAGGACAAGGCTTATAGGAATCCTGTGAGAGAAATTGTCTATATAAAATGCTATTATGATGATTGGTCAAAAAGCAGTTAAATGTCGAGATTTGTGGAAATGGATTTTTGAAAACGATGGTTAGAATTATGATTGGTTCTAGCACTTGTGGTTTATTTTTGAAATGTAGAAGAAGTTACATAAAAGAAGGCTGGAAAAATCCTAATGCTGATGATAAGAAAATTTTGGCAGCCTGGAAGGATTATATCTGTACTAAAAGTAAATTATTGATAAATTAAAAATAAGAAAATATATTTTAAAATAATGTTTGTTTTTGCAAATTGATAAGTAGTAAACTACTAAAACAGGCATCGAGGCTATGATAATTTACCCAAACCCTGAGTTTGCATAATTTTTATAGTTTCATTTTCAAATAAGTTCGAGTATAATTTGATAAAATTGTAAAATTGGCTATAAAATAGAAAGGAAAATTTTTATGGAAAGAAAATTACAAAAATAAAAATATTGGATGCAGGATTCAGATTTGCTATTTAGGATTGTGGAGCATGAAATGAGGCTGGAGAAGCGACTGTCGGAAATTGGAATCATTAAACCGTTTAGCAAATATGGGAAAGTTTTTGCGATGCTAGTAATGATGAGAATGAGGAACTGATGTCAGTTATTGAAGTTTTGAGCGACTTTTGATAGGAAGTGGCTTATGTATATGGAGTTTCCACATGTTCCAAAGTTTGAGAAGAAACGGATATGCAAGAATTTTGTTTGAATATGTAATGAAAAATTTAAAGGAAATTGGTATAAAAATAGAGCTTACTGTTGATATGGATAATTTTACAGCGAAAAATTTATGAAAATCTAGGATTTGAAATAGTGGAAAATTTGGATAATGAATATGGAGATAATATTGAGCTGAGGTGATTTACTGAGATATTTAGTGAAGTTAATTTTGAAATGTACTAATAATTAGTTTTAAAAATATTTGGATATTAAAATCTTTATATAGATTTAATGATTTATTAATGATAAACTAAAGCATAAACAAATAGACTTTAGGGTATAATTTACGGTAGCATAGTTTTCGTTTATCGAAAATTTTGATAAAAATTTGTAGATTGAAGTGTCTGAATTCAACTATAAAATGAAACATTAAACATCTCAATTTTGTATTTCGGAAAACTTATAAAGGAGTGATTAATTATGAAGAAAACTATGTAGCAATATGTTTTATTATTTGGTACTTGGTTTTTCAAGATATGTAGAAGCGTTGCAGAATAGTATCAGGTAATACTTGTGAGCCTTGAACTGGAAAAAGATTTAATTTTAGAGGATGATCCATTCCGGGACTTGAATTGGGGATGTTTATAGAGTATACTTTGAAGGAAGTGGACAGAAATTACATACTACACAGGATCATCTTACCTTTATTAGATAAGTTCTATAATTTAATTGCATATTGAATAATTTTTAATTATTTTACCGCACATGAAAAATTAAATTATTATGATAAATTGAGATGTTTGAAATTTGAAAAACAAAACAAAATATTGGAAAAGAGGAAATATAATGAAACTGTTATTTAAATTGGCTATTTTATTAAGTAGCAACAGGATTAATGAGCGTGACTGAAAAAGTGTGCATTGATCCAGGCATCAAGCTAAGGGAAATATGCAAACAGAAGAAATAGCAGGCTCAAAGCAAACGAAAACCAAAAAGTAGCCTATGGAACATAAAGGTGTTTTCGAGCAAAAACTGAGTATCAATTTGGCATTAGAAATAGGATTAAAATTAAGAGATGCTTTAAATAAACAAAGGATATTCTGTATTTATGGTAAGAGAATCAAATAATGTAAATATAGGTAACAAGGAAAAGAGCCTTGATGACAAACAAGGCAGGGTGTTCAGTCTACTTGAGATTACATGGATGCAGGTGGAAGCGACTACGGAGGGCGTTGGACTGTACTTACATCATCAGCTAAAAATCCATATACAAGAAGTGTACAAAAAGTCAAGCGATAGATTTTCAAGAGCTATTTTGTCAGAATATACAAAAGCAACTGGATTTAAAAAGCAGAGGAGTTGCCTATAGAGATGATTTAACAGAAACAAATTGGTCAACAGTTACAAATACATTACTAGAATGGGATTTATGACAACCTCAAGAAGATAGAAAAATGGCTTCTCCGATTACAAAATGGTAATAAAGGAATTGTGAATGGAATTGATAAATATTTTCGAGAAAGATAGAATAAAAATCTGAATTTCATAGAGAAAAATTAAAGTTAATAATATGAGATATAAGGACTATTTTTAGTGGTTATCAAAATAGTCTTTGAGAAAAATAATTAGAAAAATATAAGATTTGATTTTAGATTTAAGGTATTTTTATTCTAAAAACATACTTAAAGTTATGATAAAATGTGATTTTATTTAGAATTTTGTAAAAATATCAAAAAGTGTAAAAAGATTAATTTTCTTTTTAAATTACCTTATTTAATTTAATTAAAACTAAAAATCAAAATGGGGGTATAATATAAAAGGTTTAGTTTTTATTTAGAAACATCTGAGAAATATTTGTACTATTGTTTGATAGAAATTAAGAGTAAATTTAAGTTTAATAAATATTTTATTTTGATAATTTTATGCTATTTATAAAAGGGAGTGATTAATTATGAGCTCAATATTAGGAATGTTGTTATTATTTGGTATTCTTGGATTTCTAGATATGTTGAAGAATGTAAAGTAATAGAAGATGATACTTGTATAAGTTTACAATCGTGGAAAAAGGTTTAATTTTAGTAATTAGTTTTTGAAGACATTTCATATGGAAGTGTTTACAGAGTGTATTTTTGAAGGAAATGGTTACAGAAATTTATATTTTACAGGAGCAAACATATTTATAGTAATTTATAGACTAAATCTATTTTATTCAAAATATAAAAAATAATGAAAGGAAGATAATTATGAATAAAAAGACTACTTGAATTATTGTACTGTACTGCAATATTCTACATTTTCTAGAGGAGCTTTTGATGTACAGCTCTTACATAAAAACTCAAGAGTTGCAAGCGAAAGTGAAGCTAGAACAAGAAAAAGACAAAACAGGAAATGATAAAAATCAAAATGAACAACAGCAAATGGCACAAGTAACTACTTCACAAGAAACATCTACATCAGATAGTTGCTAAAGAAAAGTACAAATTATGAAGCTAAATTGATGAGTAGAATGAGTTCAGTTCAAGATACAGGATTTCGATGGTTCTGATAGTCAAATGTATTATCAAGCTGAAGCATGCTATCAAGCATGGGATAAAGAATTGAATAAAGTTTATAAACTTCTTATGTCAGAGTTGCCGACAGTCAAAAACAAAATTACGAAAATGAGGAAAGAGCTTGGTTACAAAAGGAATGGTTAATAAAACCAAAAATAATAATATATGAAGAATGTGGAGAAGAAGGAGAAAATGGATGTGGAAGTATAGTTCAGTTATTGGAACACAAAATGGATATGGTAAAAGCTCGAACTATAGAGCTTGCTAGAATGTATGATGAATTACATGGTAATTAAAAATATAAATAAAATGTGAAGGAGATACGTATAAATGATTGATATTAGTTACGATTGTCTTTATTTCAACACTAAATACGATAAGTTATGGTGCTACAAAAAGAAAGTGGCAAGTATGTAGTAATACACCACAAAAGTGCAGAAAACTTTGTTAATGGCTATGCTATTAGAAGTGAAAATAAAAATAAAGATAATTGGGTCTTGGAAAATCAAAATATTACGGAAGATTTTAGAGATATTTATAGAGAATTAGTCGAATATAGCAATAACGCTGATTGGAGTGAGGGATACTGTAAGATTATTTTAGGAGTTCCTATGGATGCAGAATGATATTAACTGGACAAGATCCAGACACAAGTGGTGGATACAAAGCAATATATTACGATGAAGATACAGGATATGTGTTGTTAAGATCTCGAGATGTTCACAATACTTATGTAAAAATAGTAAATATAGATGGTAATTGGTATGTAGATGGAGCAGGTTATGTCAATACTTATGATTTTCCGATGAATATAAATAAAAGATTGTATAATTAAAATTAAAAAGGTTGTCTAACAGCCCTATATGTAACAAGAATTTAGAAATATAAACTGATAAACCCCTGTATTTATAGTACTTATTCTCAATATCGCAGTAAAAATTTTCTGAAAAATGAAAAATTAAAAAGTGTTGACAAATTTATGTATTATTATATATCTGATAGTTAGCAACCCAACCTATAGAGTGCTAACAACGAAAAGCGAAGGTGCCGAGATGAATGGATAGAGAGCAATTAATTTTAAAGGCCGCTATCAAGCATTATCCGGAATTTGCTGAAAGTGTGGGATCACGGACGCTGGAGAAAAAGTATAACATTGAGTGTCGTCAGCGACTATTCGAAATACAATGGCAGATTTGGGAGATAAGTGCTCTAATTGTAAAAACACATACGTCATTCGGACGTGTTCCTGACAAGTGAAGGATATAAGCTGTATGTCGATGAGCTTTTTGAAATTAGGGAGATATTTCCCGAGAGGACAAAAGCGAAAGTCATGCAGGCGTACAATGAGGATGAATAAAATTGATACGATATTTGAGGAAACATCTAGATTATTGTCAAAGAAATTAGTCATTATGCCGGAGTTGTATTGGATGGCGTTTACGCAGGAAGGTGTAAAAAGGTAAAACTGGTACATATTAATGAAACGACTGTACTTGCTGTAGTTGTAATGAATTCTTCCCTACTAAAAATCTAAATGTCTTTCCGGAAAATCCTGTAACTGAAAAATGAAGTGAAGCGATAAATAGTTTTTAAATGAAAAATTATGAACAGTAAATATTTTACATTATCTGACTTAAAGGATTTTTAGTGAATACAAATTTATTTTATGCAAAAGCGATTTTCGTGATAATATGATTTCCGATGAAGGAAAATTATGAAGTGTGGAACGAATCTTATTGAAAACGACGAGCATTGATGTAATGAACCTTATAAATCGGGTAAAACTGTTTAATAATCCAAATGATTTACGGAATGTATTTGCACAGTTTTTACAGATGGAGGAATTTAAGGATAGAGAAGTTAATGTAATTTTCGGAGAAGATTTGAACATTGCAGGGCTTGAGGATTTCTCATTTTGTGTTCTCGGTTTTATACGCTTAATAATGCGAAGGAATTATCGAGTGATTGGACCAAAACGGATGGAATATTCAAAGACGGTTGGACTCTGTTGAATATGTAGCAGAAGAAGTAAATCAGTTATTAAATCAAAAATAAATAATAAGAAGGAGAGTGGGTTTTTAAATGGCGGAAAAAGATTTGGAAAAAGGAAAAATTTGAAGGTGAAGCTGTACAGAATGAGGCGGTTGAAGAGCAAAAATGAAAAATGTAGAAAATCAAGAAGTTGAAAAAGTGCAGAAGAAACTTCGATAATTGTGATGATAAAGTAAAGGAAAGTTAGAAGCTGAACTTGAAGAATGGAAAAATTCATATACAAGAAAAGGAAGTAATTTCAAAACTTCACAAAAAGAAAAAGAAAATGGAAGTTGTTAAATGAGAAAAATACGCCTCTGAAGGAATTATCGCAAAAATTGCTTGACAATATGAGATAATCCGGAAAGAGCGGTTGACGATCGAAGGAAAGCCAAAACTTTGATTCATTAATCGAAGGAGTTAATATGATTTTTGAATAATTTGGAAACATTTATTGGCTGAAGAAGGTGTGGAAGAAATTGAAGCAGCTGGAAAAGAGTACGTATCCTTACGAACATAAAGCAATGATTACTGAAAACAAAAGAGGAACTGGATGACAACGGTATAGCAAGTTTTCCAAAAGGGTACAAGATGAAAGGAAAGGTTGTAAGGGCCTGCTGATGGTGACGGTGAATAAGAAATAATAAAAATTGATAAACAACATAAATTAAATTTATAAAAATTAATAATAAAGGAGAATGATAGATATGAGTAAAATAATAGGAATAGATTTAGGGACAACAAACAGTCGTGTGGCAGTTATGGAAGGTGGAAACTTTTCGATTATACCAAATTCTGATGGTGGAAGAACTACTCCGTCAGTAGTAAAATATCAAGGATAATGGAGAAATTATTGTAGGAGAAATTGCAAAAGACAGGCTATTACGAACTCGATCTCAACTGTAATTTCGATTAAAAACTCATATGGGAGCGACTATAAAAGTTGATATTAACGTGAAAAAGCTATACACCACAAGAAATTTCAGCAATGATTCTTAAAAATTGAGATGCTGAAGCTTATTAGGTGAAGATGTAAAAGAAGCTGTAATTACAGTGCCTCGCATATTTTACAGATGCACAAAGACAAGCAACAAAAAGATGCTGGGAAATTGCTGGACTTAAAAGTTCAAAGAATTATAAATGAGCCAACTATACTGCGATTATCTTATGGATTAGATAAGAAAAAGAAGAAAAAGTATTAGTATTTGACTTGGGATGGAGGTACAGTTTGACGTATCTGTGCTTGAAATTGGAGATGGAGTTGTGGAAGTTATTTCAACTTCGAAATAACCACTTAGGTGGAGACAATGGACCAAAAATTATTGACTGGTTAGCTGACGAATTTAAAAAGAAACTGGAATTGACTTGAGAAATGATAAAATGGCAATCCAAAGATTGAAAGATGCAGAGAAGACGCTAGAAAGAAAATTGTCAACTACACTAGAAACACAAATTTCATTGCCATTTATAACAACTGGATGCAATAGGGCCCAAACATTTGGAGAAAAATTGACTCGTAAGCAGACGGATGAATTGACAAAAGACTTGGTTGAAGCAACTAAAGGACCAGTAAAAACAAGCATTGGAAGATGCTGATTTAAGTCCCAGCGATATTGATGAAGTATTATTAGTTGGAGGTTCTGACACTCCAGCGGTTCAAGAATGGGTAAAATCTTCTTAGGAAAAGAACCTAACAAATCAATCAACCCCGATGAAGAAGCAAGAGGGAGCTGGCAATTCAAGGTGGAGTGTTGATGGGAGACGTTAAAGACGTAGTATTATTAGACGTAACTCCATTATCATCTAGGAATTGAAACAATGGGAGGAGTATTTACTAAAATTATCGAAAGAAATACTAGTTCCTGTTACTGCATAGAATCTCAACAGCACTGATAATCAGCCAGCAGCATCAATAGTTGTATTGCAGGGAAAGAGCAAGAGCGGTACTGACAACCATAAATTAGGAGAATTTAACTAAACGATATTCCACCTGCACCAAGAGGGTACCTCAAATCGAAGTAACATTCTGACATTGATGCAAACGGAATTGTACACGTTTCTGCAAAAGACTTAGGAACTGAAAAAGAAAAATACAGCAATACTCGAAGTTCTAACTTATCTAAAGACGACATAGAAAAATGAAAAAGATGCCGAAGCCTATGATAGTTGAAGATAAGAAATTCCAAGAATTGGGTGAAGCAAGAAACCAAGCTGACCAATTAGTAATCGCAACAGAAAAACTATAAAAGAAAATGAAGATAAACTTCAAGGAACTGAAAAAGAAGACATCGAAAAAGCAATCGAAGAATTGAAAAAGTAAAAAGATGGCGACGATGTAGAAGCAATCAGAAAATCAATTGAAGAATTATCAAGAGTTTCTCGTTGTTTCGCAACAAGAATGTACCAAGAAGCACAAACAGCAAGTTGGCAACATGAAAGACAAGGCGGAGAAGCGACTGAGAAAAATAACAATTCGGTGCTAATGATGTGAAGATGCGGAAGTTGTGGATTAGTTAAGATAAATTACTAAGGGTTAATAAAATAATAATAAATTATGGGATTTTATAAAAATCCTCATATTTAGAATATGAAGAGGTAAAGAATGAATTTAAATACTAGTAAAAGAGTACATTAAAGAGATTTAAGTAGTATTATTTATTATATTTTTGATTATTAGTGTCGTATTCTTTTTCTATTATATGCTGTAGCAGGTATGACACTTGCATATTTTAACAGATAAAGCTTTAGAAAAAATTTATAAATTCGGAAGAAAAACTATATGGTTTCTTTTGATAGAAATTTTTGTTTTGTGGATTACACTTTTGCAAATTTTTAACTGTTCTTTATTCAAAAGAACAGATTATTTTGCGTTTCTCTTAGTCGTATCTTCGACTTTCTTTTTCATATTTTTAATAATAATTTATATTACAAATAATTTATTTACGGTTGTTTAAAGGAGTTATAGAATCTTTTGTTGAAACATTTAAGATTATTATTTTAAATTCAGGAAAATGAAAATTCAGATGATTATAATCAACTTATAAATTTAGCATTTATAAATTCAGTAGTGTTAGTAATTTTTAGTATTAATATTAAATCAAGGAATACCAAATATTGATGAATTAATATCAGAAGATTATATAAGTTCGTATTTAGCATTTTTCTTCTTTAAAATACTAGATTTTTATCAAGGAGAAAAATGTTACAATTACAATAGTTAATTTTTATAATAATGTTTTTATCATTTTTAAAATAAAGCAATTATTATGTTGAAAGAGTCAAAAGATAAAGTGGTATTATTTAATAAAAAGCATAGAAATTATCAAGGTAACTTTTTAAATAATAAAATTATTTAAAAATAATATATAGATTTAGACTGAGATAATGAAGTTAGTAAAGAAATTTAGTACAATAATAAAAATCAAAATAAATAAAAATCTTTAAAAAGGAAGTGTTAAAGATGGAAAGTACAATAAACACTCTAAAAATACGGAAATGTTGAAATTGCGAGTTGCGGATAGAGGGCGGAATTACGAAGTTATAAAGTGATGGAGAAGAGTTTATATAGGATAGAAAGCCCGAGTTTTGGGTCGCTAGCTCGCCTGTGCTGTTTCCATTTGTTGGGACTCATAAAAATGGGGCTGAGAAGTTACAACGGAAAGAGTATAAAATTTCTACACGGCATGGGTTTGCTCGGACTGAGGATTTTGAACTGCGTTTGAGAAAACTGAAAATTCTTTGAAGTTTAGGGTTTTTCTAATAAGGAAACTTTGGAGAAGTATCCGTTTGAGTTTGAACTGTTTATAACTTATACAATTGCTGGAAATATTTTTGAAATTGGTCAGTAATGTTGTGAATAAGAATGATTCTGATATGTATTTTTCTATGGGACACATCCTGCATTTGCACTTGACGTAAATGATGATATAAAATTGAGGATTATTATTTGGAATTTGAGAAAAATGAAACTTCGCAGTAAAGATAAACTTACTGATAATGGGTTGTTTTGATGAAAAAGCTGATTGCTTGAATAATGAGAATAAATCTGCAGATTACTGAAACTGTGTTTGATAATGATGCGATAGTATTGATGATTTGAACAAGAAAAGGTTACGATATAGTAAAAATTCTAAGGAACTTAGCGTTGAATATAAAGGATTTCTATATTGCATTTTGAGCAAGCCAAAAGCTCCGTTTGTGTGCATAGAGCCTTGGTATGGAATTTCGGATTTTGAGAATGCAAGTGGGAAATTGGAAGAAAAACAGGATTTTTGAAATTGAAAAGATGGAGAATTTTTGCAAAATTAGTTGTAAAAGGTATAACGAAAAATTGGAAAAACTCAAATTTAGTGTTGGATTTCTTTGGAAAATTAGGTTATAATATGTTTAATTAGCTTTTAAAACCAATTATTAAATGATTATAATCTTTTAGAGGTGTTTAAGGTTTAATATAAACTTAAAAATTATAAATTCCTAATAATTAGAGAATGTTATAATAGAAGGATGTGTTAGAAGTACTAAAAATAATTTAAAAAGTTTGCGATTTTTGTAGGTGCAGGATCGTTTGGATTGTTATCTTATAATTATAATTTTAACTTTCCAAACTTGTACAGCAGTTTATTATATATTTCTAATTGTGTTAGGTATCTATTATTTTATTGTAAGGCACTAAAGGTAGGATTTGAAAGTGCAATTGTAGAAACTGTGTTAGTAATTATAATTTATATGATTCTCATTGAATCCAAATTTCAAGTCATTTTTATATGGAGTGTTTATATATATTACTAAATTAGTCTCAATTTTTAATAAAATAAAGGAAGTTGGAAAATCAAAGAGGGCTGTAATAGGAGCTTTATATTTATCAATTGCTCTGACGATAGTGTTTATAAATTATAGATACCTGGATCTATAATGTATTTTAAGGGCATGGAAAATTTAAACAATGAAATGTTGCTATTATTTAGTTTAGATGCTTTGATTGGAAGTATTTGAGTTTTTAAAAATGCAGTACTTTATGAAAACAAGAAAAATTATAAAAATAAAAATTTGCAGAAGTGGAAAAGGATAAAAGATAGAAAATGGCAAAAAGAGATTATTATGAAGTGCTTTAGCGTAAAAACGCTTCGGAACAGGATATAAAAAGCGTATAGAAGTATGGCATATCATCCGGAGCAGAAATAAGGATATCCCGGTTGAAGCCAAATTTAAAGGAAGCAGGAAGCAAAATGAAGTGTTAAGCGATCCTCAAAAGAAGGCAAACTATGATCAATATGGACATCGCAGATTTGAAAAATGGGGGAGCTGAGCATGTGACTTTGGTGGACAGAGGTTTTGGAGGCTTTTAGCGGTAGTGCTGGCGGATTTGATTTTGAGGATTTAGGAGATATTTTAAAGTGGTGGAAGAGGTCGAAGTCAAGGGACCAAGAGTACATCAAGGGATGATTTAAGATACAATTTAACATTGACTCTTGAGGAAGTGGTACAGAAAAAGAATTAAAATATAAAAAGAAATGGGCAATGTAAAAGCTTGTCACGAAGTGGAGCTGAGCCAGGACACAATATGAAAACATGTGATAAAATGTAATGGTTCGTGACACGTGAGAGTCAAAGAGAGAACATTGTTTGGCATGACAAGCTGAATACAAGAATGTGACAAATGTCAGGAACAGGAAAAAGTTTCGAAAAAGAATGCCATACTTGTCATGGAACAGGATTGGAAGAGAAACGTTTACAAAAAGGTAAGATTCCATCGTGACTTCAGACTGGACAAAGATTAGTAGTAAGAGAGGTGGGAGACGTAGGGGCAAATGGTGGAGTCTTTTGGAGATTTGCGAGTGCATATAACTGTTGCAAAGCATGATATTTTTGAAAGAATAAGTGAATATGATATTCGTTGTGAAGTGCCTTTGAAAATGACAACGGCTATTTTAGGTGGGGAAGTGGAAGTGCCTACACACTTAACGGCAAGAAAAAGATAGTAATCTCAAGGAACACAAAATGGAAAGACGTTCCAGATTGAGAAATGAAGGAATTAAATATGCTCGGAGGAAAACAGGAGAGATGAAATTGTCGAAATAAAAAGTGGAAAATCTCCGACAAATCATTACCGACAAGCAAAAGGAAATCTACGTGAATTTGACGACTCAGCTTGACAATAAGAAAAACTATAAAAAGGCACATTCATTTAAGGATAAAATAAAAAGATTTTCAGTAAATTTGAAAATTGAGAATTTTGGTAAAGTGTCACATTGATCGCAATTTATATTAAATTAGAAAATGAATAATATTAAAAATAGGAATGCAGATTTGATTAAGTTGATGAGCATTCCGCAATTATATTTGCATAAAGTTATATATAATTCAATACCTCAAATGCAGAAAGTAATTCCACTGGCAATAACGGGACCTGCCATGAATGCCTTTTGAAAATGCACGACTCATACACAGTTCCGATTACCAGGGCAACTGTGATTTCAAAGCTGTCCCCGAGAGCACACACACCTTTTTGAGGATAGGATGGAAACTGTAATTCCACTATAATCGCAACCCATCCAATTGGAGACCTAAGGCGCTTTAATAAATGGGAAACCTAATTTCTCCTGTGGCTATTAACTAAGATGGCGACTGTAATTACTAAAACCCCCAGCTAATTCCATTTTCCTTAAATTGAACCATCAAGTCGCCAATATTGACGCCTTACTTTATAAATTTTAGTAATACTAACAGACATTTTAAAAATTAGTACAAAATTTGTTGCACAAAACACAGACTTGTTATTAGTAACTCTTCCGACTAATAAAAATAATTCCTAAGAAAATAAAGCTTCAAATTTTTCTCCCTTCTTTTGTTTCATTACCACGATTTTTATTATGATTATTATATTTTATCATAGTTTGAGAAATTTTTAACAGTTGACAATATATTTAATATTTGTTAGTATATATTCAAATCTATTTAATATCAAATTGTTAAAAATTAAGAAATTCATGATTTAGATGGAATAGTTATAACTTTGAGTTTGGTTTTAAGTGAATAGATTGGCTTGTTAGTAGGATAGTAGGTAGAAGGAAATTTAATCTTAATTGAAAATGAAGATACAGGGTAGTTTAGAGAATTAGTAGTGTTGAAGATTTGCAGGATTTACAAAAAGAATAGGAGACTTATAGTTAATTAATTTTGAATAATTTCGGAAAATAGAGAGATTTGAGGTTAATTAGTGTAATTACTGGATGTAGAGGTTTGAAGCATAATAATTGCTTATGATGATTAAAAGTATTTTTGACTTTGTTTTAGGCAAATTTCATAAATTTTCTGGCTGTGAAAAATAAACTATTAAAGTATCGTAAAATATAGAAATAAATGTTATGTATAAATATTTAGATTTATCCTCCTAAAGTCATTTTTAAGAGAGTACAAAAATTTGAAAAGAGGTAAAAAGATATGGTTATTACAACTACAAATGAAATTCGTGATAAGAAAGTCATTGAATATAAAGGGATTGTTTTGGAGAGGTTATTTCATGGATTAATATGTTCAAAGATATGGGGGCAAAGCTTTGAGAAATATTTTTGAGAAGATCTAAAGGCTATGAAGATGAGCTTTTGACGGCAAGAGAAAAATGCTCGGAGGAAATGAAAAACTAGGCTGAAAATCTGGTGCAAATGCCATTATTGGTGTAAAAATGGATTACGAAGTATTAGGAGCAGATAATGGATGCTTATGGTAACTGCGCGGAACAGCTGTAGTTGTAGGTTAATTTAATATTGTACAGTGAAATCGTTTTATAATTTTTACTGTAATGAAAATGGAATAGGAGAAAAATGATGATTATTAAAGTAGATGGCGGAACAAGGAAAAATCTTGGAAAAATTTGATAAACAGATTGGAAACGGAAAATAATGTAAGCGTTAAATTAATTGCTGGCAAAGAATATTCAATTTTAGGATTGGCTGGAGATATTAGCACAATTGATATAAAAGCATATTCTGGGCGCTAGATTATGTGCTGGATGTACAAAGGTGCAAGAGCCTTATAAGAGAGCAAGCCGAAAATTAGCCAGTAAGATACTATTGTAAAAGGAAATGTTGAAATCGGAGGAAATAGCCTTTGTGATGATGGCAGGGCCTTAGTTCTGTGGAAAATGAAAAACAATTATTGATACAGCAAAAGCTGTAAAAGCCTGCTGGAGCAAATATCTTAAGAGGTGGAGTTGTAAAACCTAGAACATCTCCTATGCCTTTCAAGGATTAGGGAATGGAAGGTATTGAATTGATGAAAAAGCAAAAAGAAGAAACAGGTCTTCCAATAATATGTGAAGTCATGTCAATCTGCTCAATTGCATGAATTTGGTCCACATCTTGATATGATTCAGTTAGGTGCGAGAAATATGCAAAATTTTGATTTGTTGAAAGAAGTTGGGAAAACAAATATTCCAGTATTGTTAGAGGATTGAGTGCAACAATAGAAGAATGGTTAATGCTCGGCAGAATACATTTTGGCTGGCGAAATGAAAATGTAGTTCTTTGTGAAAGAGGAATCAGAACTTATGAAACAGCATACAGAAATGTATTAGACTTGAATGCAGTGCCGATGATTAAAAATTGCACACTTGCCAATAATCGTAGATTCAGCTCACGCAACTGGAAAATACTGGATGGTAAAAACCCTGCAATGGCAGGAATCTGCAGCCTGGAGCAGACGGATCATGGTAGAAGTGCATCCTGAGCCATGACGAAGGCATTGTCAGATGGGCCTCAATCATTGAAATTTGAAGTGTTTGACGATTTAATGCAGGATGTGGAGAAAATTGCAAATGTGCTGGGGAAGAGTTTTAAATACTAGGAGAATTTAATAGTGAAAAGAAAGATAGAGGGCAGACGTTACTTATTTGAATATTTTTGACAGGATACACTTTATTTACATTGTTTCAATACTTTTAATGGAACCTGGGTAGTTTTGAGTTCCAAAATAATAGCGTTGGTATATGATTCAATAGGGATTTTATGCCAACAATGATTTTACAATTAGTTTTGGGTTATTTCTATATTAATAGCATTTTTCTAAAAAGTAGATAACAAAGAGAAAGAATAAATTATGAAAACAAATAGAAAAAGTTAACAGTAACAATAGTTGGACTCGGGAGTGATTGGAGCACTTTTGACAGAGTTTTTAAGGAAAGGGCATTAAGACTGTTTATGGATTGATATTGATGAGGAAACGATAAAGAAGGTGCAAGAGAAAAAATATTATAAATAAAGGTTTTTGGAAACTAAAGAACCTTTGGAAAAGTCGGATTTTGTGGTAATTACTCTATCCGAATTTGATGAAGTCGTTTTTGTGAATAATATTAATTATTTTAAGGAAAATGCCATAATTACTGATGTTGTTGGAATTAAAGAGAAAATTATTAAAGATATTGATCCAATTATTGAGAAGAGTGGAAGAAAGTATTGACTTTATTTTTGACATCCTATGGCGGGACGTGAGAAACGCGGAATTGATTTTGCAGATAATAGGTATTTAAAGATGCAAATTATATAATTATTAGGATGAAAAATAAAAAGAAAATCTAGAGCTCGCCTCGGAAATTGTTGAGTTGATGGGCTGAAAGTCAGTTTTCACAGCAAAGCACACGATGAAATTGCTGCGTTTACGAGCCAGCTTTACGCATGCACTGCAGTTTCGCCTTGTAACAGCGATAGTGAAAAGTACGATACGAATCGTTTTACTGGAGATTCTTATCGAGATTTGACAAGAATTGCGAAAATAAACGAGGATTTCAGGGCAGAACTTTTATGGGAAACAAAAAGAATCTCGAAAATGATACAGCAGTTTGAATGGGAACTGATATAATAAAAGAAGCCTTTAAACAGCAATGATTTAGGAACTTTAAAGGAAAAATTCATAATTTCAACAAAAACGTAGAGAGAAAATTGATTAAGAGAAATTCGATTTGGGAGGAATAAAATGGAAAATAATTCTGAGAAAAAGTATTTCGAAAAACTGATAGAGGATAAGATTTATCTTTCTCCAATTTCTCTTGATGATGTTGAGGAATATGCTGAAATGGTTAATGATATAAAAGTTTCGTGGTTTGGGTTATCTTTCCATACAAATATTATAGATTTTGAAAGTGAAAAGGAATTTTTAATTTCAGTCAAAAAGATGTTTGCTGTTAGACTACTTGAAAATGATGAGCTGGGAAATATTGATTTAATTCGTAGATATTATAAACAGAAATAGTGCGTTGGGAGTTCTCATTGGAAATCCCAAAATATCAGAGAAAAAGGTTACGGAACTGGAAGCTCTAAAGTTAATACTTGATTATGGTTTTTCATTTTTAAATCTGAGAAATATATCGCTAGCGTGTATTTGAATATAATGAACCAGCTTTACAATCTAGCGCAAAAAGTTGGTTTTTAAGGAAGTTAAGGATTGCGAAAAGCCTTAGAAATTATGGGAAAAACTCATGATGTAATTATAATGGATATGTTAAAGAAGAGTTTCAGTCAGTTTATATAAAAAGGAACTTGAAAAAGATATAATTTTTAAACATTTTTGACAAACAAAAACTTAATGGAGGGTAAAATGGCAGAAGTTATAAAAGATGAAATTATTAGGTGAAATTGAATGTGTCGATGGATTTGAAACAGAGGTTAACTGTAAATAATATAGATGTGTATTTTGATAGTATCTGATTACCAGCTGTTAAATGAGAAGGATGAGGAAAAAGATTGATAAGAGAAAAATGGAAGACAGAATTAAAACTTTGAAAGCGAAAATTCTGTCAGATGTGATAGCTGGAATGAAAAATTATAAAAATTCGGCAGAAGTAATGCTGGAATTAGCAAACGACTGGTTTGATGTCGAAGATTATTAGAAGACGATCGAAATTGATGAATTTGTTGAAGATATGAAACAAGTGTTATCAGAAGAAAGTGCTGAAAAATTGAGAGATAGTGAAACAACGCAAGAAACAATGGAAAAATAATGTCTGTGGAAAGACTGACTATTTATGGGGATGGAAATTTCAGTATTTATCTTTCTGATAACGATATGATATTTTCGTGACATATAATAAATGTTCTTGCAAATATTAATGGGAATTTTCTGAAGGGGATATAATGGATAGTTTTAAATAAAATTTTATTTATAGTAAAATCATTTTAAATTTTGAATTTAGTGTTTTGTATATTTTTAATATACAAATGATTCGTTTTAAGAATTTATTTACAAATTTTGATTAATAATCATATTTATCAGAAGAGAGGATGGAGAAAATTATGGAAATATTGAATGTCGGACTGGAGGAAAAATCCTTATGATATTGTAATTGAAAGAATTTTTGAGAAATTTACTGAGCATATTGAAAAAGATTTATAATGGAAAAATTATTTGTGATTACGGATTCTAATGTGGATAAAATTTACAGGAATCAGTATGAGAAGATGTTTGAAAGGTTTTGATTATACAATTTAGTGCTGGAAGCAGGGAGAAAAGAATAAACATATTGGAATAATGCCTGGCATTTATTCTGCAATGGTAAAATGCAGGGCTTACGAGAAAGCGATATGGTTGTTGCATTTGGTGGCGGAGTTGTTGGAGATATTGCGGATTTGCACCGCCAGTTATATGCGTGATTGATTTATACAGATACCGACGACAATTGTTTCACAGGTTGACAGCAGTGTTGGAGGAAAAGTTGGTGTTGATTTACCAGAAGGGAAAAATCTTGTTGGGGCATTTCATCAGCCTAAGCTTGTTTTAATTGACAATTATTTTCTGAATACACTGACAGACAGATATTTTTACGATGGATTTGCTGAAATTGTGAAATATGGATGTATTTATGATAAGAAGTTTTTGACAGACTTGTGGAAAGTTAGTGCAAACAGCAGGTGTTTCCTATGATGATGAAAATTATAAAACATAAATTGCGTGAACATCTGATGAAATATGTGAATGAGATTGTTTACCGTTCATGTGAGATAAAAAAGGAAGTTGTGGAAAAAGATGAGATAGGAAAGTAATTTGAGAATGATATTGAATTTTGGACATACCATCGGACATGCAATAGAGCAGTTTACAAATTATGAGAAATATTCATATGGGGAAGCAATTTCTGCTGAATGGTAGATATTACAAAAATTGGGGAGAGGGTTTACTAAAAAGAATGAATTTTAAAAATTGAGAAATTGTTGAAGGCATTGAATTTACTGACTGAGATTGAATATCCGAAAGACAGGATTTCGGAAATTATGAAAAGGGATAAGAAAAGTACGAGTGATGGAATTAATTTTTGTAATTTGAAGGAAATTGGGGAAGTTAAGATTATGAAAGATTGGGGAAAAGGAGATTTTTGAGTAAATTTTAGGTTGTAAAAATGAAAAGTAGTTAAGTACAAAAGAACTGAAAAAGGTCAGATGCTGTCTGACTTAATTTGAAATATTAGAGGAGGAAAAATATGTTACAGGAAAAATTTAAAAAGTAGAAAAAGGAACTGGTTAAAAATAATTTTAATTCGGCAAGGTTTTTAATTTCTTTGCTGGTATTAAATATAGGGAGTAGTTTTATTATTTACTAGTTGAAATTAGCAGAAATTTTTATGTTTTCTACTGTTGTGATTTTTTATAGTTTTAGTAATTATATTGGGTGTAGTAGATTTCTTTTGTGCTCATATTATAAAAAGAAATATCCAAATATTTATTTTATGACGATGGTTTTTAGTAGAAAAATGATTATTATAAAATTTACAATATTTTTCTTTTCAAAGGAAGTATACATGGTGGGAAAATACATTTACAGCCATCAAATCTAACGAAGGAAAGTGGGAAAAATTAATGCAGGAGGGTATAGAAAAGATGCTTTTGATTTATTTCAGGAAGATTTTGTAAAACAGAATTATCCAAGTGCATTAGAAAATATTGAAAAATGGAGGAAAGTGAGGAATTTCATTTAGAAAATCACTAAATTGAGTTTGCAGCCTTTTTCAGACAAGAAGCAAATTGAGAATTTTTGATAATTTAAAGAAAATAAAAAGTTTCAAAAAGAAAAATACACATTTGATGATGAAGTATATGACTGGGAAGAAATGATAATTGGTGTATCAGATGGAGTAATTTTGTAAAGATTTAAATACAATATTATTTTAGCTTTTGAAATGAAATGGAGATTTTCTGTGAAAATTCTGTTGACTCTTTTTAATAGAAAACTGAATAAAATTAGATGAAAGGATTATCATGAAGAGATATTTAAATGGAATTTTTATTTGCAGGGTTAAGTTCTATTGTTGCAGTCTATGATTTGCTTTAGGATTTTCGATGATTTTTAGGATATAAAATAATTTCTATAATTATATTTTTATAGTGGCTGGATATTTGGAATAAAATTAAAAAGACAGAGACAGAAAGTAAAAATATTACTGAATCCTATGACGTCAAAGTAAATTTGGAGCAAATGCTAAAAATGAAAAATTTGCTAAATCCAAAATATGAGGCTTTGCTAATGAGGGATATTACAAAAGGAATTCCTGTAATTACAATTTTTCCATGATTGCAGTATACTTTTGTTGATGTAGTTTTGGTAGTTTATTATTTGAAAAAGAGCAAAAATTACCATTTTTAGAAGGTTTATCTTATTCGTGGATGGGAGTCTTTAAAATAAGTGCAGTGAAATATATATAGATTGGGCTTGGATAATTTTTAGTTGCGATTATATCTATAGTTACTTTTTATAAAAGCTGAGAAAAAGGAACAGATGAGTAGGAGAATTAAGAGGGAAATTAGATTTTATATAGTTTATTCAAAAATGGAATCTGTCAGACAGTGTCTCGATGAATTTATTTGGGATTAAAAAGAATAAAATGGAGGACTAATATGAGTGATGCTATAAAAGATGAAGCTTTTTGGAGAAATAAAAATTTTTGAAACTGAAGTTGAGTGGCTTGGGAGAAAAATAAGTGTAGAGTTTTGATGATGGAATTGGGCATAATTGGAGTGAAGAGAAAAGTAGAAGAAGTTAAAGGGCAATTGAACAATTTGTAAAATTATTATCTCAAATCAAAAAGAATGGATGAGAGAATAGTGGATAGAATTGTGGAAGATTTGCATTGGTTAGCGGAAGATTGGTTTTCTTCGTAGATGAGGAAGATGTGATGAAATGATAGAAATACTTGAAAAATTCAAATTCTAAATTTACGAAAAAGAAAAGGAAGAGTTAAAAAGAACTGAAAGTTTCAAAGAAGTTTTGTAAAAATGGGATTTATCTTGAAGGGGTGCGTATAACTTCTGATGGAGATTTTTACGGTGTACTATTATGATGATGAAGTGTTTTTGCAGGGCATGGGATTGAATTAATGGGAAATGTTAGTGGGGAATTTAAATATAAAGCGGAAATTGTAGGATAATTTTTAATTTTATGAAATATAATAAAATGGAGGATTAGTGTGTGTAAAGCAATTATAGATGAAGTTTTGGAGAAATAAAAATTTTGAAACTGAAGTTGAGTGGCTTTGGAAGAAAAATAAGTGTGAGTTTTGATGGTGGAATTGAGAGTGGTTGGAATGAAGAGAAAAAGTAGAGGAAAGCTAAAGAGGTGGTTGAACAATTTAAAATTATGTATCTCAATCAAAAAGAATGGGACACAAAAATGAAAGATTTGGTAAGTGATTATGGGAAAGACGGAGTTATGGATTGGCTTTGTGTTGACGATGAAGAAGAATTGGAAGAATTTATTGAGAATATTCATGAAAATTCAGAGATTGAATTATCAGAGGAAGAAATTGAAGAATTGAAGAGAGAAATAGTTCCTGAAAGAGTATTTAGAAGTTGTATTTATTTGCAAGGTTTATGGGTAACTGCTGATGGAGATTTTACAGCATTTTATTATGACAATGACATATTTTTCTTGGACATGCTATTATGTTAGTGGAAATATTAATGGAGAGTTGGATTGTGATGGTGAAGTAGGATAAAATTTTTAAAAGCAGAATGAATAAAAAGGAGAAAAATTTATGAAAATAAAAATAAAACCAAGTATATTAAACGGAACAATAGAAATCCGCCATCTAAAAAGTTATTCACACAGAGCGGTGATTGCAGCGACATTAGCTGAAAGCGGAAAGAAAGTCAAGATTGATAATTTGAAAGTTTTCAGTGGATATTACAACAACAACGGATATTATGGAAAACTGGGGAGCGAAAAATCAATCGAGAGGAAAGTTCTTGAAATTATCGGAAATGTGGAAAAGTTGTTCGAGAGATAAATATGTACAATGCAATGAGTCGAGTTCATAATCAGGTTTTTGATACCGAGTTGGATTACAAGATGAAAATGAACTGATTTTCGATGGAAAAGGGAAAACTGTAGACAGACCGCTGGATCTCATATTATAGGATTTTTGATAAACAGGGAATTTTTTATAAGAATGAGAATGGAAAATTGCCACTTACAGTAAATGGAAAGCTGAAAGCAGGAAATTATGAAATTGATGGGAATATAAGTTCACAGTTTATTACTGGACTTTTGTATGCCTTGCCACTCTTGGACGGGATTCAAAGTTGACTATTAATAAGAATCTGGAGTCTAAGGGATATATGATTTGACATTGGAAATATTGAAACTGGCAGGAATTGAAATTGTGAATAATGACTATAAGAGTTTCGATATAAGGGGAAATCAGATTTATAAACCATTTGATTATACTGTTGAGGGGGATTATTCGCAAGTGGCGTTCTGGATTGTGGCTGGAATAATTTCTGCAAACAGGGATAACGAGATGAAATGCCTGCATGTAAATAAGAACTCGCTGCAGGGCGACAGGGAAATAATAGAAATTGTTAAAAGAATGGGAGCAAATATCGAAATTTTCGATGATTATGTAGTTGTGAAGCCTTCTAAAACTAAAGGAACAGTAATTGATATTTCGCAATGTCCTGATATTGGGCCAATTTTGACAGTATTAGGGGCCTTGAGTCAAGGGGAAACTAGGATTATTAATGGAGAAAGACTTAGAATTAAGGAGTCGGATAGAATAACTTCGATAAAGACGGAATTGAATAAACTTGGAGCGAATGTAGCTGAGGAAGGGGACAGTTTGATTATTCAAGGTGTAGAAGGATTTTGCTGGTGGAGTAACGGTAAGTGCTTGGAATGACCATAGAATTGCAATGTCGCTTGCGATTGCTTCAACAAGATGTGAAAAGGAAATAATTGAAGAGGCTGAAAGTGTAGGAAAATCTTATCCTCATTTCTGGATGATTTTGTAAAAATGGGCGGAGAGATTGAGGTTATTGAGAAGTAGAACTAGAGATTATAGAGGTAAACTTTATGAAGTTAAATTGTAAAAAGAAACTATATTTTGAATAATGGCTTTATTTCTAGCAGGAATGGGTTTAGTACGATTTCTGTGCAAAAACGACAAGTAAAAGTAAAATATCAAAGTCAATTTCGGCTGATAACGCTATTATGAATGTAAAATCTTATGGATTTGCTGATTTGAAGGTGCAAAAACTTCAGCAATTAGTTGTTGAATATAATCAAGATATTAAGGCGAGTTCTGTAGATAAAAATGATTATGAAATTACAGATTATGCGATTTATAGTGAGAAAAAAGATGGTTTTGAGAAAACTATAGAAATTGATAAAGATAGTATAAAAGGAAATGAAGGACAAATTACGAAAAGTTTATGTCAATAACAAGCCGGAAATCTCTAAAAATGGAGGTATTAAAGAAGGAAAAATATGTTATTGAAGTGAATACAGCATACATGCTCATGGGACAGAATTTATCCTATACGAGTACAATGATGGCCGGTGTGAAACAGATAGGGAAATTACTGGGAAAAATGGAAAAATTACTGCGGGAACAAAAAGAAGTTTCAAATTATACTTTATCAGAAGAAACACAGACAAGACCAACAGGAGAAACTGTTACAAAAACAGTAATTACAGCAGATAAAAATAAAATTATCTTGCGAATTTGACAAAAATAGCGGATGGAAAAATACATTATATTGGAAATGGAGGTTTAAAAGCTACTAAGGGCATATAGTGAATATACTGGAAAAATATGAGGATTTTTGAAATGCCTTATGCAATTTATGTTCCAAATAAAGAAGTTTTTAGATAAAGAAATATTTCGGTTGTTCTGCATATGGAACATGCGAGAGCAAATGATACTGATCCAATGGCTTCACTTACTTCTTCAAAAAGTATGGTAAAAAGCGAGTAAAAGAGATGAGGAGAAAAATCCCGCAATGAATTATTGTTCCACGTTGAGGAAAGTCGACGTTCTACAAATGATGTTGTTTCTTCAAGTGAAGCGAATACAGCAATTTGGGAGTTATTAGATTCTGGTTTTTGACAGAATACAGGGGATATATTAATGAAAGCCGTATTTATGGAACAGGTCAATCTATGGGTGGTATGCTTCTTTTGAATATGAGCGGCATAGAGATAAATTTTTGCAGGGTATATAATTTTAGGCTCTCAATGGTCTAATAACTATAATAAAGAATTTCAGAATAATGGTGCTCAGCACGTTCTCCAGTAAATGACCCAATCAGTTTCAATGGCTTTTGGACTTGATAAAAAGAACTATCAGAACTGGTATTATATGATTTCAGATGATAATGTCCTTGTTCATACGGCTGCAGATGATTTGATGGCAACAAGTTTATGGAAAGCAATTCAAGAATATTTCAGGCGCAGAGAATTGAAATTGCTCATGATGAATGGGATCCTATCTTTCTGTTGAAGAGCAAAATAAAAATTGATAGAAAAATGACAGCCCATGATAATACAAATCCAGGTACTGGAATAAATTGGGAGAATTTAGCAAAGGGTCGCACATGTCGACTTGGAAATATGGTTATCAAGTGGACTACCCTTTTTGAGTGGCTATTTGAACAAAAACGTGAAACAGCAAAGGCACGTGGAAAAAGTGGAACAGTTAAAAAATAAAATGGCTTGGTCGTGATAAAAATGGAAATATCAAAAAGGGTCAGGGAACTGCTGGATTGAATACTGCTCAGTATACTCCTGCCGGAAAAAGTGATACTTACACAGAGAATTGGAAACCATATGATGTTGTAAACAAATTAATAAATGATATTCCAAATGCTGAAAAAATAGTACTGAATAAACGTGCAGGTGAAACATATACTAAAAATCATATGTGGAAATGGTTCGTAAATTATATAATTTACTTTCGAAGGAAGATAAAAAGAAAGTTAAAAATTATAATGAGTTAGTAAAGGCTGAAAAATAGGATACTTCTATTTTAAACTATGTTTTTTATAAAATCGAAGGAGCAAAAATGGGAGCAAATTTTTGGAAAAACTATAAAAATATCAATTTTGGTGAATCACACGGTAGTGCATTAGGGATAAATATTGACGGAATTCCAGCAGGAACTGAACTGGATTTGGAATTTATCTCGCAGGAAATGAGAAGAAGAGCGCCAGGAAGATCAAAATTGACAACACCTAGAGTGGAAAAGGATGAATTTGAGATTTTGAGTGGATTTTTGATGGAAAAACTACAGGAACGCCACTTGCGATGATTATTAGAAATTCAGATCAGCGTTCAAAGGATTACAGCGAATTAAAAAGAAAGCCAAGACCAGGACATGCAGACTGGAGCGGATTTAACAGATATAACGGATTTAATGATATTCGTGGAAGTGGGCATTTTTCGGGACGAATAACGGCTTCACTGGTATTTGTGGAGCAATTGCAAAACAGATTTTGAAGGAGCATGGGATTTTAATTGCAGCACATATCAAATCAGTAAAGGATATTAAAGATAGGATTTTTGTGGAAAGTGATATTACAGAGGAAAATATTGATAAACTTAGAAATATGACTTTGCCTGTCTTGAATGAGGAAATTGTGGAAAAAATTGAAAAGGTTGTGGAAAAAACTAGGGAAGAAAAGAATTCACTTGGTGGAATTGTGGAACTTATGGTTACAGGACTTCCTGCGGGAATAGGAGATCCGTATTTTGAATCAATGGAAAGCGAGCTTTCAAGAATGATTTTTCTCGGTGCCAGCCATAGAGGAATAGAATTTGGAGCAGGCTGGAATTACGGAAATGACAGGGTACGAAAGCAAAAGTGATGAAATGTTTTATGATGGAAAAAGGTAATATAAAATCATTTACAAATAATAACAGGTGGAATTATAGGTGGAATAACGACTGGAATGCCAATATCATTCAAGGTAGCAATAAAAACCTACAGCTTCAATAGAAAAAGCACAAAAACTGATAAATCTTGAAACAGAGCAAAATGATATTTTTGAAGTGAGAGGAAGACACGATCCAATAATAGTGCCAGAGTAGTGCCTGTATTGAGGCGGCTGCAGTAATTGTGATTTTGGATAGGGTTTTGGAAAGCAAAAAAGAGGATTGTAAAATAATTATTTTGTTTAAGGGAGCTTATATGTGTAGAAAAAATTTATTTGTTTTATTTTTATCTTTTTATTTCCAGCGTGGTTCTCGCAGACTTCAGTAAGGAATGTTAAGATTGAACAGACGGAAGTGAAAAATGAAGTTTTGTATATTGCTGGAGAGAATGAGCCATTTACTGGAATTGTACAGAAATTTTTATGAAGATGGCAATTTGAAATAGAAAGTGAATTTAAAGAAGGGATTTTTGGATGGAGTATCTAAAAGTTACTATAAAAATACTAAACTGGAAATGGAGGTTCTTATACGGAAGGTAGAAAAAAATGGTGTTTTTAAGGAATATTATGAAAATGGGAAAATAGAGTCAGAAATTAATTATTCCTACGATTTAAAGAAGGTTTAGCCAAAACATACTATTCAAATGGAAATGTAGAAGCTGAGAGGAATTTTTGAAAATGGCGAGGGAAATTGGAACAACACGTGTTTATTATGAAAATGGAAAGCTGAAGAGGAAATACACTTATACTAATGGCGTTATTAACGGACATCATATTCAATATTCTAAAAAATGGAAAAGTTTTAAAAAAAGACATTTTATGATAATGGTGTGGAATATAAGGTATTCAACTGAGACCATTGTATTAATAATAGCTGTTATTATTATCGTTATACTTATTGTGATAAAGATTGCAGAACTTTGCTAAGTTTTAAGTTGCTGGAGGATTATCAGAAAGAATGGATTCTAAAAAATTTATTGAATACGACAGTGGCGATGAGAACTTGTATTCTTCCTATGAAGCTTAATGGCTGTGGAACAGGATTTTACAGTTAGAACTTTTACGGTATATAACGAAAAATAAAAAGTGCTAGCAAAGAGATGATTTCAGTATTTTTATTCCAATTCCTTTTGCATTAGGATATCTTGTATGTTATGATAACAAAAATTATCTGCTCGATTTCAAAAGAACACTTTAATATATTGAAAAAGGAAATTAAGGAGCAGTTGTAGAACATCTTGTAAATAAAAATAGGCAAGGAGTAAATTAACTCCTTGTTATAATCTAACCGATAACTAATTTCCAGTTTCTTGATTAAAAAGATCCAGATATCATTATTTAGATTTGAATTATCTAAAGAATCTTCTTGTGGTGCAGTAACTAGGAGCTACATCAAGATTTGATGGAGCAGTATAGCCAAGTTCGAGGATGTAACTTATATTCAGTATTCTGTAATTGTTTATTCTTTTGTATAGTTAGCGCCATCTTTAGAAACAACCCCATTAACATCCAAATTGACTATATCTTCATCGGTTACGCCATATTTTTTTCCCAATAAAGTCATAAATACGGTCAAGACTGCAGTAGAATCCTTTACTGTGTAGTTAAGAGTCTTATTTGGAAATACTAGATTATCCTTTATGTAGATAAAAGTATTTGTTGATCTTGAATAATCCCTTGTAGGATTTGTTTACAGCTTTTTGATTTTGCGGCTGTCCCAATAACAGATATCATTAGCAACATTGCTGTTAATAATATCATGAAAAGCCTCCTTCATTTAGTATTATTTATGGAAACCCTAAATCAGCAGGATTGACGTCTCCGAGATTTTACAGTTCCACCTTTTTCAAATTCATTTCTCATTAAAGTTACTTTTTATAAGTTCAATTGTATCATTTTCCAAATTAGAACTATTATATCGTCCCTTTTGACCAGTATTCAATAATTAGCAAACTATCTCCGCAAATAACCTTTGTGCTCGTATTTCTTAGCATAGACAAAAAAGCTGTGTAAATTCCAACTAATTCACCAAAATTATTTGTTCTGGTATCAGCAACATAATAATTTCCAAATTCATTAATATTTTTCATTCATAATTTTTGTAAAGCAGTGAATTACCGTTAAAATCGGTTAATCTAACTTCCACACCGTTACCACGCCCTGTTCCCTGCATCGAAAATAAATTGCATTTCGATCCAGTTCAGAGTACAGTTCTATTAAATCAGCCTTTTTCCTTTTTCTCGTAATTTGCTCCAGAATTTAGCCATTTTCTGCTTCAAAAAGTTTTAAATGATTTTATAACGTGCCTTCTTTACCACTTACTTTTTCTTTTGACAATCTGACCAGTTTTCAAGTATTCCATTTTCATTTGTATCTATAATGAAATAAGCATAGAATTTTTTTATTTTTTTGACATTTTTAAATAAATTTATTTAAATTATAAATTTAATCCTCCATCAACTCTCAAAACTTGTCCTGTAACAAATTTAGACATATCACTTGCCAAGTATAATGCGGCATTTGCAACATCTTCAGCATCTCCCATTTTTCTAAGTGGAGTATTTGCAAGTACAGTTTCTACAACTTTTTACTGGCAATACATGTGTCATATTTGTTTCAATGAATCCTAGTGCAATTGCATTTGATCTAAGGTTTTCTACCGAAATTCTTTTGCCCAAGTTTTTGCCATAGCTATTACTCCACCTTTTTGTGGCTGAGTAGTTAGTTTGTCCGGCATTTCCATCAATTCCTACAACAGAAGCCATATTTATTACACTTGAGGCTTTACTCTTCAATAGTAAAGAAACAAATCCTTGCATCACGTTGTAAACACCCTTTTGGTTAATGTCAATTACTAAATCCCAGTCTTCTCCTTCATTCTTTGAAAGCAAAGAATCTCTTGTAATTCCTGCATTATTTACAAGAATATCTAATCTTCCGTACTTTTCCTTGATTTCGCTTGCAATTTTTTATGTTTTCTCTATCAGTAACATTTAATTTTACGTGAAACATTTTGCGTGACTATAATCAGGATCAATCAAGTCTCCAGAAATTACTGTCGCTCCATTTTCTGCAAATTTTAGTGCGATTTCCTTTCCAATTCCCTCTTGAACCGCCTGTAATTAATGCAATTTTACCATTTAACACTATATTTCCACCTTTCTTTTCTCTATTTTAAGATTTATAATTGTAATTTCTAAAATAACTAAACAATTATTTTAAAAATTTAAAACTTCAAGTTTTTACTTTTCGTAAGTCCTTTTCCAGGATTTTCTATTTTTGAAAAAGCTCCATAACTCAAATCAATTACACGTCCCTTTAGCAAAAGGTCCCTCTATCGTTAATTTTACAACTACTTCTTTTCCGTTGCTCAAGTTTGTTACTTTTACTTTTGTTCCAAAATGGAAGCGATCTTATGCTGCTACCATTTCATGTCTGTTATGTCTTTTCTCCACTAGCTGTTCTGCTTCCATGTAATCCTTTGCTATAGTATGAAGCAGTTCCAGCTTTGTGAATGTTTTAGAACTTCCAGAATTTGAAGTTTTTTCTTTTGTAGAAGTTTTTGTTTGATTTTGCAACATACAAGTCAGTCCCGCTATCAACGGCTTTCATCATTTCATTTTTATGTAAATTATATTATTAGTATTTGTTTCTGCAACTAACGATAGCGATATCTACCAAACCTGCAAACATAGTAACTATTTTTTCATTAATTTTTCTCCTTAAATAATAAAATTTTCATAACATTAAAACTGACTGAATAGTTCTGTTATGGTGTTTACACTTTAAAAAGATTAATTTTTTGAAAGCTTAAACACTTCTACATTATAGCATATTTTTTTAATGTTTAATTGCTTATTTTTACTTAGTTATTTCAGTTCGAGTTTTGCTTAACATGTTGAATTTTTGGACTATTTACATCTAGTGTTTCAAATGTATATCCAGCTTTTCTATATCCGTCAATAATTCTTTGTAAAGCTTGGACTGTTGTTTTGGCATTTGTATCTGCATTAGGACATTACTATCAGGATGGTTGTGCAGACGCCGTATTTAACCAGTTTTTCACAGGTACATTATTTCGAAGCGTCAGTAGAATCACAGTTCCAGTCAAAAATACATATCCTTCTTTTGTCATTCTGTTAATTATAGCTGTTTTTAAAAGCTTTAGACGCTATCGCATTACTTGAACCGCCTGGAAATCTTGTGATTTTTACATCTAAATCCTGTTGTCGATTTTACAGCATCTCTTATTTTATAAAGATCTTTAAAAGAAACTTTCCTCGTTTGCATAAACTTCTTTATATATGTGTGAATAGGTATGAAACTCAAAGCTGCATGCCCATGATCAATTATATATAGTCAGTTTATAATTTTTCCCGAGTCCAATTACAAAAGAAATGTCGCTTTTATATTATTCTTTTTCAAAAATTTCAAGAATTTGATCAGTGTGTCCTGAAGGTCCCGTCATCAAAAGTCAAGTATACAGTCTTAATTTTTGTCAGCCTTCAGTTGTTCATATTGCCTTTCACTTCTGCATAGTAAGTCTGCATAACTCCTCAGTTTTCTTGTTCTTATCGTCAGTCAATTTTATGTTTGATTTTTAGGTTATGCTGTTCCATGAATTTTGCAGTTGTTCCAAAAGATATGGACTGAATATAAAAATCCTGCTATAGCAAGTGTTAAACTCGATAATTGATAATATTTTTCATTCTTCTACTCATTTCTTATTTATATTTATTTACTAGCGCTTCAACTTTTTATAGCTTTCTTCACTATGTTTTTACTACGTCCGTTAAGTACTTCGACTTCTTTTTCAAGTGTCTGCCTATTTTCCTTTTAAAATAGAGATTTCCTTTTCAAATTTTTCCTTTTTTCCAATTAATACGAAATGTGAAAGCAGGACTAGGAGTATTGAAAAATAAATAAGTACAAAATAAACGCGATTTTTCTAATCCTTTTCCACTTTCTTATCATGATCATTTCTGTAATCATAAAGAAATTGTTGTTGTTGTTTTGCCATTTTGTTTCTCTTTTTCTATATTTGTAATTTTTAATTTTAATAAAATCAGTTGATTATTATACTTTCAAAAATCCTTAGATGTATTAAAAGTAAAAAGCCCTCTTAAAAAGAGGGCCATAAAAGAGTTAATTGAGGTTTCAGATCTTTTAATCGATCTGAATATAGTATACACTATAATCATTAAATCCCAATTAAATCAAAATTGTTTTTGATTAATTTATTTCTCTTTTTAGTAAAAGTTACATTATTTATGTTTTTAACTCAAAATTCTAAATTTACATTCTATCTACTAGTCTTAATTCCAAGAAGGCTAAGACCTTCTTTTTAAAACAAATGCGGTCGCCAGTAAAATTCGTGCATCCATGACTTTTTATTTTCTTCCTTCAAAATAGAACTTGAATTATAGAAATTATTAAATAATTTTGCCATATCAAATAAATAGTCAGCTATTATGTTTGGACGATAGCTTTCATACGATTTTACTCACTGCCTGTGGAATCTTAAAAAGTCTCAGCACTAATTCTCGTTCAATGCCAGTCATATCATCTAAAATAATGTTTTCATTTTCTACATCAATATTTTCTTCCTTCAATTTTTCTAAAAATCGACATAATCCGAACATAAGTATATTGCAGGTAAGGACCTGTATTTCCTTCAAAACTAAGAACCTTGTCCCAAGTAAATGTTATATCAGAAGTCTCTGTTTTGGCTTAAATCAAAATATTTTATAGCTCCGCTTCCACAATTTCAGCAATATTTTCTTTCTCTATCTTGAATATTCGGATCATCAATTATCTTTTTACTTGAGTTTTTGCTCATCCAGCAAATCAACAAGCCTTATTATATTTCCTACTGGAAGAAAAATCATTCCATCTCCAAATCTCATAATTCCAAATACAACATGAGTCTTTTTGTAATTATAAGGTTCTCCCAGCATTTCTCCAATTTCAAAAACCTGCTTTAAAAGTGATTTTTCTTTGCTGTCATCAGTCAGATAAACTGCCTCATCCACATTTAGATTATTTTTTCTAAATTTCATTGTAGCCAGGTCAGAAGTTGTATACAGGAAACTTCCATCTTTTTCTGCACAATCGCAGGTGGAAGCTTGTCATTTTTCAAAAATACGACCAATGCTCCCCGATCTTCACGTGCAATGCCTTTTTCCTTTCAATTCTTCTAATACAGAAGGCATCATATCATTGTAAAATGATTCACCGTAGTAATAATCAAAGTTTACATCGAGTCTATCATAAATTTTAGTATTCCTTTAACGAAATATCTATAAAATTCCTTCCACAATTTTTGATTATCTTCATCTCAGCTGTAATTTTCAGTTCTTCCACGAGCCTCATCTTCCAAAGCAGGATTTTAGCTTCATCAGAAAACTGCACATAAATTTCTTTCAAGTTCACCAATTGGATCTTCTTCATAGCCTTTTTGTTCAAACCAATTTCTTTATAAGCTACAATAAGTTTTTCCAAACTGTGTTTCCCCAATCACCAATATGATTGTCAGCAAGTGTATGAAATCCAAAAATTGTAAAAGTTCTTTTATAGAGTCCCCAATAATTGTAGCTTCTCAAATGTCCAATGTGCATTCTTTTGGCAATATTGGGAAGAATAATCAATAATGACAGTTTTATCTGTATTTAAGAAGGAAAAATCATATTTCTCATTTTCCACTTTTTAATCTCTTCATTTCAAAAAGCTATTTTTCAAATAAATATTAATAAACCCTGGTCCTGCAATTTCCAACTTTTCAATAATATCATTTCTGTAAAATTATCTACAAGTGTATTTCTGCAATCTCTCGTGGATTTTTACCAATTAATTTTGAACTAACCATCGCAAAATTTGTCTGAAAAATCCCCAAATTCTTTTTCGTGGAATTTTGAATATCGACTTTTTCTGTATAATCAGCACTCAAAAATATTATTTATATTTTTCTGAAAACAATAATTTTATTGTCAACAATTCCATTATTTAAACATTTCATCCTTTCCTTTCATAAATTTACGTTAATTAAAGGGATAACGCATAATCCTTTATTAAAAATATTTACTTGAATATTATATAACAAATTTAATAAAATTTGAAGTACTTATTTTTATATTATTTTTCCTTTTTTGTCATATTTGGTTAATCTGAAGATTTATAACATTTAGTTGATTTAAAAATAACTTATGTGATATGATTACTCCATAAAAACTAACTAACATTTGGAGATAAAAAGAGAGTGGTGACACTCTCTTTTTCTTTTAACAGGGAAATTTTTCAATTAAGTATCTCAATACTTCCAGTAAAAATTAGTAAAAAGAATTTTTGATAGTTTCTTTGCTCTCATCTTTATTCAGATTCTAACATTTTGAGTTGATATTTTATTTATTAATATAATTAAAATAAATAAATCCGTCATCCATAACAGTCATCTTTGTAATAGCTTCCGTTATCCAGCTTGAATTGCCAATAGCCGTCAAGATTATTGAATAAATAATAACTGATTAAGGTTTGAATAACACCAGCATGAGCTACAACAAGTATTTTTATTTTTGCATTCATTCTTTATTTTTATTAATTTTGGCGACACTTCGTTTTTGCAAATCAGAAAGGCTTTCTCCACCTTCTGCCTTAAAATTTCTCCAGTTATTTTTCATTTTCATTGACATAATCTGGAAACTGGTTTTCAATCTCTTTGTAAGTTTTTCCTTCAAGTATCCCAAAATTCAGTTTCTCTGGTTTTTCAGAAAATGCTGTTTTTATATCTTTGTCAATTTTCAAAAGTTCTAGACTTTCTCGGCATCGTTTTAAGTCGCTTGAAAATATTATATCAATTTTTTCGTTCATTTTTCAAGTTTTTTCGTATTTTTAACTGGTTTTATTCCCTGTTTCATTCAAACTAGGTTCAAATGCCCATAATATAAATGTTTTTTGTTACAGTCTGTTTCCCCGTGCCTTATAAATAAAAATTTCTGTCATTTCGCTTTTTCCTTTCTTTTTACTATATCTGCTTATCCTATTTTTATTTATCGTAAAAATAATTCCTAAAATAAAACTAAAATCGAAGTCAGTTCAAGAGAAGCTCCCCATTGTATCACCAGTTATCCCTCCAATGCGTACGTTCAGCATAAACAGAATTATAAATAAAAAGTGCAACAAATACAGTAACAGTACCTTTTCGAGCCAATTATAAAAAAATACTAGGATATTGGTTAAAACAAGTGAAAAATTACTTCAAAAAATTCCATTTTCAGAAATTATGGCATTGCTCATTCCAGATTTTCTAGCGTAATCTGTAAGTCCAGCGTTTGTAGAGGTTGACAACCTTGCAATGATTGGGAAAAATTATTAGGTATTTAGGATTTATTGCTATAATTTCAGAGATAAGGGCTATTTTTGTAATGAAAATATAAAATTAAAACTACAGCTCCATTTGTTCCAATTCTAGAATCTTTCATAATTTCCAGCATTCTTTCTTTCTTCGCATAACTGAAAAAGTCCATCAAAAGTATCGCCAAGTCCATCAATATGAATTATTCCAACAGTCATAATTTCGACAATTATTAAAAATAGCAATTATTGTCTTGCTGTAAAGAATGTTTTTAAATAGTTGCAATTAAAAAATGTGTACAATATAAAAATTAATCCGATAATTAATCCAACTAAAAGGAAAGAATTTGATTGATTTTCCCAGCTTTTTCGCTGTAATCTACTTTTATAGGAATAGGAATACGAGTCATAAATTGGATTAAAATAATAAATTGTTCAAAAAAATTTTTATGTATTTCATAGATTTTTCTCCATTTTTGTTTTTAGATTTTTTATATTTTTATCATTTTTATTGAAAAATCACGTTATTTTTGATACTTTATATTATTTCCACTATTTAAACAGGATATGGTATGAAACGAGAACGGCAGGTTAAACTATATCCACTATTTTTACATATTTTTATTCCAGTTTTTAAGTAAATTGGTAATAATTTCAAATACTTGTAGCTTTTAGGCAGGTAAATAAAAAGGATTCCCAAAAATTATTTTAATTTCGAGAATTCCTTATTTTAATTTTTATTTATGTTTTTTTATAAGCTCTGATTCTGTTTGGAAGTGAGAATAATTTTTATAAATCCTTCTGCGTCTTTTGTGACTGTAAAGTTCACTTGCACCAAAATGAAGAAATTTCTTCATCATACAATGCAAAAATCAGTAAATCTTCCAGCGATTTTTATACTTCCTTTTGTACAATTTCAGTTTTATTGTACCATTTACATTTTTGAAGTTTCATCTACAAAATGCGTCAAGTCCCTTCACGAAGCGGATGTAAACCATTGTCCTGAATAAAGTTATGCTTGCATATTTTTGAGAAACAAGTTTTTTTAAATTCAAAAGTATCTTTGTCAAAAATTAAAGTTTTCAAGCTCTTTTTAGTGCTTCCATTAACAATGTTCCGCCTGGTGTTTCATAAATTCCTCTTGATTTCATTCCAACTAATCTATTTTCAACAATGTCAATTACTCCAACACCATTTTCTCCAGCAATTTTTATTTAATTTTTCTTAATAATTCCACTGGCTCCAATGCTTCCCCGTCTACTTTTACTGGCCATCCTTGTTCAAATGTAATATCTACGTATGTTGACTTGTCTGGTGCTTTTTCAGGTGGAGTTGTCATCATATAACAATATCTTCCCTTATGCTCATTTTCAAGGCCCTTCAATATCTCCGCCTTCGTGTGAAATATGCTAGATTTTTGATCTCTTGAGTAAAATTTTTCTTTTGTTACAGTTATTTTTTTATATCATTTTTGTGCATAGTCAATTGCATCTTCTCTTGAAGAAATGTCCCAAAGTCTCCAAGGTGCAATAATTTTTAATGTTGGATCTAATGAAAATACGCCAGTTTCAAATCTAACCTGATCATTTCCTTTTTCCAGTACATCCGTGACAAATATATGTTGCTCCTTCTTTGTGGGCAACATCCACCAATGTTTTAGAAATTAATGGTCTTGCAAATGAAGTTCCCAATAAATATTTATTTTCATAAACTGCTCCCTGCTCTTAAAAGCGCGGAAAGCATAATCTTTTACAAATTCTTCTTTTTATCTTCTACATAAACTTTAGAAGCCCCAGATTCTATAGCTTTTAACTTTTACAGCTTCCATATCTTCATCCTGTCCAACATCAATACAGCACGCAATTACTTCTAAATCATAATGTTCTTTTTAGCCAGGTATGATAATCGATGTATCAAGTCCACCTGAATAGGCTAAAACTACTTTTTCTTTTGCCATTTTTATTTCCCCTTTAATTAAAATTTATTTGGAAAATTTTTGCTTTTAAAGTTTTATTCAGCTGTCAACTCTAGTTTTTGAGTTTTTTAGGAAAGCATCAACATCTCCCTTCAACTACAACTTTTTGTCATTACATCTCCATTAGATAATTTTTACAACATCTAAATCAGCTTCTGACACAACTTCTCCAAAATATTGTGTGATTACCATTTAACCATTCTGTTGGAACTGTTGTAATGAAAAACTGACTTCCATTTGTTCCTGGTCCTGCATTTGCCATAGCTGGTTTACCAGCTTTTGAGAAAATTCAGTCCATTATTAACTTCGTCTTCAAATCGGTATCCTGGTCCTCCAGCATCCTGTTCCAGTTGGATCTCCTCCTTGTGCCATGAAAGTTGTCAATAACCCTATGGAATTTTAGTCCATCATAATATCCTTTTTGCTAAGTTTACAAAAATTAGCAACAGTTACAGGCGATTTGTCAGGTAATAAATTAATATTAACATCACCTTTTGCAGTAATAATCTTTACTTTCATTTTATACTCTTTACTGTATGATTGCACAGCAACAGTCATCATCATTAAAATTGATAACATCAGTAATGATACTCTTTTAATCATACATCTCCTTTCATTTCAATATATATTTTTATGTTTTTAAAGAAAGATTAGCTTTAAATCTAGCTTTAAAAATCTAAATACATTTTATCATATTGTAGAGGTTTTTGAATAAAAATTTTAAAAATTATTCTCTTTTCACAGCTGTTTTTGTCATCAAAAATTATTACATGAATCATTAGCTTTCGTGTCTCCTCTGAGGACAATGAGTTGTAGTAGTTAAAACAATCAAAACTTTTATAGTTCTAATTTAATCCCTTTTTTCGCAAGTTTTTCGATACACTCAACTAAATATATCATTATCATGTTCTTTGTAAATTGGGCTATCTATAGTTTTTCTTCAAGATTATTATAATTTTTCTGCTTTCTTTCCTCTATAATTCTTATCTCTCCATTCTTTAGAAACTTTATACCCTCTGTTTTTCCATTTCATCCATAACCAATGAATGATAAACAAATAAATAATATGGAGAATATAAAAATACATAATCTACTGTTTTATGTTTTCTTTATTTCCATCCATTTCCCCTAAGTGCACAACATTCTCTATGTTGACCAAGAAGCTGATTTTTAGGCAATAGATGAATAATTTGTTCATGCCATAGTCTCATCTTTTTCTCCTGTTAATAAAGTAGATTCTTGTAAATATTTATTTGGATATTTCTTTTAGTAAAAGTATTGATATATTCAATTAGCGATTTCTGATTATTTCTTCCTTCCATATATTCTTCCAGTATGTTAAATAATCCTTGTTTTTCAATCTTTCGTTGCCTTTTTTTGAAAATATCCCCCATAAATGAAGAATTGCATTACTAAAATCTTTTTACTTTCTTTTCATATCCCTTACTTTTTGTATTCTTTCATTAATAAATACAATATCAATTTCTTTTTCTTTCAAATACTTTCTTATTTCTAAGTATACTTTATGCGATTTGCTTAACACATAATATTTATTTTTTTGCCCATAGCTCTTCGCATTCTTTTTATTCATGTGGTTCACATCAGCCCTTCTTCAAAGATATTCAAATCATATATGAGCATTAACTTCATCTATGTTCTTCTTTTCAATTTTTTTCGTTAGTTAATTTTTAATAGCTGTCTATGTTTGTGAGTATTAAAAATTTAATCTAATCTTCATGCGTTTGTCGTGAAAATAATTTATTAAGTATATTCCAACCCGTTTAAAATTGAACTGCTAAAAATTATAGTAAATTTAGGGTTTTGAGTAAAATAGTCATAGCTTTTTGAGTTTGATTTTAAAGAAGTTTTGCTATAAAATCTAACTTCAAAAATTACAAAAACGGCAATTTAATAAAACTGCCGTCCTAAATTTATTTATAAATTATTTACCATCAAATACTGTTGGATAAGCCTTTATCATTATTAAATGCCCAAGAACCATTGTAATAATAGCTGTTGTCATTTGAATTATAAACTAGGTTTTTACCTGCTTTTTAGATGCATATATTTATATTTTTTTCAAAGTATTTTTCAACTTTTTCAGTATTTTGAACTAATACTCCAACTTTTTACATTTTCATATTCTTCCCATCAAATACACATTTTTCCAAAAATCAACATCTACTCTGTAGTCTTTTATCATTTATCTTTTTAAAATTCTCCATAAGACTCAGGTTTGTTACAGTATGAATCCTTTTTCCAGTTTTGCTGTCTTCTCATGAACTTTTTCACATCGTTCCTCCAGTGCAAATAATGTCATTGAAATTCAAACATAGCCAATATACTTTTTCATAATAAATTTCCTCCTTGGTTTTATTTCCATTATAATTTGTTTATAATAGTATATCATATTTTTCTTTGATTTTTCTATAAGCTAAAGAAATAGGGACAATCATTAAATTGAAAAAGTAAACATCGCTTTTTGTGGCTGTTTTGTCAAAATTTTATTTAGCTATGTCCCAAAAAACAGAAGCAGAATCCCCAAAATCCTGCTTCCACACATTAATAAACTCGATTCCATATTTATCCTTGCAGTAATAAATTCCATCCAGCACGTTTATAACATATTCTTCCTCTTCTCTTACCGGACTTCTCTACTATCCCAGTAACTCTCCTTCTAAACAGTTCACAACTTACCGTGACATCGCAAGTAATCAAAATTAAAGTAATTTTTCATAAAATCCGTCTCTATAAAAAGCATTCCATTTATTATAGCATACATTTATAATTTTCAAATTTCAATCAGTTGTTTTGTTTTTGATTATAGTTTTTATTATATCGTGAATTATTTTAATTTCCATGCCGTTGGGGAAAATAGTATTAACATTGGGAAAAATTTCCAGCCTTCCTGCCAACATTCCAAAACTTAGGATACTTTTTGAAAATTATTCAGTTCAGCAAAAGCTGAATGCTGGACCTACTTTTCCTAGTCCGGGACCGATATTGTTGAATGTGGCTGCAACAGCACTGAATGCTGTCATAAAATCATCCGCTGAATAGGAAATTATTAGTAAAATTCCTCCAAAAACAAGAGCATATACTAGAAAAATATACTGCGATGCTTTTTGCATTTTCACATTTACTGCCCTTATCGTCATATTTTCACTGTAACTACGATTTGGGCTTATCATTTGGACTATTTCTGCAAAAGTAGATTTTTACCATTAACACTACTCTCGATATTTTCAGTCCCCCAGCCGTAGAGCCTGCACATGCACCAAAAAACATTAGGATCAGCAAGATAACTTGTGAAAATAACGGCCATTTTCCGAAGTCGGCTGTGGAATATCCTGTCGTTGTAATAACCGAGAAACAGAGAAGAATACATCTCTTATGCAGTTCCAGATTGAGGCCGTATGTTTGATATATATTAAAAACTATTAATGCGATTGCTCCAAAAACTATTAACAAATAATATTTTAATTCTTCATTTTTAAATACATCTTTTACTTTTTCCAATTAAAAATAAAATAATAAATATTGAAGTTTACTCCAAAAACTAGCATTCCAATTCCTAAAAACAATTTTCAACATAAGGGGTTGTTATATGGTAGATACTCCCATTTCTTACCCCAAAACCACCTGTTCCAGCCGTACCAAATGCAAGAAGCGAAAGATTCAAACAAAGTCCAGCCCTCAAACATTAATAAAATTATTACAGCAATTGTCATTACAATATAAAATTTTATAAAAAGCATTCTGGCTGTTGTTGATAATTTGGACATCAACTTTCAAATGTCGGACCTGGAACTTCTGCCTTCATTACGTGAACTGAAGTCGCAGAACTGGGAAAAATTACAAAGTGCCAGGAACTAGCACTCCCATTCCTCCGACAAAGTGAGTAAAACTTCGACAGAAATAAATTGGAATGGCTAATTTTACTAAGATCAGTTATTATGACTTGAACCAGTCGTCGTAAAACCGCTCACAATTTCAAAAGGCATCTACAAACGACGGTATTTCCTTTATGAATACAAACGGCAATGCTCCAAACATAGACATTAAAAATCCACGAAAAGTGAAAACAATTATATAGCCTTCTCTTCCCTGAATCCGCTCATCTTTGAGGAAGTTTTGCTGAAAGCAGAAAGCCAGTTGCTAGAAGAAGAAGTATTACAGAGCCGTAAGCAATTTTTATATTTTGCGTTTTCATTGTACAAAAAGCTTATAATTAGAGGTAAAACCATTAATCCAGCTTCAAGTATAAGTATTTTTCCGATTATATAACCTATCATATTCATTTTACTCCTTAAACTCGCTCAAGTATATCGTCAAAAATCTTCTATTGAAGGAATTGTCGAAACTATCATCACGCTGTCATTACTTTTTATCATATCATTTTCCACCTGGAAAAATCATTTTTCCATTTCTCCAATATGCTTGCAACCAATGTTCCTTTTTATTTTCAAGTCTTTTAACGGAATATCCAATAGCAGCACTATTTTTCATTAATTTCAAAAGTAATAAGTTCCACTTTATTTTCAAGTCTGTATAATAAACTCATTGTAGAACTTCGCATATCGGTTCTTGATCTTACAACACTTATTATCATATCAGAAATAACTTTTTTTAGGTACGACTGTTGAAGTCCCTGTCTGCTTTCCAATATTGGAAGTAATAAAGTCCTGTTCATTTTGTGATCAATTTGGCATCTGTTATAGAAATTTGCAAACATTGAAATAACGGCATTTTCCTCATCGCTGTCAGTAATGATTACAACAGCATCATAATTTTTATACCTTCCTGAATCAAAAATTCCGATCTGCTTCATCTCCCCTGTATTACAATGGCTTTTGAATATGCCTCGCTCAGTTTTCAGCACGTTCTCTGTCGTTTTCAATAACCTTAACTTTATTTTTATTTTCCAGCAGCTTTCTAATCAGATAATGAGAAATGTTCCGCCTCCAATAACTATTGTTGACTTTATTTTTAAATTGCTTTGTTCAATTCTATCATAAAAATTTACGTACTGCGTCAATAGATCAGCAATATAAATAATATCGCCTTCAAGAAATTGTAAAAATTTCCACTTGGTAAATATTTCGTTACCTCTTTTAACAGTACAGATTATTATCTTGTCCTGTGAATCAAATTCAGGTGCTTTTAACTGCAGTTCCGTTCAAAAAGCTATGCTTTTTCGACTCTTATTGAAATAAAATTTGCTTTCTGCCCACAAAAATTCTCCACACTTAATGCCACTGGAAACATCAGTTTATTGGCAGTATATCGCTGATTCAAATTCAGGGGTTTAACATAAGTGAAATTTCCCAAATTTTTCTCTTACAAACTGCATATTAGAACTGTACTCAGTTTCTTACCCTTGCTATCGTAAATTTTGCTCTATTTTGCAATAATTGAGGAAATTATATTTAACTCATCGGACTCTGTCTGCCAATAAAAATATCAGCGCTGTCTGCGCCAGCTTCTAGCAGACGTTTCGTATGAAGCCCTCATTTCCAACCATTCCCGTTATATCATATTTTCCATAAGTTTTATTTAAAACTTTTTCCTCTTTTCAATTAAGATTACGTCGTTTCCACCTCTGACAGTTCGTCTGCAAAGTGATTCACCAACGACACCAGCTCCTGCTATAACTATTTTTCATACTCTCTCTCTTTTTATATTTTTCCAAATATTTTGCAATTTTCCTTTGCGTAATATGTAATAAATGGCATTTGCTCCAGCTCTTTTCATCGCATACATCTGCTCCATCACTATTTTCATTTCATCAATCCATCCATTTTGAGTCGCCGCCTTTACCATCGAATACTCTCCAGAAACACTATTTGGCACATAGCACTTCAAAAGCATCACTTTACTTTTTATTATATCAAGATATGCCATTGCAGGCTTTTACGATTATAATGTCTGCTCCCTGCATAGTCTTCATGACTTCATCTATTGAATCCTTTGAATACTGAAAGTTCATTTGATAAGACTTTCTATCTCCAAACTGAGGTGCTGAATCTGCAGCATCTCTAAAAAGGTCCATAAAATGCTGATGAATATTTTTACTGAATATGCCATTATCGGAATATTTTTAAAAGTATTTTTAGACGAAAACTTCAGTAATTTTTCCACACGTCCATCCATCATGTCTGAAGGTGCCATAATATCTGCTCCTGCTTTTGCATACAAAGTGCTGTTTTTGAAAGAACTTCCAAAGTTTCATCATTTTTACGTAGCCATTTTCATCGAGTATTCCACAATGTCCGTGACTCGTGTACTCACAGCAACAAAGTATCACAGATTACAAGAAAATTATCATAATTTTTCCTTTATAAATCTGACTGCATTCTGAACAACTCCATTCTCGTTATATCTTCCTGTAGCGCAAGCATCCTTGTTTTTCAGGAATTCCAAATAGCAAAATCAATTATATCCCCAATTTTACTAATTCATCGAGTTCTTCCGAAAGTCTGTCAATGGAATATCTAAAATTCCCTGGCATTGAAGGAATTTCACTTTTGATATTTTCTCCTTCCTCGATAAAAATTGGATAAATCAAATCCTCCTTTGCAACATACACATCTTTTACAAGATTTCTTGTATTTCATTTTTCCGTAACTTTCATGTCTTTTAAACATTTTTGCTTCACCTTTTTCATTTTATTATTTCTAAAATTTAAAATATTTATTTTTCTATTTTATCAAGAACTTTTTAATTCACTTTTCATGGCACGTGAACGCTTAGCTTTTCCCCACTTGTAAATTGCGATTTGAAACTCACTATTTTTCACAATTCCTGCAAACATTGCATTCATCTGACTTTTGAAGATACATTGTTAATAAGCATTCCATTCGAATCACAAACATTGCTATATTTTCATTTAATTCCTCGTTGTCTGTAGTGCGATTACCAAAAATATCCTTTTACAAGCTTTTTCAATCTTGGCTTTATCATTTTCAATTTTTGGTTATTTTTCAATCTTAACATTTTCCAACTTCAACAATTTCTCTTCCACAACATTTTTCAGTTACAACTGTAATATCCGCTCCATATTCTAAAATTTTTCTCAATTTTCTTAGTGGCAACTTTCCCTCCCCCAATTACTAGAACTTTCTTATTTTCCAAATTTATAAACAATGAAACCACATTTTAATACTCCTTTCACTTTTTATTTTCTGACAATAGAATACCACATAATAAATATAAAAACAAGGTATTTACAGAATAATATTTTTCATTGTAATACTAAGCCCCATATAGAAAGCAAAATTTGATAATAATTAATTTGATAACCTTGTTATCAAATTTAATTCTTAAGCATATATCTTAAAAATTTTTATAATTTTATTTCTATTTCTTAAATGGGGCTGTATAGCATTACAGTAAAAGCGGTTTACAGTTAAACTCAAAATTTAATTTACAGGGGTTAGCCTAAAAGAGGTTTCTACTGTATATTTATTTAAAAGTTTTGGACTTGTTTAATTTTAACAGCTGGAATTTGAAAAATCCGAATATGTTTATAAAACAACATCTTTTAACCTTTACAATTCCTAAAAGGCTGTCAATCAGCTGTTCAAAATAACATTTTCGTTACCATTGTGGATGAAAAAGAAAGGTCGGAATAAAATTCTATTCCATTAATGAAATAAACTCCCGCATCTTATATTTTTCTATTTTTACAACTAAAATTCTATCTTTATCGTTTTTCGTTCTGAAAAGTAAAATTCCGAATTTTAAGTTTTTCAAGCTGAATTTTTCAATGTTTTCATCCTGTTCATTTTCCGAATAGGAAATTTTTCTGCATCTGCTGATTTAAGCCTCCAATATTTTCCATATCAGTAAAGCAGATGTAATCTTTTAAAATCATCTTTCATAATTAATCTCTCCTTTTTATTATTTAATAATTTATCAATTCATTTATAATAAAACATAGTTTAACAGTGATAATACTATCATTTAAATTCTGATTTTATATATAAATTGATGTTAGAATTATAGCATAATATTAAAATATTTTTAAGTCAATTTTATTATTTTTTGAAATATATTCAAAGTAGCTAAAACAGATGTTTTATTTTATATTTAACATTAAAATAATATTAATATAGTTGATGAATAGTTAAAAATATGATATAGAACTTTTAATTAAAAAGGTTTTTATTGTATTTGAAAGCGTATAAAAATAATATGATTTCGGAGTAAAAATTAACTAATTTTAATAATTATATCAAAATAAATATGAAAAATAGATGAAATGTTATAAATAAAAATACTATTTTTAACTAAATCAGCAAATAAATATTCTAGCTATAAGATCTTATGGAACATTATTAATATTTGATTAAAGAGATGAGGGAATAAAAATTAGAGCGGATAAAGCGCAAATTTAGTTTTAATTGAAAAGTATTTTGGTTTTCAAAGTACTCGAAAATAAAAATCCGGTCTACCGTTCTAACTTGATTTTGGTTGCCGTAAAATGTCAGGTGGTAGTCATATTTATAAACTGTACAGAATCGTATGCAAAACGTAGCGCAGTCGGGATTTTCTACAGACCGAATATAAAGGATAACCCCATTAAAATGATAAAGCCCAAAAATACGGTGTTGGTGGTATAGACCTAGAAATATTGATTTTATGATTTAATTGTTTTGATTGACCTTTATTACGTATTTACTGCAACCGTTATCTACGTCAAATATTCTTTTCAATAAAGATTAGAGAGGAGAATTTAATGAGTAAATGCCATTCTCGCTTTATTAGAGATTTCTTTACTCGGTGAAATGCCCTTGACAGTGCAGGGCAGGTTACTTCAAAACGTTTTGCCAGTGCCAGAAATGCTGGGAAGAATTTGATTTTGCCATTTTCCGGAATTTTCCTTTATATAGCTGAGCATTTTTCTTCAAATTGCGTTTATGAGTGAAGTTGCATATTCTAGCAGAGATGCTGGCTTCTGCTGGAAATCTCGTTTTATAAAATTAAGCAGCAGCCTCTTTGTCTGTTTGTGTCCAGCTCAGATATTTTTCTTTGCTGAAAAATAGGAATTTGGAGTTTTCAAGAGTTACGAGGTCAACTGGAAAAATATTGTCTTTTCCGAATAGAAAAGCTGACGCCGCACTTCTCGCAGTCCATCTGATTAATAATGTGTATCTCCGTTAAATTTCTGCATTTCATCGTGCCGTTCAGTAATGATTATTACTTTCTTCAATGCATCTCCACTGAAAGAACACGGCTCGCTTTATAGTGGCTCACAAAATCAATTTTTCTGTGTAATTTTCAATTCTCTTCGGAGTTTAATCCTTTAAATAGTGAAATCTTTGCAAAAGCGATAAATCTTATTTTCATTTCTAACCTTCTATCTATTGTTTTATGGTAAACATACTTTGCTTCATATTTTGATTATGGTTTATATTATCATGGTTTGTTTTGATTTCAGATTTTGACTCCAACGGTTCACAAATCATATTATGCGCGGCACATCAGATAGCAGGTAAGCGTGAGAACATTGAACATTACATTATATAGAAAATATCGGCCTCAGAACTTTGATGAAATTGCAGGGACAGGAATTTGTGTTGCGGGCGATAAAAATTCCCTGAGGGAAAAATAAAGCTGTCACATGCGTACTTATTTACAGGGTCACGTGGTGTTGGGAAAAACAACTATTGCAAGGCTTATTGCGAAAGGTGTGAATTGCCTAAATAGTGAGGATGTGACAGATAATCCCTTGTGGGGAATGTGAAAATTGCCGTGAAATTTCTGGGATTTCTATGGATATGATTGAAATTGATGCGGCTTCTAATCGTGGGATTGATGAAATTAGGGAACTGAAGGATAAATTATCAGCCTGTTAAAGGAAGATATATATATAATTGATGAGGTTCACATGCTTACAAAAGAGGCGTTTTAATGCACTTTTTGAAGACGATTAGAAGAACCCCCGTCACATGTTATATTTATTCTTGCGACAACAGAGATTGATAAAATACCAGATACAGTTATTTCTAGGTGTCAGCGGTATGATTTTTGCCGATTGACAAGGAAGATATAAAAATTGCTAAAAATGTGGCTGAAAAGAAAATGTAAGATTGACGATGACAAGTCTTGATTTGATTTACCGTAAAGTCTGAAGGAAGTGCAAGGACAGTTTTTCTATCTTTTGAGCAAGTTGTGTCAAACTTCAACAATGAAGAAATTGATATCACAAAGACGCAGAATGCTTTTGGGAGATGTGCCTGACGTAATTTTCGGAAGAATTTTTAAACCTGATACGAGAAAGGCGATAAAGAAAAAACTTGGACTTTTATTGATAAAATTTGGGAAGATGGACTTTATAATCGAAACTTTTGAAAGATTTTTCAGTATTATCTGAAAAGAGCAGTTTAGGAAAAAACGGATTTATCAGTAAATTTTCTGCTGGATACGATAAGTGCGATACCTTGAATGAATTTAAGTATGAAGAGGATAAAAGTTTTGGCGCTAGTGTGCTTATCCATGAGCTTTACAGAAGATTCCCAAAGTGCAAATTCTAGCGAAAGCATGCCTGCTTTTTAATAAAAACGACATGAAAGATATGTCAATACATTTATGAAAAAGTATTAAGCCAAGTTATGAAAAATGCTAATATTGTGAATCAGAAGGCTGGCTCTCAGGGAATTTCCGAACCTGTAAATATGGAAAAACTGATTGCTAAAGATTATGATATTTCAACTACTAAAAATTGGAGTTTTGACTGGAATAAAAAAGGTAAGCGTTATGCTGGGGGCACTAGCTGATAGAAAGCTTTCCGAGATAGAGTGGAAAAATGGAGTTTTGTATATAAAATTCCCCAAAAATCAAAAATTTCACAGCGAACAAGTTTTACTGCCAGAGAAAAAGCCTAAAATTGAGTTATTAATCAGATTTGTAATTCAGATATTATGAGTACAAACTTTTCTCGAAAGTGAAAAATTCACAAAATGAAGAGACAAGTTTTTACAGAATGCAGTCAAGTTCTTTGATGGAGAGATTTTTGGATAATGTTAAAATATTGAACATTTGAACGAAGAAAGGAATGATTAAATATGAAAATTAAAAGTAATTTTGAAGGAAACAATAAAAGGTGTCGGGAAAAAGATGAAATTGTGGAAGTAAAGATGGATATGCAAATAACTTTTTATTAAATAAAAATAGCAATACTATGACTCCAGAGAATGTTAATAAATTGAAAGGCAAAATGAAAAATTCAAAAAATCATGATAGAGATGTGAAAAACGCAAAATGAACTAAAAGAATTCTTGGCTAGACAAAAGAAATTGTTTTAAAAGTGAAGGCTGGAGAAAATAACAAAGTGTTTGGTCAATTGAGGGCGAAGGAAATTGTAGAGGCATTGAAGGAGCAGTTGAAATGTTGAAATTGATAAAAGAAAGTTTCTGCTAATTCAAAAAGTTAAGGAAATTGGAGTGCATAACGTAGAATTAAAACTTCACTCTGAAGTTAAAGCAAATTTAAAAAGTTAGAAGTTGAAGCTAAACAACTTAAATTATATTCAAAACTTGGTACTCAGAATAGAAGAAATTCGTTTGGTAAATATATGATTATAAAAATGTTGACAAAAAGGAGTGCTTGCCCTATATATAAAAACAGTAAATTATCAAGCACATTTATAATGTATAGCTTCTAGTTTTTGATTTTTAAAATGGATTTTTATAGAAAGTGAGAATTTTAAAAATGGATTGTATGATTTGGAAGAAGAAGAAAAATAGCAAAGCCGTTTAGTATTGAAGCTGAAGAGTGCCTTGCTCGGATCTATCTTTATAAATCCTAATGTTATTGGAGATGTTGTCGATATTGTAGCATCCGAGGACTTTACAAAAATAATTATAAGCTGATTTTTCTCAGAAATGGTAAAAGGCTTATAATGTTTGGGAAAATAATTGATGTGCTTTTAATTATTGAATCGTTGAAAAAGCAGGAAATGATGGATGAAGTCGGAGGCGAGGACATTATTTACGACTTTGACGGAAGTTGTGCCGACTGTCGCAAAACGCGGTAAACTACGCTCAAATTGTAAAGAGATAAACTCTATACAGCGTCAATTAATAGGCATTGGGGAAGAAATTGTTAAAATGGCTGTGCGTGTTACGAAGATGTCGATAAAATGCTGATAAATCAGAAGGCATGATTTTTAAAATTGCCGAATCAAGCAGAAAAGGACATTGTCCTCTCATTTGAGCTTGTTCAAGGCAAAAGTTACACAAATGGACAATTATAGCGAGAGCAAAAGGCAAGATAACCTGGTATTTCTTCGGGATTTGATAGATACGACAGCATAACAGCGGGTTTTCATGGCTCTGACTTATCACATTCTTGGCAAAGACGTCCCGCTATGGTAAAACACGCATTGCCTGTAAATTTGCTATAAATGTTGCACGGCAGAAAAAGGCGTACTTTATACAGTTTGGAAATGGAAATGAGCAGTTGTTCGACGGGCTTGTAGGCAAGTGAGGGCAAAAATACGGCTAAAAAGCCTCTGAAAAAGACAGCACTATGATACCGGAAGAACTTAAAATCTAGGATGGATTGGGTCGGCTTTCTGAAATGCCAATTTATATTTCAGCTCTTCAAGTGTAACAATGTTGGAAATAAAGGCTACTGCACGGCGTTTAAAAGCTGAAGGGAAATTAGATTTTATGTTAATTGACTACTTGCAGTTAATTAATCCATCTGAAAATTCAAGAAAAAGCAGGGAACAGGAAATATCCGAAATTTCACGTTCATTAAAATATTGGCAAAAGAGCTGAATATCCCAATTGTAACACTTTCACAGCTATCACGTGGAGTGAGCAGAGAGTGGATAAAAAGACCAATTTTTGTCAGACTTGCGGGAATCAGCAATCGAACAGGATGCAGATATGGTAATGTTTTTATATCGTGATAAATATTACCATAAAGACACTCGCTCGGCAAGCAGACAACATGAGATGTTCCATCAAAATATCTAAGTGCATCACAGGAAGTCAAAAGATAATGAAAATGAACTTGAGTGGAACTAATAATTGGTAAACTTATGAGAAGTGGGCCGACTGGAACCATGGGAGTAGGATTTAGAGCCGCTTTCTATCAGCAGTTTGTAAACGTTAGTGAGACGATGAATTTGTACCCTGCCTGCTGAATAATAGGAAGAAAAGATTAGGAGAGAAAATAAAAATGGAAACAGAGTAGAATTTATTGGCACCAGCTGGAAATATGGAAAAAGTTAAAAACAGCTTTCATTTTGGAGCTGATCTACTGTTTTGTTGGAGGAAGCGCTTTCTAACTTGGGAGGTATGTTCAAACTTTAAAAATAAGGAATTAAAGGAAGCCGTGGACTATGTTCACAGTTTAGGTGCAAAACAAAATATGTTACGCCACTATGCACATAATACAGAGATCGAATATATGCCAAGATTTATATCTTGATGAATTTGGCGTGGATGCGGTAATTGTAGCTGATTTAGAAAGTTCCGGAATGGTTAGGCAGCGGCATGCTCCGAATATGAAAATTCTCGCAAGTACTCCACAAAATAATACAAAACTGGATGAGTGTAAAAACTTGGAAGGATATGGCAAAAAGAGTTATTTTAGCCAGGAAATGTCGTTAAAAGAAATAAAACTATTCGTGAAAAGCACGCGTGGAAATTGAAGTATTTATTCATGGAGCAATGTGTCATGGCTTATGTCTGGAAGATGCTCTACTAAGCTAATTACTTTTACAAACCGTGACGCAAACCGTGGAATCCAGTGCACAGGATTGCCGTTGGAACTATAAAGCGATTGCAGAGGGCAGCATGAGGAAACTGCCTGGCACGAGTATTGTAGAAAAATGAAGAAGGGACATATATGTTTAACGCCAAGACTTATGTTCCATTGAGTTATTGACAAAGTGCTTGGAAACTTCGGGTGTTGTGGATTCGTTAAAATCGAGAAGGAAGAATGAAAAGTATTGCACTGACTCCAACTGTTGTAAAACAGTATAAAAGTAGCATTGGACTAACTATTATCTCGAAATTATGAGATATAACCCGGGACTGGCTTTAAAAGAGCCTTAAAACAATCAGCCATAGACAATATTCAAACGGATTTTATTTAGGACCGACTTCTGAAAAGGATCAAGAATTGCGAAACGGTCTTTCTTGCAGCCATACTTTACAGACTTAAGCTGCAAACGTGTCTTGGAGAAAAAGTTGACACAACATACATAGCAAAATTCAAAGTAAGAAACAGTGTTTATGCAACAGAAACTTTGCTTGTACGTCCAATTGGAGATGCTGTTAAACTAAAAGTAGAAAATAAAATACATGATGGATGTGCAGGCACGACGTAAATCCAAATACTATCGCTGTGTTGAAACAGATGTGGAAATGGGACCAATGGATTTGATAAAGAATCAAAACTTCGCGTAAAGGACAGTCTGACAGTGATATGGACACTGCTGAGATTTTAATAAATATAAACTAATTTAATAATAATTTTAACCAGGGTAATATTCAGAACTATATATAATGATAACCAAACTATACATTCACTAAAAATTATAATAGATAAAAATACTACTATACAAATCATAGGTTATAATTATCTATATATTTAGAAACTTATAAAAATGAGAAGATTGAAAATTATAAATTTAAAACAAAAATAGTGGAGATAATTATGAGAGAAAAATATTAGTAATTGAAGATGATCCCAAAATTTCGAGATTACTTGAGAATTGAATTAAAATTTGGAAAGGATTTGATGTATTTGTGCATACGATGGTACAGCATAGGACTCAAATATGGCTAGCATGGTTCATACACGATATTATCCTTTCCTAGAATGTAATGCTCGGAAAAATGAGCGGAATGGAAGTTTGTAAAAGAATAAGGAAGCTTCACAAGTGCCTATTATTATGCTTACGCAAAGATAGAAATTAGTGATAAGGTAGTAGGATTTGACTCATGGAGCACGATGACTACATGACAAAACCTTTCTCAAAATAAATGGACGAATTGTTACAGAATAAAAGCTCTTCTTAGAAGAACTATCTCTGTTGTTCATAAAGGAACATTTGAATTTGAAGGTTTGACAATTAACTATTCAACTATGAAGTATTCAGAGAATAAGGAAAAATTCTAATTGAACTTTCAAAAAGAGAATTTGAATTACTTGATAGTGATAGAAGCAAAGAGCTATTGTTCTATCAGAATAAAATCTTGGAAGAAGTTTGAGATTTGACTATATTGGAAATGACAACATTTTGATTTGTAGAGTAAATATTTGAGATAATTATTGACAGACCTTATGAAAGAAAAATTTATTCAAACTGTAAGAGGAATTGGATTTATTTTTAAATAAGGAGTAAAGAATGAAAAATTTAAAAGGTAGAAGATCGTATTTCCATGCTACGCTCTATCTATGTGCACATATTAGTAATGGTCTCAATATTATTCGTGTTTATTCAATGCAAAGCAGTCAAGCCAAAACGCTGCAGTTTCTACGAGCAGCAAAATGGAGGAACAAACGAGTTTTCCTCGGATAAAGTTGGAATCTGAGCAAGACGAATGTTCTTACACTTGATTTCATCCCGAAATTGTGGAAGGAAAGGAAAGCTCATCCACGTGTAAAAGCCGTTTAATCCTGGCGAAGAGAATTATCTGTATGTTCTTGAAATAAAGCAGAACTAGGACTCGCATTCGTGTTAATACGGTTGGAGATACAGTCGTGAAGAAGCCTCCATGACCAACGAAAAATGGTTGATTTGGCTGAGAAGCTACACTAAAGGACAACGTTTCGGATGGGAAAAGTAATAAATATTGATAAATATGTTTGTTGTCTTCAAGGTAAAGCGTGAAAATCATTATAAATTTAACATTTATACACTATATATAACACAGGAAAATAAAATTTATAATAGAAAGGCTGAATATCTTGTTAATTCTGTTTACTATAATTGAGTTGTCATAACAATCATCGCTCTCAAAGATAATGAGCCGAAGAATCTTAACGAAGCCGATTAATACTGTAATAAAAACGGCAGCATTTCAACGGATGACCTGAGCAAGAGAACAGAAATACCAAAAGAGGAAAGGCGAGTCGCCAGAGAACTTGACGCTTATTATAAATGAAATGCTTCGATGATGCTGAGAAACTTCATTTGAAAATCAGACGAAATTCGTATCAGACGCTTCACACGGAACTGCGTACACCGCTTGCAATAATAAAAGGTTATGCGGAAAATTATGTATGACGAAAACGTGGAACCGCTGATATTGACATCTTCAGCGGAATCGATTACGATTCGATAATGCGTGAAACCGACAATATGCGTACTTAATCCAAAAACTTTTATTTTGGCTAAAAGGTGAGATTACAAAAGTAGTACAAAATTTATAGATATTGATGCAAATGAAATGGTGCATCAGATTCATTCTGATTACAGTAGTTTCAACTAAAACGCATAGTTTTCATCCGGAAATGGGAGAAAATTATAAAATTAAAGGAGAGTTGAAACATTGCTTCAGCAGGGCAAGCGGTCAGAGCTCTTTAATTGAAAATGCTGCCAAAAATATTCAGAGACCAAATACAAATATTTATATAAAATCTTTCATAAAAGATGGATTCGCCGAGTTCAATTCAAGATGAGGGAGTTGGAATTTCTGATGTGAAGATGCAAAAGAGTCGACTAGATTTTGCAGGGTTGACCTGTCGAGAACAAAGGCAACTGGTGGAACTGGACTGACTTGCGATAGTAAAAACGGATTGTAGAGATTCATAACGGAAGGTGAAATTAATTCTGAAATGAATAAGGAACGGAAATTTCAATTGTACTGCCAATTGGAGAAACTGTATGCACTAAGTTTCAGAAGAAACGGCATGTCAAAAAGAACAAATTGGAGGCTGTTTTCAGTATAGAAAGCGAAAAGAAAATAAAGAAAGAAATAATAAAAAGAATGAGGAAGAGTATAATGGCGAGAAATATTTTGGAAACCGACGAAATGAGGAGGGAAGCCAACAAGAGACTTGACAATCGACTAGTTTACCCGTCTCAGGACTTGCTCTTGGATATTGTTGAAAACATAGAGCTGTGCAAGCCAAAAATTATTCTTGGAACTGACACAAACTCTGTGTTATATGATTCGTTCAGCGCTACTCGCCGGATTAAATTCTATGGGTGTGAATATTGACTTTCGTAGAGCTCACGCCTTACTCCAGGAGTCGCTATTTAACCAGAAAATTAGCTGCTGACGCAGGAATTATGATTTCGGCTTCGCATAATCTGTAAGGACAATGGAATAAAGATATTCAGTCAAAATGGTTATAAACTGCAGTTCAGTTGAAGAGGAACTTGAAAAATTAATGGAGATGAACTTTTAAAACATCAAGTCCCAGGTGATGATTTAGGAACATTTAAATATGTGCAGTATGACAGTGAATCTATTTTGGGATTATTCTTACTTCTCACTGTGAAAACTAGTTTTCAAAATTGCGAATTGTAATTGATACAGCAAATGGGTCGCCATAGAGTTGCTTCAAAAGTTTTTCAAAATTTAGGAGCGGACGTTATCGTAATTAATAATATTCCAAATGGAAAAATATTAATGTAAATTGTGGATCTACACATCGAACTTCTTGGGGAAGTTGTCAAGGTTTATAAGGCTGATTTAGGTGCTTGCCTTATGATGGTGATGCTGACGGGCTGATTACTATTGATAATACAGGTGCAATTATAAATGGAGATTTTCGATTATTGCGATTATTGCTGAATATATGCAAAGAGGGCTTTTGAACGCGACAATAAGGTCGTGACAACTGTTCTTAGCAATATGGGATTTGAAAAATACTTGGATGAAAAAAGTCAGGTTAATTCGTGCAAATGTTGGAGATAGATACGTTCTTGAAAAGATGAAGGAATATGGACTGAACATGGTGGGGGCAGTCTGGACGTATTCTGATGCTTGGCTACAACACGACTGGAAGTTGGAGTTTTATCATCAATTCAGCTTATTAAAATATTTTAAGTGGAAAAACGTGCATGAACATAAAGGAATTAAATTATGGCCTCAAGATTCTAAGAATATCTTTGTTGCAAAGAGAAAAAAGCAACTTGGAAACAAATAAAGAAATTAATTGACTTTATTGAGCCAAAAGGAAAAGAAATCGCTGGAAAAGGTAGAGATTTTAGTAAGGCTTCGGGTACAAGTCGCTTATAAGAGTAATGGTTGAGGCTGAAAGTCAGAAAATCATGCAGATAAATGTGGAAGAATTAAGTAAAAAAGTGGAAGAAACACTTTTGCTAATTAGAAAAAATATTTATAAAAAAGAAAATCATAGTTAAATAGGCTATGATTTTTTCCGCTTTAAATTAATCTTTTTTCCTTAACGAACTTACTTCATTTACAAATTTTTTTAAATAGTTTTTGTGCTAGTTCATCATTAATAGCCATCATTTCTGGATGCCATTGAACTCCGATGATAAAAGTTTTCATTTGAAATATTTTCAATTGCCTCGATTACATCATCTGTACTTTTTTTGCTATTACAGAAAAATCCAGGTGCCAGCTGATTTATCGTTTGATGATGGTAACTGTTTATAAATCCAATCCCTTCAGGATAAATGTCGCTTAAAAAGCAGTTGGTTGCTACAGAAATAGAATGAGTTGGAGTATGGGCTCTAGCCTTTTGAAAATGCTTTATTTTAACATTTTCATCATAAGAAAGATCTTGGTAAAGTGATCCGCCACATTCAACATTAATTATCTGCATTCCACGGCAAATTCCGAAGATTGGCTTCTTATAGGTAATTGCATAACGGATAAGAAGTGAGTCAAATTTATCACGCTCAGGAAATATTTCTCCCAGCTTTTCTTTTGGTTCTTCCCCGTAAAGAAGCGGAAAAACATCATTTCCCCCAGTTAAAATTATTCCATCCACACTTTTTACAAATTCCTCAATGATGTCTTCGTGCTCATTCAAAGGTAGAATATGTGGCACTCCACCAGCATTTATGACGGCATTAATATAGGAAACATCCACATAAGATCGTTTATATCCAGCAAATAGCCCTTTTTCCAGTCCAAGTATATTACTGAGATTCCAATAATAGGTTTTTCATAGTTTTCCTCCCAAGTTGTAAAAATATATATGAATTTAAGCATATATTTTTCTGTTAGTCAATTATTTTATATGACAGATTAAAAATAAGTGTTGACAAAAAAGAAAAGAGTATGATATTATAAATGGTATTTAATACAGTAGCCTGTGTTATTTATTAGGAGGGATAGAAAACAATGAGTACAAGTTATTTTTAGAAATGCACTGAAACTAAGTTGAGACATTATGTTACAACTAAAACAAAAAAACTCATCTGAAAATTAGAGATGATATAATCCAGTGCTTAAAAGACATTCTCTTTACAGAAGTTAAATAATCTCATAAAATAAATAGGTCAGTAGTTCAATTGGTAGAGCGTCGGTCTCTCCCAAAATCCGAAAGTTACGGGTTCGATTCCTCTTATAGCCTGCCATTTTATTTGTAAATTTTTTTTTAAAATATGGTGATTGATGTGGTAATCAAATTTGTATGATTATACAGTCTTGTGTTAGGTTCTTATTAAATGCCTAAATCATTCTAGGAGAAAAATCATGATAAATTTAATTTAAAAAGTTTTTGAAATTTACGTAGAAGAATATAAAAATATGCTGGCACGATAAATTGAAGTTTATCATGTTACTGTGATTGTAATTTTGATGACGGTTATAGCATTATAACACTGTTGACCTTTAATTTTGTGCTGGCAAAATAGTGATGCTTTGAGAAATATTTTGGGAGGGGCGTAGAAGTGACTGAAACAGAAAGAAGAATTGAAGATGAGTTATACGAGAAAAAATGGTATAATTCATATTACGGCTATGAAAAAAGTAAGCGGCTGACCTTGGAAAAAGAATAGCGTCGCGCCGACTTGACAGACAGGTGTTTAGAATCTTGGTGCACTGAAGAGGTGCTGCTGGAAGAAAACGTGGGAAAATGGTAAAAGTTCCAAGAAAACTTTTTCCAGAAAGCTATGTAATGATAGAAATGCGTTCTGTTAGGGAAGAAAATGAGCTGGGACTAGGATACCGTGTTGACAGTGATGCCTGGTATGTAATAAGAAATACCAATTCGATTTACTGGATTTGTAGGTGTTGGAAGTGATCCTATACCGTTGTCAGATGAAGAGCGCCTCGGATTTGCTGGCTAAAGTGGAATGGACGTTGATGGGGAAAATGCTCCAAGAATCGGTGATGACTTTAAAGTTGGCGGTTGTTGCGATACGAGGAGGTTCGTTCGATGGTGACAAGAGAAATTTCAAGTGACTATGAACACGGTAAAGTAAAAGTGATGCTTAGTATTGGGACGTTTGACTCCTGTAGAAGTAGAGCATACAGAAATAGCAAAATTGACTATTAAAAACTAAAAAACAAAAACGTATTAGAGAATATTAATTGTAGCGAGGTACAATTTGAAAGAAAAAGTGGGAGATTTAACCGATTCAATTACCACAGGGGAGGAAGATGGCTAAAGAGTAATCGGAAAGATTAAATTACAATTAACAGATGCGGAAAATCCTGCCGCAGTGGACCTGCGTTAAGGACAACATGGGTAAATATTGCAGAATTACAACAAATCATTTAAATGCACAGACACAAGATAAAATGGGATTTGTAATTCACTGTGGAAATTACTGTTTATGCAAATTAAGTTTACATTCGTTTTAAAACGCCACCTGCATCAGACTTGTTAAAAAAAAGCGGCTAAGTTCAGAAAGGTGCTGGAAATTCTATAAAGAAGTTGCTGGAACTATAACTAAAAGCTCAATTACAAAGAAATTGCAGAAACTAAATTACAGGAATTTAGAATGCTGGATCAGTTGAAGCTGACCATGAACATTATTGCGGAACTGCAAGAAGTATAGAATTAAAATTTCTGAATAATAAAAATTATTCAAGTTTTAGATTGAATAAATGAAAAATAAAATTTAAATGATTTAGAATAAGTGGGAGATTTAGTAAATTCCAATTACACAGAGGAGGAAATAATAAATGGCAAAAGAGGAAAAAGATGTAACGGCATTCTCAAAAAGTAGATAAAATATGAAAGTTTACACGGAAAGAAGCGTTGAGATTGTTTCGACACGAAAGCGCTAAGTTTGTGGAAACAGTGATTCAACAATAAGATTGGGAGTAGATCCAAGACATGCTGACCAGCAAGTAAGAGTACAGTTTCATTACCAAACGGTACAGGTAAAACTGTGGAATCTTGAATTATCTGAAGTGGAGAAAACATTGACAAAGCATTAGGCGCAGGAGAAGGCGAGATTTTGCTGGAGATGACGAATATATTAACAAAAATTCAAAATGGATGACTGAATTTTGATTTAGTAATCGCACACGATATGATGCCTAAATTAGGAAGATTGGAAGAATCTTTAGGAACAAAAGGATAATGCCCTAACCCTAAATCGAGGAACGAACACAACAAATATTGAACAAACAGTTCAAAAAATTTAAAAGAAAAGTTGCGTTTAAAAAGTTGATAAATTGGGATCGATTCACTTGCCAATCGGAAAGTTGACTTTACAAAGAAGCTATCGTAGAAAACTTTAAAGTTGCATTAGTCAAATTATCAAATTAAAACCAGGCCCTTCAAAAAGAGCAATGTTAAGAACAGTTGCAATCTCATTAACTATGGGTCTGGAATTAAAGTAGATCCATTATTAGCTGGGCGTTTGTAGCTAAATAGTAAATAATCTTAATAATAATTTTTATTACCGGGTAGATTTTCTATCGGTAATTTATATACTATAATTAAATGTTCTTTTTCTCAACAAATTAATAAAAGACGAACTAATTTAAAGCTTAAATATAATATTTTAAATATTTTAGCTTGATTAAAAACTATGATTATGAGATTAATAAAAATGAAAAACACTTGCAATTTTGTTGAAATTGTAGTATAATATTATATTGGTTTATAACGATATAAAT